>Ga0123355_10006177_pt1 | contig 17688 bp, 13 predicted proteins | sample TergutEmb28metaG_3_FD_89872 | JGI IMG/M metagenome (GOLD analysis project Ga0123355, IMG submission 89872) | Embiratermes neotenicus P1 segment gut microbial communities from Petit-Saut dam, French Guiana - Emb289 P1 | ecosystem: Host-associated > Arthropoda: Insects > Digestive system > Gut ...
AGGCCTATTGCGGCGGTAAACTCCCTGCGCTTTGGGGAGCTGGATAACGACAGAACCCAGTTTTTATTGACAGAAGCGGTGGCAGGCATGGCCAACTACGGCAATGGAATGGGCATACCCACCGCCGCCGGGGAAATTCAATTTGATGCTTGTTATGCCTCAAACCCACTGGTAAATGCCATGTGCGTTGGTATTGTGACACATGACGGCATAAAAAAAGGCGTAGCCGCAGGGGCAGGCAACGCCATAATATACGCTGGCCACGCAACAGGCCGGGACGGGGTACACGGGGCAACCTTCGCAAGTACAGAGCTTGCAGAGGAACAGCAAGAGGACGAAAAACCCATAATCCCAGCAGGAGACCCCCATCTGCAAAAGCGGCTGATGGAAGCCTGTCTGGAACTAATGGACAACCCTGCATTGGTAGGAATACAAGATATGGGCGCTGCGGGCTTAATCTCCTCTTCATCGGAGATGGCTTCAAAAGGGGGCATGGGGGTAGAGCTATACCTAGACAACGTCCCCCAAAGAGAAGAAAACATGACCCCATATGAAATGATGCTAAGCGAATCCCAAGAAAGAATGCTGCTGGTAGTAAAGCACGACAAACAGCAGGAAGTCATAGATATATTTGCAAAACACGGTGTAAACGCGGTAAACATAGGCAAAGTAACCGATGATAAGCAGGTTCGCCTATATCACAATGGTGAGATATGCGCCCAAGTCCCAGCAGATGCCCTGGCCAATGAAGCCCCAGAATACCAAAAGCCCTCCCGTGAGGCGGCCTATTACAAGGAGCTAAAAGCTAAGGAGGCAACATATAAAATCAAGGATTTGCACTGTACATGGTGTAAGCATATAAAGTGTGAGGATTATGAATCAAAGGACATAGCCGCATACAATGTTACCCTTATGCGCTTACTAGAGCAGCCTACTATCGCAAGCAAGCACTGGGTATATACCCAATTTGATAAAACAGAGGATACACTGGTGCCTCCCGGCTCTGATGCCGGGGTGGTGCGTGTACCCGGCACCTCCAAAGCTTTGGCAATGACCGTAGACTGTAACAGCCGCTATGTATACCTTGACCCATATATCGGCGGCAAAATTGCTGTGGCCGAGGCTTGCCGCAATATTGTAGCCTCTGGCGCAACCCCCCTTGCCGTTACCGATAACCTTAACTTTGGCTCGCCGGAGAACCCGGAAATCTTTTGGCAGTTAGAGCAGTCTGCCGCGGGTATTAGTGAGGCGTGCCTGGCCTTTGATACGCCGGTTATTGGGGGCAATGTGTCTCTTTACAACGAGCGGGGTACTGCGGCTATTTATCCTACGCCTATAATTGGTATTGTGGGGCTTATTGATGACCTTTCCCATATAACTACCCAGGCATTTAAAAACCCTGGTGATGCTATTTATCTACTAGGTACAACCAAGCATGAGTTTGGGGGTAGCGAGTTACAGAAGATGCTTAATAATGGGGAAATATATGGCCCTGTGCCTGCTATTGACTTGGCGGAAGAAAAGCGTAACCAGGACTTAATCCTTGGGGCTATTAGGCAGGGCCTTGTTAACTCCGTCCATGATGTATCGGAAGGGGGCATTGCCGTATGCCTTGCAGAGTGCCTAATGAGCGCAGCAACGGAAGTCCTAGGCGCAACAATTACCATCCCAGACGAAGACCCAATTGCATTCCTATTCGCAGAAAGCCAATCCCGTTATATTATAAGCTGCTCCCCAGAAAACCAAGGGGCCTTAGAAAAGCTAACCGGTGCAACCCTATTAGGTCGCACTACATCAGAGGGCCATCTAAAAGCCGATGACAAAATAAGCATTCCGGTAGCAAAAATGAAAGATATCTGGAGAGGGGCACTGGAAAAATGCCTTCAGAAATAAGAGGACTTAACGAAGCCTGCGGCCTATTTGGGGTATGGGGCCACAAGGAAGCCGCAAATATGGCTTATTATGGCCTACATGCCCTGCAACACCGTGGTCAAGACGGGGCAGGGATGGTGGTAAAAAACGGCGATATCCTTATACGCCACAGAGGCCCAGGCCTTGCCGCCGATGCCTTCCCAAGGGAAACCCTTGATGCCCTTACAGGGACTGCCGCAATTGGCCATGTGCGGTATGCAATGTCTGGGATTCATAGCCAGGATGGCTATCAGCCAAGGCTTTTTCACTTCGAAAAAAGCAGCCTGGCCATTTGTCACAATGGCAGCCTTGTAAACTCTGGGGAGCTTAGGCACGACTTAGAGTCTGATGGTAGCATTTTTCAGACTACATCAGATTCTGAAACTTTGGCCCATTTGATTCGTAAAAGCCGCCATTCTTTTATGCTAGACAAACTAAAAGCCGCTCTGCGTAAGCTAAAGGGTAGCTTCACCTTCTTATTGCTGACCCAAAAGAAAATGATGGCCGCCCGGGACCCTCGAGGCATTCGCCCTCTGGTACTGGGGAAGCTGGGAGAGACATATATAGTAGCCTCTGAAACTTGTGCCTTTGATACCTTGGGTGCAACCTATGTACGAGATGTTGCCCCAGGGGAGATTATTGTAATTGATGACGATGGCCTTAGGTCAGAGTTTTATACTAAGGAAACCCAGCTTGCGGCTTGCAGCATGGAGTTTGTGTACTTTGCCAGGCCTGATTCTAATATAGATGGGGTAAATGTTCATGCTTCCCGTAAAAATGTAGGGCGTATCCTTGCAAAAGAATCCCCAACTGTGGCGGATGTTGTGGTGCCTGTGCCTGATTCTGGGATATCCGCGGCAATTGGCTATGCCGAGGCCACTAAAATCCCATATGAAATAGGTTTAATAAAAAACCGCTATGCTGTCCGTACCTTTATTGCCCCTTCCCAGGAGCTAAGGGAGCAGGGTGTAAAGATGAAGCTATCTGCTGTCCGGGCCATTGTTGAGGGTAAGTCTGTGGTGTTGGTTGATGACTCTATTGTGCGGGGTACCACCAGCAGGCGTATTGTTACACTGCTAAAAGAGGCCGGGGCCAAGGAAGTGCATATGAAGGTAGCGTCCCCTCTTTTGACCCATTCCTGCTGCTATGGGATTGACCTGCATTCAACAGAGGAATTGATTGCCCATGCCAATACCGCAGAGGATATCCGCAAGATTATTGGGGCAGATTCCCTTTCCTATATCAGCCAGGAGGGGCTAATAGGGGCTATTGGTTTACCCTGTGAGGGAGGGGGCCTTTGTATGGCTTGCTTTAATGGGAGGTACCCTGCTGGTGGGGGGTGAGCTTGGGGACGAAACGATGTATATTTGTGATACGATTTTAGTTTTGATACTTGTGGTAAAAGCGGTAGTGTTATTTTTAAGCGTTTTTGCCGTTATAATCATATTTTTGCAATTTATTTCGCTATTATAGCATCACAAGCCACACACAAAGGAGCCATATATGTCCAAAAAATACAGGCAAGCCGGGGTAGACATAGAAGCCGGTTATGAGGCAGTTTCCCGTATCAAGAAACATGTAGAACGCACAAAGATACCCGGAGTACTAGGCGGGCTAGGGGGCTTTGGTGGGTTATTTGAGCTTGGCACCCACATGGCAGGTATGAAGGAACCAGTAACAGTAAGCGGCACAGACAGCGTAGGCACTAAGATTATGCTGGCCTTTGCTATGGATAAGCACGACACAGTAGGCATAGACGCAGTAGCCATGTGCGTAAACGACGTAATTACAGTAGGGGCAAAGCCCTTGTTTTTCCTAGATTATATAGGCTGCGGAAAGCTAGACCCGGCCCAGGCAGAGGCCATAGTTGCAGGGGTATGCGATGGTTGCGTACAGGCAGGCTGCGCCCTTATAGGGGGGGAAATGGCGGAGATGCCGGGGGTATACAAGCCTGGCGAGTACGACTTGGTGGGCTTTAGCGTTGGCATTGCAGACAAAGCCAATTTAATCACCGGGGAAAATATAACCCCTGGGGATGTGCTGATTGGCCTGGCTTCTTCCGGTGTCCATAGCAATGGGTTTTCCCTTATACGCAAGATTATCGCCGACAACGTCCTAAGCCTCACCGAAACTTATCCAGGCCTAGATAAACCCCTAGGGGAAGTGCTAATGACCCCCACCCGCATATACGCCAAGGCCGTCAAGGCCATGATGGATGCTGTGGAAGTAAAAGGCATGGCCAATATCACCGGCGGCGGCTTTATTGAGAATATTCCAAGGATGTTCCAGCCAGGGCTTGGGGCTGAAATTAAGCGCGGGACTTGGGATATACCGGCGATTTTCTCATTCCTGCAAGAGCGCGGCGGCGTTTCCGAGCTTGAGATGTATAATCTATACAACATGGGTATTGGAATGGTGGCAGCAGTAGCCCCTAAGGACGCGGATAAAGCCATCAAAGCCCTGGCGGCTCAAGGCGAAAGGGCCGCAATTATAGGTCAAGTTATCCCAGGCAGCGGAGTAGCGCTGTAGCAAGTAAACCAGGCAAGGGGGGTATACCGTGACAGAAAAACTAACAAATCAAATAAAATTCATATCCGAAGCCGATAAGCTAAAAGGCGTATATCGGCAGACTCTTATTACAGATAAATCCCGAGAGGAAACCTCCGCAGAGCATTCCTGGCACTTTGCCCTAATAGCAATGACCCTATTTGAATACTGCCAAATCCCCGGTGTTGACCTAGACAGGGTAATAAAAATGGCCCTAGTCCACGACCTGGTAGAGCTTTACGCAGGGGACACACCGGCCTTTGCGGATACAACACCAGAAGACAAGTCCAGCAAGGAGCAAGAAGCGGCGGATATATTATTCGCAATGCTACCAAAGGCTCAAGCCGCAGAATACAGGGCCTTGTGGGAGGAATTTGAGGAAATGGCGACCCCCGATGCCAAGTACGCGGCGGCAGTTGACCGTTTTGGGCCTCTCCTTAGCAATTACTTAACAGATGGCCATTCTTGGGTAAAGTTTAACGTTACCGCCGACATGGTGTACCGGCGTATGGCCCCCATTAAGGTGGCAATGCCTGTTGTTTGGGAGTTTGTAGAATATGTAATCAACGATAGCTGTAAGAAAGGATATATAAAATGAAAATCTATGACATAACCGCAGAAATATCCCAAAACCTACCTCCCTACGGCAACGGCTTTAGGCCCCAAATCACCCACCCAGCCCAGATGTCAAAGGGCGATAGCTATAACATTTCAAAGCTATCCTTCTCATCCCACACAGGCACCCACGCGGATATGCCTCTACATTTCATAGCCGACGGAACAGATTGCACCACCACCCCACTAGACCATTTTTATGGCCCGGCTAAGGTGATGCATGTCCCTGTAAAAAACCATATCCGCAAAGCCGACCTTGTAGGCTTGGATATCCAAGCAGGTGATATTATTTTGCTTAACACAGGCCAGTCAAAATACATGGGCGACGGCACTTTCAAAGAAGACTTTATTGCCCTAATCCCAGAAGCCGCCGAGTACCTAGTCGAAAAAAAAATCAAAACCCTAGGCATAGACTACCTATCCATAGACCCATATGGCAGCGATGATTTTGCGGTGCATAAGATTTTGCTGGGTAATAATATCGCAGTTTTGGAAGGCCTAGTGCTGGATGGCGTGCCAGAGGGCGAATATATTTTGTCGGCTCTACCGCTAAAATACCCAAATGGGGATGGTAGCCCAGTGCGGGCTATTTTGGTAGAAATGTAGTCTTTTTTGTATCCGTATGAGTTAGTTGTCAAGGAATACTTGACAACTGACTCAACTAAAAACTATGCAAACAAAGGGTGAAAATAATGGAGCTATACATAGCCAGACACGGCGAAACCCACTTCAACACCGAACGCCGAATCCAAGGCAGCGGCAAGGACTCCCCCCTAACCCCAAAAGGCCAAGCCCAAGCCAGCGCCCTAGGCCAATCCCTAAAAAATACAGCCTTCGATGCCATATACTCAAGCCCCCTAGGCCGGGCGGTTAGCACAGTAAAATTGGCCTTTGGCGAAAACACAAGCTTTACCCCAGACCCACGCCTAGTAGAAATAGGCCTAGGCGACGCAGAAGGTATGGTATGGGACAATGCCGCAGAGGCCTTCCCAGAATGGGCCGCCTCCCGCCACGACCCTGTAATAAATATCCCGCCTCCAAATGGGGAACCCCTGGCAGACATGCTCTCCAGAATAAACAGCTTTATGGACGATATGATAAAAACCGGCCATCAAAAGGTATTTGTACTAACCCACGGTTTTACAATGCGGGTATTTGAGGCCTGCGCCAACGACAGAACCCTAGAGGCCCTAAGAAATACCACAAGCTATAACAACTGCGATATCGCCCGCTATAAATATGAAAACGGAGAGTGGAGAATGCTGGGCATAATACCTTCTCCGCCGCCACCCCCTGACCCTCCAGCAGATGTCCATAACCCCCAAATCATACTCCCAGACTTTGTACACACAAAACCCGCACAGGCAAAACGCTTCACCCTGGAAACTAACGAGTACCTAGCCCCAACATTCACATTGTTTGCGTTTATTGCGGCGCTAATCTATACCATTAGCTTCACCGGTATTAGGGTGTATCCTCAGCTATCGTTTTTCGTATTCTGCGGCCTTATTACGGTGTTGCTATATATGCTGCTTAAGCGGTTAGATTGGCTTGCCCATCCTCGGGCTTTTTTATGGGCCATACCACTTATGATATTGGCCGGGTTTAACTTAGTCTTTGGTCGCTCGGCCTTTACCTATATCAATGTAGCCGCCGTATGGGTGCTATTCGCTTTTATTATTTACGGGGCTATCCATGGGGCAAAATACCCCTTTGGTGCGTTATTTTTCTGGGCCACAATGGCTAAGGTAATACGGGGACACCTGACGGCAGGTATTTATCTAGTATCCGACACATCCCAAAGCTATAAGCTCACCAAAAACCACCCGGCTCTGCGCTTCCTTTTGGGGATTGCCATTGCTATTCCTTTGCTGATAGTTATCTTGGCTTTGATGATAAGTGCCGACCAAGTCTTTGCCACTTTTTTTGATAATTTACTTGACACCAGCGGGGAATTTAATTGGGTTAGGTTTTTTGGGCATATTACTACAGTGGCTATTGCAATGGTTTTTGCTGCGGGATATGTGTATAAGGCCAAGTTTCTGGCCCAAAGCGATGTGCGGTTTAAGCCCTTTAATTTGGATAAAATTATAGCCCTGGCCTTTTTGCTGGCGATTAATCTGCTGTTTTTGGCCTTCTGCTATATTCAGCTTGCCTATCTGTTTATGGGTGGGGTAGGTACACTGCCCCCAGGCGTTGTGTTTGCGGAGTATGCCCGTGAGGGGTTTTTTCAACTGTTGTTTCTCACCATTATCAATTTTTCTGTGATAATTTTCTTTCTTCAAGTCTATAGCCATCATGCCCGTACTGGTATTATCCGGCTTATGCTGGTACTTTTGACGGTGTTTACTGGTGTGCTTATCGCGTCTTCCTTCTATCGGATGAATATGTATATGCAGGTCTTTGGCTTCACGCCTCTTAGGATGGCGGTTATTACCTTTTTGGTAATGGAAGTGCTGCTGTGCGCCGCTACCTTGATTGCCCTGTTTAGGGATAAATTTGATGTTATGCGGGTGTATCTGATTGTAGGAATGGTGTTTTTGGTAGTGGCCAATATTACAGGGTCGGGATATGTGTCTGGGCGGCTCAACGCCAATCTATACCGAAATAGCGACCAATACCACTTTACAATGCGGGATCATTTTTGGGATGCGGACAATGCAAGCAGCCTAATAGAGATATATCGAATAACCAATAATCAGCGTTTGCAAGAAGATATTAGCTCACGGCTTGCTAATTATTATACCTTCTATATTGATGAGCCATGGCAGAACCGTAGCATCATAAAGCGAGTAAATCTGCGGCAAATTGAGGAGTTTTTTGGCCCGGCAAGTGTGCCGCGAAATAGGATTTGGAGAGGATAGACATGAAAAAACGAGCATTAATAAGCGTATCAAACAAGGACGGCATTGAAGCCTTCGCAAAAGGCCTAATCCAACAAGGCTACGAAATTGTCTCCACCGGCGGCACCTACGACCTGCTAAAAAAACACGGTGCCATCAATATCCCAGAGATAACCGGCTTCCCAGAGGCCCTAGATGGCCGTGTTAAAACCCTACACCCTGCTATACACGGCGGGATATTGGCCATCCGCGATAACCTATCCCATATGGCAACCTTAAAGGATTTAAACATAAACACCATAGACATAGTAGTAGTAAACCTCTACCCCTTTAAAGCCACCATCCAAAAGCCCAATGTCACAGAAGCCGAGGCAATAGAAAACATTGATATAGGCGGCCCGGCAATGATACGCTCTGCCGCAAAAAACCACGCCCATGTGGCAGTAATAGTAGACCCCGCCGACTACGATAAAATCCTAGAGGAGTTGACCGCAGGCGGCATAACCGCAGATACAAAAAGTTCCCTAGCCGCAAAGGCCTTCCGCCACACCGCCGCCTACGATGCCCTGATAGCAGGCTATTTCACCAAAGAGCAATACCCCGAAAACCTAACCCTGGCCTACGAAAAAAAGCAAGCCCTACGCTACGGGGAAAACCCCCACCAGCAAGCCGCTCTATATAGCGACCCTCTCACAGCAAGCTCAATAGTCACAGCCAACAAGCTCCACGGCAAAGAGCTTTCTTATATAAATATTGGAGATGCAGACGCAGCCCTTTCCTTGGTAAAGGAATTTGACACCCCGGCAGTTGTAGCAGTAAAGCACTATTGCCCCTGTGGGGTAGGGGTAGGGGACACTATAGCCCAAGCCTACGACCGGGCCTACGAAGCAGACCCCGTCTCCATCTTTGGGGGAATAGTGGCCTTTAACCGGGAAGTAACAGAATACTGCGCCACAAAAATGAATGATATCTTCCTAGAGATAATAATTGCACCAAGCTACTCCAAAGAAGCCCTAAAGCTCCTAACCAAGAAGAAAAACTTGCGCCTATTGCAGGTAGATATGGAAAAGACCCCATCACCTGGCCAGCATGTGGTATCCATAACCGGCGGCTTGCTAATTCAAGAAAGAGACAACTTTGGCTTCAATGATGCAAACCTAACCTACCCTACAAAAAGAAAGCCCACAGAAGAAGAGCTAAAGACAGCAAAGTTCGCCTGGACAGTAATAAAATATGTAAAATCTAACGGCATACTGATAGCCCGGGACAACATGACCCTAGGCATAGGCCCAGGCCAAACCAACCGCGTAGGTGCCGCCAAGATAGCCATAGCCGGGGCAGGGGATAGGGCTAAGGGCGCAGTGCTGGCCTCAGATGCCATGTTCCCTATGTCTGACACAGTGGAGGAAGCGGCAAAAGCCGGGATATCTGTGATTATCCAAACGGGGGGTAGCCTTAAAGACCAAGACTCTATAGATGCATGTGATAAGCATGGAATTGCTATGATATTTACTGGTGTCAGGCATTTTAGGCATTAAAACACAGGAGGCAAACATGAACAAAGTACTAATAGTAGGCACAGGCGGCAGAGAGCACGCCATAGCATGGAAACTATCCCAATCACCCAAGGTAAGCAAAGTATACGTAGCCCCAGGCAACGCCGGCATGGAAGGCATAGCAACCAGAGTCCCAATAAACCCAATGGACTTTACCGCCCTAGCCACCTTTGCAAAAACAGAAAATATAGCCCTAACAATCCCAGGCCCGGAAGCCATACTAGCCGCCGGGATAGTAGACCATTTCCAAAAAGAAGGCCTAAAAATCTTCGGCCCAACCAAGAGCGCCGCAGCAATAGAAAGCAGTAAAACCTTCGCAAAAGAGCTAATGGAAAAATACAATATCCCCACAGCAAAATACAAAGCTTTCGCAGACTACCAAAGTGCCAGCGCCTACATCCAAACTTTACCCCCTCCATATGTGTTAAAAGCAGACGGCCTAGCCGAAGGCAAAGGGGTAATAATAACCGACTCAAAAGATGAAGCTGACAAAGCCCTAAAAGACATGCTACAAAACGCCCGTTTTGGCCAGGCAGGCAAAACCGTAGTAATAGAGGAATTTTTACAAGGAGAAGAATTTTCCTATATGGCCTTTGTAAAAGGGGAAAATGTATACCCCATGGTAATAGCCCAAGACCATAAACGGGCCTACGACAACGACAAAGGCCCCAACACCGGCGGGATGGGCGCATACAGCCCAGTACCCCAAATAAGCGAAACCATGCTAAAAACCGCCCGCCAAGATGTGCTGGAAGCAGCCGCCAAAGCCATGGTAAAAGAAGGCCGCCCCTTTACAGGCATACTATACGCAGGCCTAATCTCAACCCCAAGTGGCCCAAAGGTAATAGAATTTAACGCCCGCTTCGGCGACCCAGAAACAGAAGTGGTACTGCCCCTACTAGAAAGCGACCTATTCACCACAATTACAGACATAATGGCCTCCACCCCCGTAAGCCTAACCTGGAGCAAAGACCATATAATAGGTACAGTACTAGCCTCAAAGGGCTACCCTGGAAAATACGAAACAGGCTTCCATATAGAAGGCCTAGAAAATCTAAGCCCAGAAACATTAGTCTTCCACTTTGCCACAAACCGTGACGAAAAAGGCTATACTACCAATGGCGGCCGGGTGCTACTGATAGTAAGAAAAGCCCCAGACCAAAAAACCGCCCGCAGTGACTTATACAAAGAGATAAGCAAAATAAAATGCGAAAACCTATTCTACCGCACAGATATAGGTAGTGTTGTTAGGTAGTACTAGAATCCGGTTTTGATACTTTTGCAGAACCTTTTTACCCCCCATAAACACAGGCCAAATCACGATTTTGCCCGCCATACAAGGAGGCACTATGAAACTAATCTACCAAGGCAAAACCAAAGATGTATACCAAAACCCAGACTCCACATACACCCTAAAGCTAAAAGACTCTGCCACAGGCAAAGACGGCATCTTCGACCCAGGGGAAAACGCCGTAGGCCTAAGTATAGAAGGCCTGGGCCGGGAATCCCTGCGTATGTCAAAATACTTTTTCGAAAAGCTAAACCAGGCAGGCACACCCAATCACTATATCGAAAGCGATATCCAAGCCGCTACCATGACAGTAATCCCCGCCCAGCACTTTGGCAATGGCATAGAGGTTATATGCCGCCGCAAAGCAGACGGCAGCTTCCTAAGAAGATACGGCGCATATGCCGCCTTTGGCGACGACCTTGATTATTTCATAGAAGTAACCATCAAGGACGATGCCCGCAAAGACCCACCAATAAACAAAGACGCACTAATAACCCTAAACATCATGACCCAAGAAGAATATGACTTCTGTAAGCTTTCGGCAAAAAAAACAACCAAGTTAGTAGCCGATGAGCTAGCAAAAAAAGGCCTAGAGCTATACGATATCAAACTAGAATATGGCAGAAGCGGCGGCAAGGTCATACTCATAGACGAGTTTTCTGCCGGGGTAATGCGGGTATACAAAAATGGGAAGCCCGTCCCGCCAATGGAGCTGGCTCGCCTAATATTATGCGAATAATCGTGCTATAATGGTAAAAATAATGAACGTATGCGAAGCCGCAAAGCAAAAATGCGGGAGGAATCAACAATGGCTAAAAAAGAGGCTAATTTTGATTTGTATATACATGGATTACTAAAAGAAGCAGGGATTGAAGCTACGGCACAAGGTAGCACCGTTCCCGAGATTAACAATGCATTAAAGTCTGCATCTAAACGACAAACAGGGAAGGTAGGATTTCCTGAATTTGTAGCGGTTGTAAAGGACTATCTTCTCGTTTTTGAGGATAAACCTGACAGGGATTTCCTTTGCCTTAAAGAAAATGGAGAAATATTGCTTTCAATTGAGGCAACGGAAAAATACGCTGTTAATGGTGCTTTGTTTTTTGCAAAGAAAATTATTGAGCAATCAGCGTTCAAAAAAGTATTTGCATTTGGAAATGTAGGAGATAGCAAGCACCATATTTTGCAACCGCTTTTCGTTAATGAGGATGGCTATGTGGAGTTACCTGAAGTAGAAACTTTTGAAAATTTTTCTGATAAGAACATTGATGAATATTACAAGCGGGCTGTGCTTGGAGAAATCCCTCCATCTGACATTGAATTGCAAGATATTTTAAGGAAAGCGAAAGACCTTCACGAACACTTGCGCAATTATGGAAGCCTTGGCGAAGATGAAAAGCCCCTTGTGGTTTCTGCTATTTTGCTCGCCTTAAGGGAGCAAGAACATGGCTTTAAACTTGATGATTTGACAGGTGACACGTTAGAGGGTGCAACTGATGGAGTTAAACTTTATACACGACTTGAAAACAGTTTGCAACGTGCAAAGGTTAGACCAGAGGTAAACAAAGAGCGCGTGCTTGACCAGTTTGCTTTGATTAAGAATAGACCTAAACTAAATGCTGTTCATAATACACTTAAAAAGACACCTCTTAAATTTTATGCTGAATACATAAACGAGCATATTTTTAAAGCGGTTATTTCGCTATCTGTGGAAGATTACCTGGGCCGTTTCTACGGCGAATTTGTTTCTTACTCTGGCGGTGATGGGCAAGCGTTGGGGGTAGTTTTGACTCCGAGCCATATTACAGAGCTTTTCTGCGACCTTGTTGACTTAAAAGTTGACGATGTGATTTTTGATCCATGCTGTGGCACAGGCGGCTTCCTTGTTGCGGGCATGGCTCGTATGCTAATGCAAGCAAGTAATGATGCTGAAAGTGAGCGAATAAAGGAGCGGCAAATCTACGGCGTAGAAGACCGTGATGACATGTTTACAATAGCCACCACGAATATGATTTTACGTGGAGATGGTAAAAGCAATCTTGTATGCGGTGATTTTTTTGCTCAGGATCCATCCAAAATACAGTTGAACGGTATAACTGTGGGCTTTATGAACCCCCCATACGCACAAGCAAAGGATAAAAATACATCCAATTTATCTGAGCTAAGCTTTATAAGACATCTGCTGAAGAGCGTTACAGAAGGCGGGATTGTTGCGGTAATTGTTCCAATTTCTACTATGGTTGGAAAAACAAAAGAAGATAAAGCTATAAAAAAAGAGTTGTTAAAAAATCACACACTCGAAGGCGTTCTTAGTCTAAACAAAGACACTTTCTATCGTGTTGGTACGGTTCCCTGTATTGCTGTTTTCAAGGCTGGCAAAAAGCATCCGCAAGATAAACTTGTAAAGTTTATCAACTTTGAAGATGATGGTTTTGAGGTCAAGAAACATCTTGGTTTAGTTGAAAGCGAAAGAGCAAAAGATAGAAAAAGCTATATGCTTTCCTGTTGGCGTGGCGAAATTGAAGATGCTCCAAGTAAATTTATGGTTCAAACAATCATTGAAGATACAGACGAGTGGATTCATTCATTTTATTATTACAATGATGAAATACCAAGTGAGCAAGACTTTATCAAGTCAATAGCCGATTATCTTACTTTTGAATTTAATATGATTACAAGCGGGCGTGAGTATCTATTTGAGGCAGGTGATGACGATGCTTAAATTGGCTGATAGAAGTTGGCATCCTTTTCCGCTCAATAAAATTTTCGTTATCAAGCCTGGAAAAAGACTGACGAAGGCTGATATGGTTCCAGGAAAGCGCCCTTTTATCGGAGCCACAGATTCAAACAATGGTATTACTAATTTCGTTTCAAACACAAATGCTTCCTTGGACAAGGGGGTTTTAGGTGTCAATTACAACGGAAGTGTTGTTGAAACCTTCTACCACCCTTATGAATGTGTTTTTTCTGATGATGTTAAGCGTCTGCGGCTATGGGATGCACTATTACAAAGTCGTTTTATCTACCTGTTTTTGAAAGTGTCTATCGTTCAGCAAAAAGAAAAATATGCTTATGGTTATAAGTTCAACGAACATCGCATGAACAGGCAATCAATTTTATTGCCTGTTGTAGATGCAGACACAATTGAACCTACACCTGATTGGCAATTTATGAATGATTATATTGCTGAGCGCGAACATAACCTTTTAACGAATTATAAAAATCACATCGAAGCACTTTTAAAAGAAATTGGCGGAGATGCCGAATCTCTCAAGTGTAGAGAATGGCATGAGTTTCCATTGTCTTGCGTTTTTACTATTAAGCCAACGTCCAGTAGCATTGACAAGGTTAATCTTGTTAAGGGTTCTGGCGATTTCCCTTATGTTACACGCACGGAGCGCAACAACGGAATTGATTCGTTTGTTTGTAGGCAGCCTGAATATAATTTTGACGAAGGAAACTGCATAACTGTCGGTTTAGACACTCAAACAGCGTTTTATCAACCAAGCACTTTTTATACAGGACAAAACATTCAAGTTTTACGGAGTGAAAACTTAAATGCCCATACAGCAAACTTTGTTTTGCCACTATTACGAAACTTGCTTACAATTTTTAATTGGGGAAGCTCAGGGGCTACTCTCACAAGACTTCGCAGAAGTAAAATTATGCTCCCTGTCAATATCGATAACCAGCCCGACTGGACGTTCATGGAGCAGTACGCAAGTGCAAAAACTCAGCAAAGGATAGAAATCTACTTGACACATAAAAGAATGTCGTAAATTTGATTTGGAAGAACATAGCAGGGGGCCTTGTGAATGATGAATATATTAGGCATTATCGGCGGCTTGGTTTTAGCCGCCTTTTATATTGGCGCGGCTATTTATATAGGGAAGCGGATATATAAGTGGCTTGTGGTCATTTTTCCGCTGTTAAATGGGCTAGTGTTTGCTGGGGTATTTGTACTTTTGGCGGCGCTGTCGTTAAAATCCTTGGTGCCTATGACGTTCCCGCTGCATTTTAGTTATGTGCTGCGCATGATTGGTGGATATCTGACTGGGTTTTTAATGTATTTGCTTATTTTTTTAGTCTTTGTGGATTTATTAGTGCTTATTGCGAAGAAGTGTATTCCAACAGACATGCTTCACAAAATTTGCTTTTATGGGAGGGCCGCTGCCCTTTTCCTTACGCTAGTTGTGGCGGGCTATGGGGCATATAACGCAACCCAAATAAAAATCGTGACATATGATATACAATTGCAGCGACAATTAGATGGCGAGATGACTATCCTGCTAATAAGTGATTTACATTTGGGTGAGGTGCATTCCGAAAGACGATTAGAGGGTATGGTTTCATACATAAACAGCCTCAACCCCGATATTGTATGCATTGCTGGGGACATCTTTAACGATGATTTTTACGCAATGCGCCACCCAGAAAGAGCGGCGGCTTTACTGAGGGGAATAGACGCGACCTATGGCGTATTCGCATCTCTTGGAAACCATGACAAAGGCCCGACCTTGCCTTCTATGCTTAATTTCCTAGAGGAAAGCGAAATCCGGTTACTTATGGAAGAGTATGTAATCATAGACAATCGGCTAGTTTTAATCGGAAGGCTAGATGGGGTACTGCCATGGATAGGGGATGGCGGTTTTGGTGGTATGCAGCGGGGTGACTTTGCCGATATTATGTATGCAGTACGGGCCCACACCCAATCTCGTGATTTGCCTGTCGTTGTAATAGACCACAACCCAACCCATATCAACGAATACGGTAGCGATGTAGACCTTGCACTTTTTGGCCATACTCATGGCGGAGGCTTATTTCCAATAAACTTTGTAACAGGGGCGCTGTACGTTATCGACCATGGGCATTTTCAGCTAGACAGCTATAGCCCCCATATAATTGTGACTCAAGGCGTACACGGATGGTCTATCCCGCTGCGGGTTGGTACAAACAACGAAATCGCGAAGATATTAATACGATAGACGCAGATGCTGGCATGGTTACGCTTTTGGCGCATTTCCTGTTATTGAGGCCAAATATTTACGATTAATATCTACAGCAGCAACGCCAGGCTTGTGTATAGCGGCACGCTCGTTAAAAATCCCCGCGTTTTTGTAATCCCCCAGGTGGCAGTAGCATACACAGCATTCTATATTTGGGATATACCCCCAGTAGTCCTTCAATATAAACCCGGCAGTATCCGGGATGCTCATGCTTGCTGCAATCTGGAACCATTTAAGGGCGGTGGCATAATTTTTATTATGCTTGTAGTAGTATCCTATTTCACAACAAACCTCGGCCCGTGGGGCATCGTACTCAAGGCTTTTTAGCAAAATTGGCATGATTTTATGACTGTCGCCTAAGGCGCTATAACAGATGGAGAGGTTATAGCACGTGGCAATGTTGTCCTCTATCCAACCTTCCTTGGTATTAAGGAATTTTTCGAAATAGTAGGCTGCGTTAATCCACTGACCATGGTCCTTAAGCTCCCGGGCGTAGTAGTATAGCTGGCGTGGGGTAAAGGGCTTTCCGGTTTTTTCTTGGTTTTTATATATTTCTAGGTTGCGGGTCGAAAACCCATCTTGCTTTATTTTCTTGTGGTGGACTACTATATCACTGTACATAATATTCCCGATTAGAGGGATAAACTCATGGACAGGGTCTTGCCATGTATATCCGTTTTTCCGCTTTAGTAAGCGCTCCCGGGTGGATATAAATATGGGGTTTCCGTGGTCGTCAAAGTGGGTGTGGTATTTCATTGTTACTATGTCAATGGCCGGGTCTAGGGTTTCTTTAAGGAGCAGAAGCTCAATTGCGGAGTTTTCTGGGAATACATCGTCTGCGTCTAGCCACATTTGATAGTCGCAGGATGCTTTGGAGAAGGCCTCGTTCCTTGCCGCTGCAAAATCCTGTATCCATTCAAAATCATAGACTTTGGCGGTGTAGCTTTGGGCAATGGCCTTTGTGCTATCTGTTGAGCCTGTGTCTACTATTATAATTTCGTCTACTACGTGCTTTATGCTCTCAAGGCAGCGCGCCAGCACTGCCTCTTCATTTTTCACTATCATGCATAGGCTTATAGTAATCATGGGGCTGGGGTGGGTGGCACCAAAATCAATGCCTGGGTAAATTTAAATGTTGTCCCCACAGGAAGGTTTGGCATTTGGGCCTGGGGTGTAAAGTAAACGCCTCGCGCATCAAAGCGGATGGGCAGGTTATATACATTGGCACCTCCTGGTGTTTCTATCCACAAGGTTCCTATTGTTGTGTCCCCTGCGTAGTACGTTAGGGCTTCGTATATATATGGGTCTAGGCGGGTGTTGTCTATTAGATAGTATCTTGTTCCGCCGGATAATGTTTGTACATGGTTTAATGCGCCTATTCCCCAGAAGTTATGGGTATAGCCAGCGTGAATTATGCCTGTTCCTATCCCTGCAAGGGGATCCCCTGGTGGGGTCCAAACTTGCATTACATCTGATAGATAAATAAAGTTTTCGATGTAGGTTAGGCGCTGGTCTATCTCGATTAATTCTTGTTTTATTTGAGTTAGCTGGTTTAGGATATCTGTTAGGTCGGCTTCTGGGCCGGTTGGGCCGGTTGGGCCTGTGGGGCCGGTTGGCCCGGTGGGGCCATCGGATGGGCCGGTGGGGCCGGTTGGGCCAGTATCGCCATCATTGCCGGTAGGGCCAGTAGGCCCGGTAGGCCCGGTATTGCCGTCGGCACCGGTATGCCCAGCAGGGCCGGTATTACCATCAGCGCCGGTATGTCCGGTAGGCCCGGTATTGCCGTCGGCACCGGTATGTCCGGTAGGCCCGGTATTGCCGTCGGCACCGGTATTACCATCAGCGCCGGTAGGGCCGGTATTGCCATCAGCACCGGTAGGGCCGGTATTGCCGTCAGCACCGGTAGGGCCGGTATTGCC
>Ga0123355_10006179_pt1 | contig 17687 bp, 19 predicted proteins | sample TergutEmb28metaG_3_FD_89872 | JGI IMG/M metagenome (GOLD analysis project Ga0123355, IMG submission 89872) | Embiratermes neotenicus P1 segment gut microbial communities from Petit-Saut dam, French Guiana - Emb289 P1 | ecosystem: Host-associated > Arthropoda: Insects > Digestive system > Gut ...
GACCAGGGCGTCAAGGGCGACACCGGCACGAAGGGCGACCGAGGCGACACGGGCACTACTGGCGATCAGGGCATCCAAGGCCAGCCGGGTGAGCAGGGCATCCAAGGCGCGACCGGCGACGCCGGACCGTCAGGGCCACAGGGCGACATGGGTCCGACCGGACCGCCCGGCGTAGGCGTTCGTATCCTCGGGTCGTTCGACACCTTGCAGGAGTTCGAGGAGGCCGAACTCGAAGGGCAGCCCGGCGACGCTTACCTCGTCGGTGGCGACCTGTACGTCTGGACGTAGACGATGCCGTGGGAACCGCGAGGATCGCTGCTGGGACCGACCGGGCCGAAGGGCGACACGGGGTCGCCAGGGGGCAAGGGCGACACCGGGGATCAAGGCCCGAAGGGCGACAGCGGCACGAACGGCACCAACGGGACGAACGGCGTGACAGGCCCGCCCGGTCCAACCGGACCGCCAGCACCGTGGACGCAGGTGACGCAAGCCCAGTACAACGCGCTCAACCCGCCTGTCGCGGGCACGCTCTACATCATCATCGGGTGACGCTGCTCAACCAAGCCAACGCGATCCGGCTCGGCTCCCAGCAGGTGAGCAGGGTGTACGCAGGCTCGGTGCAGGTCTGGCCTGCGCTGCCCGCGTTCCGTGCCGCCGTGCTCGCAGACGGTCCCGTCGCGATGTGGGCGTTCGACGGCGCAGGCGTCACTGAGGCCGACCTCGTGGCCGGACTCGTCGGGACGTTCTCCTCCGGAGGCGGCGTCGGCGCAACGCCGTGGTCAAACCGCCAGCAGCCGAGCCTCTTGCCCAACGGCGAGGGGTTGAGCACCGGCTGGACGAACGCGGCGCAGAGCCGCTTCTGGGTGCCGAACCCGCCCGCCGTCGGCGCGGGCGATCTTACGTTCGAGACGTGGTTCTTCCTGCCGACCGGCGGCGTCGGCACCACGAACTACGGCGGGCTGATCTGCTCGACTACGGCCATCGCGACGGCGCAGGGCAACGGGCTGACGTTGCAGTGGGGCACCGCTGCCGTCAACTTCCAGGTTGGGATCGGTGGCGTCCAGTACACGGGCGGACTCGACACCTCCGGGATGGCGTTCGCGCTGCTGCCCGCAGCGTTCCCGACGAACGTCCCGATCTACTTCGTGATGGTGGTTCAGGGCACCGCCGTCCGGCTGTATCGCAACGGGGCGCTCGTGCAGTCGCTCACGTTCGCGAACCGGGGCTACGCCGTCGCTCCGAACTGGCTGATCGGGGCGGTGCAGGGTGGCGCGTTCCGACCGCTCGACCACCGCCAGCAATACACGACGATCTACAACAAGGCGCTGACCCAGCAGCAGATCACAGCGCACTGGCAAGCGGCGGGAGGCACATGAGCACGATCCCCGAACCCAACTCGATGGACTACGACCTGCTCGCGCCCGATCCAGGGCTGATCAACCCGGACCTCGCGCTCGACGCCGCGCTCGCGCCGGTCGAGGACTTGACGACCGACACGCCGAGGCCGTTCGGGCGCTCGTGGCACTTCGACTTCCAGACGGGCCACTTCATCCGCGAGGGCACATCGCCGCAGTCGGTCTACGAACTCGACACGCTGATCATGTGGATCGAGAAAGCGCTCCGGACCGCCAGGCTCGCGCACCCGATCTACGACGACTCCTACGGGATGGATGAGCCCTACGAGTTGGTCGGGACGGTCGTCAACGCCGACGAGTCGCTGTCGGCCTACGAGGAAACCATCGAGAAGGCGCTGCTGTTCCACGACCGGATCATCGGGGTCGAGAACTTCTCGTTCAACCAAGATCCGTTTGACGAAGTGCTGCAAGCGTCCTTCACAGTCCTGGTAGACGCCGCACCGCCGCTACAGCCCCAGACGTTGGAGTTCTCGAACGTACCCGTCCAATGATTGACTTTCCGACATCGAAACGATGCCCCGCCTGTGGGGAGACGAAAGGCGCTGGCGACTTCTACATCCGCCAGAACAGGCCACACACGCTAAGCGGACGCTGCAAGGCGTGTTCCAAGCGGCAGGCGAAGAAGTGGACGCAGGAGAACGGGGAGGCACGTCGAGTCATCGGTAGGCGCTACGTTGCGAAGTCCGAGGTCAAAGCTCGCCATGCGTCCTACATGGCGGATCGCTACCAGCAGGGACTAGATCGACCTGACCCTGTACGAGCGCGAGCAACGAAAGATCGTTGGCAGAAGGCACATCCCGAGGTCAATCGTCGGACGCAGTTCAACCGTCGTGCCCGCAAGCGCGATGCGTTCATTGAGCATGTCGATCCGACCGTCGTGTTTCAGGCGCACGGTGGACGCTGCGGCATCTGTGGCGAGTTGATCGCAGGCAAGTTTGAGGTCGATCATGTGATGCCGCTGAGTCGTGGTGGGCTGCACTGCTACGACAACTGCCAGCCAGCACACGCAGCCTGCAACCGACGCAAGGGAGGGCGGCTTCTTTGTCCGACCTGATCGACTTCACGCAGCTATTCAGCGAGACGCTTGCTCGGGTCAGGGCACGCTTCGACGCTGACGCCAACGCCGGGCTTGACGACACCGACCCGGCGTTCATCGACACTCGCGAGGGCAGCTTCTACTGGGACGTGACGCAGCCGCCTGCGATGGAGTGCGCGCGGCTGTGGGACGCGATGACCGAGACGGCGGCGGCGGCGTTCCCGTCCACCGCCTGGGGCGACTACCTGGACGAGCACGGGCAGACGTTCAACCTGACGCGCTACCCGGCCTACGCGGCGCAGGGCTACCTGACGTTCGTGACCGACGGGATCGAGGTTCTGATCGCGATTGGCACGACCGCTTCCTCGGTCGCCTCGCAGACAGGCCAGGCGATCACCTTCCAGACCATCGAGTCCGGACAGACGTGCGCTCCGCTCGAATGGCCCGACGGCGTGGTCGTGACCCCGTATGACTCCGGCGGTTCGCTGGCGGCAGGCAGCCGCTTCTACCACGTCACCGCGCTGAACCAGTTCGGCGAGACGAAGGGGTCGCCCGATCAGAACGTGCCAGCCGTGACCGCGAGCAACGTGGGCCGCAACGACATCGAATGGCAGCCGGTGGACGGCGCATCCAGCTACCAGGTCTACGTCACCCAAGACGAGCACGCGCTCGGGCTGCGGATCGGCTCGACCGTCGCGACGACGTTCGTGGACGACGGCACGATCATCCCCGGAGGTCAGGAGCCGCAGATCAACACCACGTCGGGAATCATCTTGCAGGCGCAGGCGTCGCAGACAGGCTCCGCTGGCAACGTCGCCGAGGGCGCGGTCACGGTGCTGAACACGCTGATCGATGACGTGATCTCGGTCAACAACGCCGACCGCTTCGCAGGCGGCGCGGAAGCCGAATCCGATGACGACTTCCGCACGCGGATTCTCGGCGAGTACATGGGCACGTCCGGCGGCGGGAACGTGTTCGACTACAAGCGCTGGGTCACCGGCCAGGGGATCGCGCGGGTGGCGGTGACGCCCGTCTGGGACGGGCCAGGGACGGTGCTCGTGGTGATCATGCAGGCCGACGGCTCGCCCGTCCTCCAGTCGCAGATCAACACGATCCAGCGCTTCCTCGACCCGGTGCCCGGCATGGGGCAGGGACAGGCCCCGGTCGGCGCGACGGTGACGGTCACGACTACGACCGTCGTGGACATCGACATCGACGCCGAAGTGATCCCGAAGGCGGGCTACTCGCTCGACGGGACCGGCAACACCATCGCCTACCGGCAGTCGATCCTGAGCGCGCTGAACACGTATCTGACCAGCCTCGATCCCGGCGACACGGTGGTCTACGACCACGTGATCGCCTGCTTCTTCGTGACCGGCGTGTTCAACCTCTCGAACGTCGTCGTCAACGGACAGATCAGCGACATCGTGCTCGCCAGCGGCACGCTTCCCGAGGTCGCTCGCCTGGGGAACACCGACGGCATCACTGAGCCGAGCTAGGAGGAACCCGTGAGTTGGACACCAGGCCGACCGCCGTACCTGACCGACAACTACGAGTTCCCGGTGCCCGGCGGACAGGGACCGGCGGACTACCTGACCGCCAACATCGCGCTCGCGGACGCCATCGACTCGCAACTGAAAGAGACGGACACGTTCGTCGCCGACCTCGAAGCCTCGCACCCGAGCGTCGTCGCGAACCTGCCGACAGCGGACCTGGTTGACGGCCAGGAGATTTACTACCAGACGACCGCGATGGCAGCCACCGGGACGATGTGGCATCTGCGCTACCGCGCCGCCGCGCCCTCCCCGAACCGCTGGGAGTATCTGGGCGGCGGACCCATCGAGCAGACGATCAACGAAGGCACAGGCGGAGGTGGCACCTGGGACGGGCCGCTGCCGACCGGCCTGCAACCGCTCCCGAACGGGCCGAGCATCGTGATCCCGCGTCCCGGCGATTACGCGGTCACCTACGGTGTCGCGCTTCGCTGCGAGGCCGGGGTGCAGATCGGGATTGACGGCGGCGGGCCTGCTGCCGACGCCGCTCCGATGATCGAACTGGAATCCGACGGCGAGGCCATCGGCTCGATCAAGATGTTCGCCGGGACGACGATCCCCGAGAACTGGATGCTGGCCGACGGGTCGAGCCTCTTGCAGGCCAACTACCCGGATCTGTTCGCGATCATGGGCACCCGCTACGGGCAGGTGGACGCCACTCACTTCAGCCTGCCGGACCTGCGCTCGAAGTTCGTCTACGGGGCTGCCAGCGCGGCTGCCGCTGTCGCGAGTGGCGGTGAGGCGACCCACCTGCTGTCAAACGCCGAGATGCCGCTTCACGCCCACAGCGGCGCGACCACCGGCGGCACCAGCGGAGCCTACGACACGAACCACTACCACAACGGCTCGACCGGCTACATGAACGCGAACAACGTTCACGCCCACACCGGCACGGCGGACGCCGCCGACCCGATGGCTGGCAGGTGGGCGGCGACCACCCCCAGCGGCATCACCTGGACTGGCGCGTCGGGCTCGGGGCAGTATTACTCGGTCCGCAACGGCGGGTCGAGCGACTGGGGTGGGAACAGTGGCTGGCACCAGCACACGTTCACCACCTCGGCGGTGGACATCAACCACGTTCACGCTTTCCAGACCGGCTGGCAGTCCGACGCCTACGCAACCAACAACCATTCGCACTCGATCCCTGCGCTGGGGATCTACAACGACGGCGGCAGCACGCCTCACAACAATCTCCCGCCCTACCTGACCGCCGCGCTGATCATCAAAGTCGCCGGGCAGGCCACGCTCACAGGTTCACTGTCGGTGCGCCGCTCGATCAACTCGGCCAACTCCACGCTCTCGATGTGGGCCAACACCGCGTCGGCCCGAGCTTACGTCGCGTCCCGCTTCATCCATGCGGTGCCGATCAAGGTGGCATGACCAACTCCTGGGACGACATCCGGTCCGACGGGACGTGGGACTACATCAACCTGCTCTACGCGACGTGGGATGACCTGCTCACCGACACCCGCAACCCGGACGCGCCGCCGCCGCCGCCGGGCGGGTCGCAGGCCGGGATCACACCCGACCTCGCCGGGATGAGTCTCGGCGGTGCCTACCAGGCCGGGCTGCTGGCCGGGTTCGCCAAGTTCGCGGTGATCGCCTATAGGCAGACGTGGATGGCCGACTCGACGTTCTACTTCCGCGAGGTATCCCCGGCGCTCGGCTACGTGAACCAGACAACGACGCCGGGCACGGGCTGGTGGTTGGACGACCCTGACACCCGACCTCCGGTCGCCCCGCCGAACGGCTCGTTCTTCACCGACCTCGCCGAACTGGGCGTGCCGGACCAGTACCCGGAACCGGGCGAGGACATCGCCGTCCACGACACGCTCTGCTTCGTCTTTCAGGTGCCTGACAACCATCCGACGCCGAGCCTCGGCGATCTGGCCGGAGGGCTCGACGTGGGCTACGGCGTAGACGACACCGGCACCGTCGCATGGTGGTGCTACGAGTTCAGCGCGGATGCCATACCGGGGGCTCTGCTGCCGGACATCGTGCTCTACAACGGACCGCCCGTCGCGCCCGTCACGATCCTCGACGTACCGGAGATCGCCCGCAATCCGCTGGTGATCTTCACCGCGCCGCCGACGCCGGAGCCGGTCGGCCTGATCGAGGACGTGCCCCAGTTCGAGCGCCAGAGCTACGAGATCAACGCGGTGCTCCGAGCGGTGGACAACGAGCTTGCTCGCATCCGCGCAGCGCAGGCAGCGATGATCCTCAACTGGTTCCCGCTGACCGCCGACGCGATGCTCGACCGCTTCGAGAGCATGCTCGGACTGCCGACCGACCCGGCTACCGAGAACCTTGTCCAGCGGCGCAACATCGTGCTCGCGTACATGCGCCGTCTGCGCTCCGAAGGCGGCGGGCTCGACTGGGAGGCGAACATGGACTCGCTGGCGGGCACGGGCACGTGGAGCTACGCCGAGCACAACCCTGCCGACCCTGAGTCACCACCGGCATATACGGTCAACGTGGCGATCCCGCAGGTGCTCGCACGAGTCGGCTGGTCGTTCGTTCGCGACATCACCCCGGCGCATTTGGCGATCAACGAGAGCTACACGGGCGGGTGGCTGGTCGGAGAGTCGCTGCTCGACATCGACCCGCTGTAAGGAGGCAGGGATGAGCCAGTACCGACAGCTTTTCTACGGCCAGCCGGTCCCGGAGAGCTTCTTCGCCGCGCTCCAGGAGTTCATCTGCTCCTCCGCGAACAACCTCGCGCTGACGCTCGCGCCGGGCAGCGCCAACCAGGTCCAGGTGGTTGCGGGCACCGGCAACAACCAGGTCGGCATCGGGATCGACGGCCTGTGGCGCTACAACACCGCGACGGTCACGACGCTCGTGGCAGGAGCGGCAGGCACCTACGACCTCTACGTGACGTGCAGCGAGAACGACTTCGTGACGAACCCCAGCCCGCCGCCGCCCGAGAACGACAACACCGACTACTCGTTCTCCCTCGCCTCCGTTCCGACCGGATCAACACCCGGCGCACCGCACTCGCGACTCGTGGGGCAGACCGTGTTCGACGGCACCCGGATCGTCGCGCTGCGGCAGATGGTCGGCGGAGAGATCGACGGCCAGCAGCTTCTACAGCCAGGGATGATCCAAACGAGCGCCGCCGCGACCGTTCCGCCCGGCTGGCTGCTGTGCAACGGAATCGCCTACCCGAGGACGACCTACGCCGCGCTGTACGCCGCGCTCGGCGGACCGAACTCGCCGTGGGGGCAAGGCGACGGGTCGAGCACCTTCAACGTGCCGAACCTGCAAGGCCGGGTGATGGTCGGAGCCGGAACAGCAATCGCCGCACAACGAACGCTCGGCCAGGGCGGCGGTGCCGAAACGGTGCAACTGACGTGGGACCAGTCCGGTGTCAACGGCTACGGCTCGACCGGCTGGGTCAGCAACGACCACACCCACTACGTCCCGTCCGTCGCAACCGGCTGGATGGACCGCTCGAACCCGCACAATCACGGCTTCGTGGAGCAGGTCTGGCGCAGTGGTCCGCCAGCAGGCTGGACGGTCAAAGCAGGAACGGACTTCTCGCCGGGGATCAACCAGGCCAGCGGCACGTCATCCACGGACATCAACCACCTGCACTACACGAACCCGACGAACACGGGCGGGATCAGCCAGAACCACAACCACGGGCTGAACGCCCGCAACGCCGACACGCCGCACGAGAACATGCCTCCGTTCGCTGTCGTCCAGGTGATCGTCAAGACCTGAGAGCGCACGTGTTATGCTTTCCGCGCTGCCGGAGACGCTGAGATCCCCTCTCCTCGGTCGGGATTGAACGGCTCAGCGACCGGCCTTCGCGAAGCGGCCCGTCTGGTCAGGCGGGCCGTTTCCACGTCCGGGGCCGGTCAGCCGTTCATCAACTCGCTGTAGTTGAAGCGCTTGCCGAGGCAGTCGATGATCGAGACGGGCTCGCCCAGGTATCCCAGGCGGCGGTCGTCGTAGACGCGCACGTACTTCGGCACGCGGGCCTGCCGCTGGACGAACTCGATCCCGAGCGCCGTCAGCCGCCACCAGCCGACACGCCCGCCGTCGTCGCGCTTCTCCTGCATTTCCTCGATCAGACCCCAGTACGCCATCCCGGTGCAATCCCGCGACTTCTGCGGCACGTCCGGCAGATACAGCCACTCGCCCGGCGTCACCGTCCGATACATCCGGATCAACGTCCGCGCCATCGTCCCGTGGATGCTGCGCTTGTAGACCTGGGCTCGCTGCCCGCAGCACGGACACATCCCGCCGCCGTTCATCGCCTGCGGGCGCAGCAAGTCCCGCGCGTCCTTCAACGACATGCTGTCGTGGAAGCTCACGACGCCGCTTCTTCGACTACCTCACCTTCGACCACTTCGCCCTCGATGGGGATGCTGCCGCCGTTCTTCAACACGAAGTCCACCACCTGTTGGAGAATCTGCGCGCGTTTGAGGTCGTCGGCTCCGGCGAGCGCGAGCCTGATCTTCTGCGGCAGGAAGCTCCCAGGCCGCACCCGGTTCGCCTCGGCGAACGCGATCTGGAGCTTGTGCGCCATGTCCTCGTCCGGACCCCAGTCGGGCTCCTGTTCCGCGACGACAGGTGGGTCAACGATCCCGCCGACCTGTTCGTCGTAGCGTGCGCCGACTTCATCCTCGGGCAACAGGCCCGTGATCGAGAACGCCTTCCGCAGCGCCATCGACTCCGCCACCTTCAGGATCATCGCGTCGGGGTAGTTGCTCCACGACTTGTTGGTCCGCCTGTAGGACGAGTGCTTGGCGAGGAAGAACGTCGGCCTGCGCTTGCCCCGGTACACACGCGCCCACGCGCCGATGATGTCCTGCTTCATCCGCTCGGACGCGGGGATCGGCTCGTAGGTGTGCGAGAACCCGTCGGCGGTGCGGGCCAGGATGTCGGAGGCGTAGATCACGTCGCCCTCCATCCCCTCGAAGTCGTCGTAGCGGTTCGCGACCGCCAGCAGCCCGTCACGGGCGACGATGGTCTTGTAGCTCGGCGGCTCGCCGTCCTTGCCCGGCATCTTCGCCAGGTACACCTGCCCGGCGAACGGGTCGAGCTTGTAGCGCCCGACGAGTTCCAGGAACATCAGGAAAGCGTTGTCGTCAGCGCCTCGCGCGACCGTCCGCTTCATCAACGCCAACTGCTCGTTGTCGAACGCGAACCGCGCCGGTTGGGTCAACGGGGTCGGCAGCGGTCGGACTGCCGGTAACGATTTTTCGCGCTCTGGCCTTACCTCGGACTCAGCCATTACGTCTCCTCTCTTGTGCCTGCTCTATGGACCGCTGTAGCGCTTCGAGCAGTTCCGGATCTTCGGGCTCCAAGTCGGGTTTCGGGACGTGAATCTCGAAGCGTGTGGCGGTGCTCTCCCGGTATAGCTGATCCAGCGTTTCGCCCGTGGCAATCGCCTGCTCCATCTGCGCTCGCGTCGGACGCTCGGTGCGCTTGTACGCCCTGTGCCCGTACACCCGGTTGGCTTTCGCGTCCCGCACCGGGATCGGGCCGTGTGTGCCCGCCCACGCCTTCAGGGCTTCCTTGTTCTGCTTGATCGCAGCCTCCGCCACAAGCACCTGCGCGGCAACCTCGCCAGCCTCCATCATCGACGCGATCCGGCCTGAGCGCCGCGCCGTCGGGAAGATCGGGCACTTCGTCGGGCGGGGGCAGTAGGCGCAGTGCGCGCCGGGGCTCGGCTTCCAGTCGTCGTTCTCGTAGGAGCGGTCGAAGCGCTCCACCAGCGCGCTGATTCCTTCCTCGATTTCGTCAAGCTGATCGCGCCACAGCGTCGCCTCGCGCGACTGCGAGTAGCGGGGGTAGAACTCCCGCAGCGTGATCGAGTTCAACGTCGGGTGGTTCCGCATCACCAGCAGCGCGTAGAACCGCTGCTGGAAGAACCCTGCCTCCGAAATGTCCGACGGCGGCGGCAGCCACCAGCCCGTTTTCCAGTCGATGATGATGCCGCGATCAAGCTCCGCGCCCTCAGCGAACACGGCGTCGTACTGGCCGGTGATCGTCCGCTCGACCTGCCCGCCGTGCGGGTTCGGATAGCGCACCGTCCACGACAGTCGTTCCTCGATGTCCACCAGATGGTCGATGTGCCAGCGCGTCTCGTCCGCGAACTTCTTCGTCATCCACGACAGGTCGTGAATCTCGCGCATCGGGATGTTCACGATGTCCTCGACAGCCACGTCGTCCTGCCGCAGCGTTTCGAGCAGGATCGCGAGCGCGACATCGACCTCGATGTGATCCTCGCGCTGGGTCGCCATCTCCCGCAGCAGCTTCGCCGCCGCCCGGTGCCAGATGATCCCGCGCCCGGACGCCGCGTCAGAGAAATTCGCCCGCCAGCGGCGGTCGAACTCGGACGCCAGCCCGCACTCGTCAAATCGCGACAGGGTGCTCTGCCGGACGGTCGGGAAGGCTTCGAGAGCCTTCGGGAAGGGATACTGCGGACTCTCCATCGGTCGGTAAATCGCATCCTCGCACGACGGTCGGACGGACTGGGAAATCTGTTTCCCGACCCGTCGGCAGATGGGTGTACGGTGCCCTGCATGTCCCGACCGATCCACCGCCTTCAACGTCCTCGCTGAGCGCCGTGAGCAAGCCTCTGAGCGCCAGGGAGTGGCATCGAAGGGTGGTCGGTCGCCCGGCAGTTCCCTGCGCTGTGTGCGGCTCCCGTAGAGCCTCACAGGGCCACCACGTCATCAGTCGCGAACGCCTGCGCCGAGTCGCGCAGGACCGTGGGCTGAGTGTGCGTTCGCTGATCTACGATCCCCGCTCCGGGATGCCGCTGTGCGAGCTATGCCACTCGCGTCACACCAGCGCGTTCCGGCGGATACCCCGCTCGAAGCTGACCGCTGCGAACTGGCAGTTCGTCTACGAACTCGATCTTGATTGGTGGATCGCCCGGTACTACCCCGCGCCGCCAGGGCTGCCCACATCCAATACCGAGCCTGGAGGCGACGATGGCGAGAGACGAGAACGGATCACAAGCAGCAGCGGAAGCGGAGCACGTCTCTATCGAGGACATGGACGTGGTTCCAGGCGAGCCGATCATCGGTACCGAGGAACAACTGAGCTTCGACCTCGGGTCGGAGTACAACCTGTCGCAATCGACGCTCAAACTGAGCACCGGCTCGATTCCGCACTTGCAGGTTGAGGGCCAGTTCCGCGAGGGCGACCGCGTGCGCGTCATCCTCGAAATCGAGGTCGAGTACATCAGCTTCCCGCCCGTGAAGGATCGGGGGTTCCGCGTCGGGACTGAGCGACGGCACCACGGGCTGGTGCTGTCCGCCGAGCCGGTCGAATAACCCCGCAAAGAGCGGAAACTTCCGGGTTGCGGCGCTGAGCCGTGGGGAGTAGGTTCCGAACCCCGGCAGCGGGCCTGCACACATCATGTGCTAGCGCGGATCGAGCCCTGCCGCCGACCATTTCAACCACGCTCCGACCGGAGAGGAATCGACATGCCCTCTAGAGCGGTAGAGGAAGTGCTGATGCGCCTGTGGGCGCTCGACATCGACTACAAGGGCTCGGACGAACGCGGCTACGACTCCCGCTGCCCCGCCCACGACGACCGCAACCCGAGCTTCCACCTGGGACAGGGACACGACGGCAGGGCGCTCGTTCACTGCCACGCGGGCTGCACCGTTGACGAGATCGCCGCCGCGCTGCACATGGACGTGAAGGAACTGTTCGAGCCCGACCCCGACCCGCCGAAGCAGCGCGAGGTCGTGGAGCGCTACGACTACACCGATGAGCGTGGCGAACTGCTCTACCAGGTGGAGCGCACCGTCCCGAAAGGCTTCCGGCAACGACGCCCGGACGGCAGGGGCGGCTGGGAGTACAGCCTCGGCGACACTCGCCGGGTGATCTACCGGCTACCGGCGGTGCTCGAAGCGATCAGGGCGGGCAAGGTCGTGACCGTGGTCGAAGGCGAGCGCGACGTACACACGCTCGAAGGCAAGGGCCAGGTCGCCACCACCTGCCCCGGCGGGGCCGGGAAGTGGCGCGACAGCTACAGCGTGATCTTCAACGGCGCGAAGGTCGCCGTGATCATGGACGTGGACCCGCCGGACCCCAAGACCGGCAAGCGCCCAGGGCAGGATCACGCCGAGCAGGTCAAGACCTCGCTGGAAGCCGCCGGGGCGACGGTCAAGGTGCTGGCTCCCGCCGTCGGCAAGGACGTGACGGATCACGTCAACGCCGGGTTGAAGCTCGGCGCGCTCGTACCAGCGGCGCAGGCTGGCGACGAGCGAAGGGAGCGGCTTCGAGTCCTGAGCGCGCCCGAGGTGATGGCCTTACCAGATCCGGACGCGGAGGGCTACCTGCTCGGGCCGCTGATCTACAAGGGCTACCGGATCGTTGTCGGCGGGCACACCGGCCACGGCAAGACCACCTTCACGATGCAGATGGTCGCCAGCGCGGTCAAGGGCGAGGATTTCCTCGACCCGCACTGGCACGGCAAAGGCGGGCTCAGAGCGCTGATCATCGACGTGGAGCAGGGCACCCGCTCGCTGAAACGGGTGCTCCGCGAGGTCGGCCTGGACGGCAACCCGAACATCCGCTACCTACGTGTCCCGGACGGGCTCGCGCTCGACTCCGACGAGGAAGCGATAGCGGCGATGGAGAAAATCTTCCACCAGGGCCGCTACGACATCGTGCTCGCCGACCCGCTCTACAAGCTGCACCGGGGCAACCCGAACGACAGCCGCGCCGCCGACGACCTGATGCGCCGCTTCGATGACTGGCGGGACCGCTACGGGTTCAGCCTGCTGCTGCCGATGCACTGCCGCAAGACGAACGGGGCGACGCTCTCGCCCGAGGATCTGTTCGGGTCCAGCACCTACCAGTGGGGTGCGGAAATGCTGCTCGGGATCGAGCGCAAGTCCGACACGATGACGTTCCTGCACTGGTGGAAAGATCGCGACGGCGAAGTCGCCGAGACGGACGCGGCTATCGGCACGCACTGGAAGCTGCGGTTCGAGCGCCTGAAAGGGTTCCGCCGTTACCCGAAGGACAAGGCCCCGTCGCTGCCGAAGTTCGATCTGGCGCAGTTCATCTACGGCGAGATCGTCTCGTCCGGGCAGGTGACGCGCGAGAGCGTCAAGAGCCTGCTGTGGGCTCAGCGGCGCATCTACACGGCGGCGCAGATCGACGCGGCGCTGGCGGCGCTCGGCGAGCGTGGCGTGACGCACAACGGCGCGCTTCGCAAGCAGGACCGCATCTACCAACTTCCCGTCTCGATCTTCGACGGGGAAGCTACGTGACCCAGGCGAGGGAACACCTGGGCCACGCGCAACTTCCGAGGGAGGAAGGGCCACCTTCGCGTGGTCAGCAAGGAGAGATCAAGCATCCCGAGGAAAGGAGGCTCGCTTAGCCTAACGGTTCGCTCGGACATTCTGGTGGCGTTGGCCGAGTGGACCCCCGAGGCGCGTCGCTGTCGTGATAGTCGTGGTTCCTGGGCAACGGACGCCGATGAGTCCGAAGGGGTTCAGTCCCAGATGAATCCCGTCCTGTTCGCTTCGGCGAGGGCAGGGTGAGAGACGCGGTAAAGGCAGACCTGGGCGCGCTTGATCTCACCGTCGATGCACGTGGGCACCTGAGTCCCTGTGGATCGTGCTGCTTCCCCTGACCGGGGGCAGTGCGTCTCCGCGCCGTGTCGTTTCCTGGAACCCTGTGGATGGGAATAGCGCGCGTCTTGGGCTAGGCGTACAATCGGCGGTCCGTCGATACACCACACCGAGGAGAACTGTATGGATCAGTTGGTCAAGGCTGATGCGCGGGAGTTCGGCCTGCATGTCAAGCAGGGAGGCTGGCGGCTCGGGCTGCTGGTCGCCCGCAACGTCAAGAAGGGCGTCGGCCAGGGTGCTCGACTTCATCGCGATCACGACGAGGTTGCGAAGGTCAGCGCCAGCGAGTTCGCCAGGGCGGCGGGCACCACTGCTGACCGTGTGCTTCGCTACCTGAACGCCTGGGAGAAAGCTGCCGACGCCAGGGTCGTCGCGCACGCCGACGAACTCGTGCCCGGCCAGGAAGTTCGGGGGCTCAACGTCGAGAAGCTGCCGCCGTGGGAGGACTATTTCGACGCCAGCGGTGCCGGTGGCCGTCCGCGTGACGCCAAGCCGGAGGACGCCGCCAAGATCCTCGCGAGGGCAACGCCGGAGGTTCGTGCCCAGATCATCGCTCCGGTGCTCGACCCCAAGACCGCGAAGGCGATGCAGGACACCGAGGAAGGCATCGAGGCGACCACCACGCTCAGCGACGCCGAGACGGACCGGATGCGCCGCGAGCACACCGAGCAGGCCCGTGAGGACGCGGAGCGCAAAGGCCAGGGACAGAAGTTCCAGCAGCGACTCCACGACAGCGCCGAGCTACGCGAGGAGAACTACCGCTACCAGCAGCGCCGCAGCGTCGAGAGCGCGCTGAACAAGCTCGTGGTGGTCGTCGTCCGGCTACAGGACGGGATCAACGAAGGGTTCCTCGCCGGGCTGTTCACAGCCGAGGAACGCGAGTCGATGATCCAGCAGGCGCGCGGGGCAGCCGAGAAGCTGGAAGCGTGGGCGGATGCCGTCGAGGAAATCGAGGGTGTGCCGGACGCGGTGCCAGCCGACTGGCAGTAAGGGAGGAGAGCGGAGCGGGGGCCGACCACACCGGCTCCCGCTCCTACAGAGCAGTGTGGAGAGAGCAGGTGAAGGATGTTCTGGAGTACCGCTCAGAAGTACGGGCAGCAGTGCGTGGAGTTCCTGCTGACACCACCGCCGAAGGGTGCCGACCGTCAGGCACCGCTGTCGCTCGCCGCGCTCGTGAACCTCGAACCGGAGACGCGCGAGTGGTCGATGGTCGTGGACGCGATGCACGAGTACGCCTGGGAGCAAGACCCGCCGATCCCGTTGACGTGGGCACCCGACCTGCACGTCTGGGTCGCCCGCCCGACGCCGGGTGACTTCCTCGCGAACATCATCTGGGACATGAGCTACGACATGACCCGGCTGAACACCAACGCGAAGGACGCGATGCTCGCGTTGCAGTCGATCAGCGACCGCGCTGTCGCGATGCGCGTAGCCCGCGCCGTCGGCGTGCTCAACGGAGCCGCCAGCGGGATGAGGCCGACCGAACAGGACTTGCGTGTCCTGCTCGCTGACGTGCGCGACGACGAGTACGAGGCGGGCCTGATCTGACCGGAGTCCGGTGCGCCCGTTAGCATCCGTCGTGTGATCGAGTTCGTCGCCTACGGCAAGCCAAGGACGAAGGGCTCAACCACGAGCTTCGTCTCCAAGCACGGCAAGATCATCACCAAGGATGCGGCGGGCACACCGGGGCTCGTGTGGGAGCAGGGCGTCGCCTCCGCCGCGCTCGTAGCCCGCGAAAAAGCCGGTGGCCGGATCGCGCCGCACCAGCCTGTCGGCGTCCACGTCATCTTCTACCAGCCGCGCAACAAGACCGACTTCGGCACAGGCCGCAACGCCCACCGCCTGAAGCCCTCAGCGCCGCGCTACCCGGCGACCCGGCCCGACGTGGACAAGTACCTGCGCCGGGTGCTCGACGCGCTCTCAGGCGTCCTGTACGCCGACGACGGCCAGGTCGTGACGGTCAGCGCGGAGAAGCGCTGGGGTGACCCCGCGCGAGCGGAGATCAAGGTGTGGGTCGTGCCGTCCGTCGCGGAGGATGGTCAACGGACGCTCGAACAGTTAGCGTTGTCGGCGTGAGTCCAACCCCACAGCCGAGGAGGCCGCAGTGAGCATCGAGGATCAGCCGTTCGAGCACGAAGCCGGGCACCAGCACGAAGCCGAGCACGAGGAAGCCGAGCACGAGTCGGCTGAGCAGGAAGCCGCCGAGGAACGCGAGGAAGCCGAAGCCGAGCAGGAGCCCGGCGAGTAAACCTTCCACCGAGGAGACGCCCGGCTCCGGCAACCCCTCGCCGGGGCCGGGCACCCCCGGAACTGCGCCCCGTCTACCAGCCTGCCAGCGCGTCCACCTGCTGGCGACCGGCGCGGCTCTTGTCGAGCGCGACAGCGTGTTCGTCGCCCGCTGCCCGCGCCGCGTGATACAGCGCCGACTCGTGCTCGGCGATCAGCACGTTCCGCAACGCCTTCACGTCCAGGTCGGCGGACAACTGCGCGACCGTGATCGTGTGCAGCAGCGCATCGACCCTAGCGGCAGACTTCGCCGCCAGGGCCTTCCAGCGCGGCAGGTCGAGCGTCTTGAGCGAGCCGTTCGTGCTCACGCCGCCGCCGCTGCCTTCTTCGCGCACCGCGAGCAGGTCGGAGCCTCGTCGGTCTTGCCGTAGAGCGAGTAGGTCCGCAGCATCGCGCCGCAGATCAGCTTCGCCTTGCCGTCAACGTCAGCAGCCACGTGGACCGTCTGCCCGTTGCGCCCGTACACCTTCACGTTGAACGTGTCGGCTGCGGCAGCAGCATCGAGCGCCGCTTTCTTCGCCGCCTTCTCGGCCTTGTGCTTCGCCTCCCACCGCGCCGCGTCGGCGCTCTGGAAGTTGACGGTCCCGTAGTAGTTCACGTCGAAGTAGTCCACCTGCGACTCGGACCCGTCGTGGTTGTAAGCGCCGTGGATGCGCTCCAACGTGATCTTCGCCGCCTGCGCCGTCTCGGTCAGAACGTCGTGGTCGGTGGCGTGCGGGCTGTCCTTGTGCTGCCCACCGGCCTTGCACCAGGCGTTGCCGCACGCGGTCGCCGTCCAGCCGCCGCCGGGAAGCTCCTGCTTGGAGCCCAGCTTGTAGCCGGGGCACGCCGTCCAGGCGTCGGCGCAGTCCTTCACGCTCACGTCGATGGACGACCCGCCGGAGAACCGGTCGATGGTCACCGAATACTTCCAGTGGTCGGGCAGCAGGCCCTCGCTGATCGCGGTCTTGATGTCCTTGCGGATCAGCTTCGCGATGGCGGCGGTGTCCAGCTTGCCGCCCTCCGCGTACTTGTACCCATAGCTTCTCTCGTACATCTTGTCTCCTCGGTCGGGGGGAGAGCCCTTATCGGCTCTGCCTACATCATAGCACAGATCGTGCGCTAAGGGAACTGCTCAGCGGATCGCTCCCTCGATCCGCCGAGCAACCTCGTCCACCTTCGACGCGAACTGCTCCAACCGCGCCTGCGTGTCGTCCAGCCCAGCCCACCCGGCGACGTAGGGCACCGACGCGGCATCCAGGTCGAACCCGGCACCGGACAGCACGATGTAGGTCACCGACTCGACCAGCACCTCGGCGGTCGCCCGCCCGAAGTCCTTGTAGCCGATCCCGAGCGCGTGCGCCAACTCGTGAACCAGCACCCGGACCCGCCCGTTCGGCGACAGGGCGTCGCTCAGGACGATCCGCTTCGCCTCGGGCATGCAATACCCGCCAGCCTCGCGCAGCGTCTCGGTGCCGACCGTGAAGCCAAGCTCGGCAGCCAACGCCAGCAGCTTCGGCTCCAACTCGGCGTGCGAGTCGCCATCCAGCGGCGCGGGCAGCGGCGGCGCAGGCAGATCCTCGCCCGTCGTCTGGCCCACGTCGAACACCGGCACCAACTTGAACGAGCGCACCTTGCGCTGCCAGCGCTTGCGCTTCGCGTTCCACTGCGCGCCGTCGTCGGACTCGTCGCAGCCGATCCACCACTCGATGGGAGCGAAGATCCGCAGCGCCGTCGAGCCCTTCGCGGGCCAGCGCCCGAGTTCCTTCCAGGTGCTCGCCGCCGCGACGCGCGTGGCGTC
>Ga0123355_10006180_pt1 | contig 17687 bp, 12 predicted proteins | sample TergutEmb28metaG_3_FD_89872 | JGI IMG/M metagenome (GOLD analysis project Ga0123355, IMG submission 89872) | Embiratermes neotenicus P1 segment gut microbial communities from Petit-Saut dam, French Guiana - Emb289 P1 | ecosystem: Host-associated > Arthropoda: Insects > Digestive system > Gut ...
GAAAGAAAGAGGAAAAAAAAAAGATAGGAAAGAAAAGGGAAAAAAAGAAAGAGAAGGGGAAAGGAAAAAAAAACAAAAAAGAAAAAAGAAGAGAGGGGGAGGGAGACACAAGAAAACAGATGCAAGGAACAAGGATGAGAAAAGCTGCCAGGCCCTGGAGGGAAGAACAGCCAGCAGGGGGTTTGCCCATCTTGTGTGGTAGTATGGTAGTACCTATTCATAACAGCCACAAGGCATATGAGTACCACTACCATCAAATGACAATAAGCATATGATATAAAAGTTAGCATACATGTGTAAATTGTGGGCCGGGTAGCTCAGTCGGTATAGCGACTGACCAAGGGCTGGACGGTCCAGGATCAAATCCTGATGGGGATGAGATTTTACGCCCATCCAGACCGGCCTTGGGGCCCACCCAGCCTCCTGTAAAATGGGTACCGGGTCTTTCCCAGGGTTAAAGTGTGGCCGGGCGTGCTGCTAAACACTCACCCCCTTCTAGTGCCGCGGTCACAGAAGAGTAGGGCTACACCTCTACCCACCCTATGGGCCACACCAGGCCTGTAACAGGATGACTTTACCTTACATGTGTAAATTACTAACAGCAGTATGTGTTAAATCAGCCTGTTCTATCTCCCTTTATTTAAACAGATGAAGTTATATTTTATGGTACAATTCTGCAGATTTATAATACAGTATGCTAATATATTTGGTGTACTGTGTATGACATAGAAAAGCTTGTTGTACTCCTTCCTTCAGCAAGTTGACACATTCCAGAGAAAAGTCCTAACTCACTGCAAAGGCGATCTTTGTTTACTTGTCCCAGCTGTTATGCACTTCATTAATCTGTACTGTCTGTCTGTCCACAAGCTGTCAAAATGGCAAATCAATTTCATTTTAGGCATGTTTGCAAAACTGCAAAAAGTAACTATTAGTTTCAATGTCTGTCAGTCTATCTGTCTGTCTGTCTGTCAGCATGGAACAACTTGGCTCCCACAGGATGGGTTTTCATGAAATTTGATATTTCAGTATTTTTTTAAAATCTGTCAAGAAAATTAACCTTTCACTAAAATCTGATAACAATGGTACTGCACATGAATACCAACATATATTTTTGATATCTTGCTCAACTTTTCTAAGAATCAGAAATGTTTCACACAAAAGCCATAAAGAAATTTGAAACACATTTTTGTTCAAAAACTTTTTTAAAAAATCTTCACTTTTATGAGATAATGTGGAAAAATTCTGTAGAGCTGGACAGGCCACAGATTACAACATGGGGCTTGCACACTGCATGCAGGATAACTACAGCTACAAACACAATCTTTGATTACATAATACTTATTGCTTTTACCCTGCAACCACAGTTGCACAAATGCACCTCAATGCTATATGATACATACATTGCCTGTCTTGTTATAGTCAAATTTCAGTTACAGATTCTGTCTTCAGTTCACCCAAAGAGCTTTTGTTTCCATTATAAACCATGTACATGTATTTTCAGTTAGTCATACAAATTTCATTTCAGAAGCTGTGATTCTGAACTTATCCTTGGAATTCACTGGCCACATATCAATCACTATCACAAGGAGTGTTTGAAGAACTAGTGCAGTAAAAATTCTGCTTCCTGTATTTTTCTGAACTTTGCCCAGTTCACTAAATTTATTAAGTTTAATGAATATGTTATCTACAGTCAACTCCAAATTATTCCCGCTAATGAAAGGGATAAACTGCATGACTAACCATCAAAGACCACAAATAATCCGATACCACATATCACAAATTACTTAAGACCTTTCCAGTATAATTTAGACTCAGTGCCATTGTGAATTTAGTTAGGTTTATGGGTATTCTCACAGCACAAATTTATTATATTCTATACAAAAAGTATTATCTGAAGCAGTAATGGTAGAAGAAGGTTCCACTTGCACAGTAATCTCATGAATATCGCAGCAATGCCTAAATTTAATCAGCAACACGGACAATTCCAATGTTCTATAAGCAAACTTGGCTTTCTGTGCATTCATGGGACACTGCAGAAGCACAACATCAAACTCTGTGTAAGTGTGCACTCAGGTTGGGGGAGGGGGGAGGGGGTTGCCAGGCTTCAGCCCCAGCCAAATTGAAATAAAATAAAAACACATATTTTGTAGACATGATGATATCAAACCTTTGCATGATTTATACTTCAGCTGATATCTGCTGATGACAAAGACACTAGAATTTTGAAAAGTAAAAGAAACATAGGAAGTCTTCTGCATATGAACTTAAAAAAACAAGAAGATTAAACCTTGTGATTTAAGTTGAATCCATCAGTCACAGAACATGCAGTTATATTTATATGCACATAAATGCAGTTGCAAACAATGTTATGTTACATTTATGACAAGATTTTTCTGACATAACTTTTAAAATCAAACATAATTTTCATATCATCTCTGCATCAGCCTCCACCTCCCCTCAACACCCCAGGCCAGTGAAAAATTCCGGCTGTATGCCCTGAACAATACTATGGCTCTTTTATATTTCAACAATTAGTCTACTTGTTCCTAATCAAATATAGTCATGCGTTGCTTAACGATGGGGATGTGTTCTGAGAAATGTGTCATTAGGTGATTTTGTCATTGTGTGAACATCATAGAATGTGCTTACACAAACCTAGATAGTACAGTACAGCCTACTACACACCTAGACTATATGGTACAGCCTACTGCTCCTAGGCTACAAACCTGTACAGCATGTTACTGTACTCAATACTGTAGGCCACTGTAACAGGATGGTATTATAATATTATAACCTTATTCGACCACCGTCGTATACGTGGTCTGTTGATGACCAAAACATCGTTACAGAGAACATGACTGTGCAGTTTATAATCCCCTGCCACAATGCTTGGCTAGTTTCAGTACCAACTTCTCCTTGTGCTATTCAGGAGTTAATTAAAGCTTCTGTTTTACTTTCAGTACAAGTCTTATCATTTTTCAGACATTTCACATTGTTGACAAATAAGTGGCCACCATAATGTAGCAAACACAACACACAAACCACAAAGAGTCAATAGGTACATACATTTACTAACTATAAGAAATGGTTGTGTACGGCAGAGTACAGAATTATCTGTCATAGTGCAGAAACCAATTTCTACTCTCTCCCACCCTGCTACACTCTCTTTTAAATGGTTCACATATTGACAATTGTTCATACTACTTTTTCGCATCACGATCCAATAACTTAAAAACAAACAAAATAACAGAAGCAGTGTTTCTATGCCTCCTGCTGCCATCTGTATGGAAAACTAACAACAATGAACTATAATTGTGGTTAATTCCAGATTAGACTCATCAATAATGTACATGTTTAAACAACCAGATCAGACTGATAGCCAAACCAAAAAATGACCATGCCCCAAAGACAGTTGGCAACAGGGACACAGTCCAAACCTCAACCCCACACCCCTTTACCCATGCACACACAGACACACCAAGTTCCTTGAATAGCTCATGTCTGGTGAACACAGCCTGCCTGCCTTCCACATTCACTCCCAGCCAATCTGTGACATGTTCTACCTAAGTATCTATTTTCTGCCATTTCTGCATCTAATTTTCCATTCCATACCTCAACCCTGATTGTTTGGACAAAAAGAACAGAAACCTAGTTCATGGGGATCTGCGTTTGTCAAAAATCTGATGATGTGGAACAAATAAAACATCATGCACAAATGTACAGGTAACCTGCAAACCAGGTAATCAATGGCCAAAAAACCAGGAGTTTACCATAGATCTGTTTCTCCTTTTAACACTGACCACAAAAGGTAATCATAGATATTAAAAGCCGAAGTTTAATCAATACCCCAACTGAATACTTTATCAGACTACTTCAATCGTGTCCTAAGTTACTGTATGGAGACCACAGGTACTCTTTATGTGCATTGTTAGTATTTACCTAAAACAGAAGCAACAGTTGCAGCTGACTTCACTGTTGAGAGTCATCACCTTCTTCTTTTATTTATTGAACCTGGAAAAAAAAATAGTTTATGTGATGCACATTTTAATCTGTGGAAGGTCAATATTAAGATGGAAACACAGTACCATGTCATGAACACGTCTGCCAGACTGAACTGGCTCAGGATATGGTCCCATGTCTGATGTTGGGCCTCTGCAATTACTTTGAGTGCACAATTCTACAAGTGTGGATACTCTTTACTTATCACATCACAACAATCATACAGCCTCTGCCTGCATTAAAAGTTTCTTGATAAATACTGATGGTAACAGAAGCTGAAAGTTCAACATCTTAAAGTTTACCCTCATATCCTTTTTTGTCTTTCAAGTAGTCACTACCCAAGAAATTTGGTATGCAGCCATAGCCTCCTTGACTCCAGTGTACTAACATCATGTCACATGCTTGAACCACTATGTTCCTCCCTATGTACTAACATCATGTCACATGCTTGAACCACTATGTTCCTCCCTAAGTACTATCCTAAACTGCTCACACTATGTGCTTCTTAGGTCTCAACATATTTGTAAACATTGTTTTTGTATCACCTACATTCTTCCCTCAAAGCACAAGAATACTGCCCATACAAACACACAAATTAGAAAAATCTTTTGAATCTGCAATCTCCAGTTGGAAACATAGCTGGTACATTAACAGTTTCAGAATTTATTCCTCTCTTTATTTCACCATGAACCACTATTATACTTCTATGTATAGAATGGGGAAAGATGCACGAATAACCATAAAATTCCGTGACAGGTGACTCGAACTCTACAGGTTAGAATATCTAGTAACTAAATAAAATCAGAATTCGAAGACGGGAATATGTACTATTACTGTACTGCAAAGCTGTTCTCTGAAATATTTATTTCATACATGCAAAGAACTGCTGAACCTAACTTCACAACACTGACGTTCAATTTCAATACGCCACAATGGGTAATTCGCGCTAATACCCCATCCTTTTAATTGCTGTCTATCCAATTCGGTAACTTACACTTTCGTTCACGGCTGGCTGTCTCTTAATAACATTTATAATCATTAAGCGCAGACACAAATTCACTGTCACTTCCTATTTCTGTCAAACACATGCTAACTTCAAAAGAAAAACAAAACTACATGTGAGGCCGTCGACCTTCAAGTTCCCATGGAAACACTATCTCACTTGCAATTATTTTCTTCACGTGTTTACTGCCAAGTCTCATTTATACGTAGGATGACATGATATATTCTGAATATCGAACGGCACCACATTATTTAGTCTTACCAATATGAATTTATATGAAACAAAATCTTTAACAAGCTGATTTCATCTTTCCTGCCGAATAACAGCAAAATACATGCACTTGCTGGGCTTCTCTGTTAGCGCATTTTCACCACATTTTCGTACATGTCAGTATCATATCATACATTTTCATTTATTTTCATTCCGTGGATCCTTACAGGATTACAAAATCCATATGGATATGGAAATTGTCATATTTGCTTAAAAAGTCACGACGCGAAGTCAGTATGAGTGTCCAACAATTTTAGTTACTAGGCCTAGTAGGGTATTGGAAGATTTAGCATCATATAAATTATTTTAATATAACAAATAATAACATAAAGACACCAATAAAATGGATACTGTACTTACTGGACAAAAAATAATTTACATCACTGCATAACAGATAAAGATTGGTACATTCACTTAGTTACATTATATACACAACAAAGTCTAAAATACAGATCAGTAGTTAAAGAAAAAAGAAACACAAATGTATATCTATTTTATGTGCCAAACTTTCAAATACCAATTTAGACCATATATAAAAAAATTTTTAACTTTTTTGAAGTTCAAAATATTCATCCAAAGTAGAAAAGGAATTTTCAAATAAAAATTTCTGTAAAATCAATTTCAATTTCTTGGGATTATCAGACTCCATATTAATATAAGAAGGAACCATATTAAACACCTTATAACCTAAATGGTATACTCCCTTCTGGTATTTAGTCAAATTCACAGAAGGTTGGTGAAAATTAGCATGTTGCCTAGTGTCAATATGATATTTCTCAGAACTGACTAGAAATTGATTCATATTTATCATAAACGAAAGAAGAGAACGAAAGTATTGAGAAGGGAGTGGTAAGATTTCTAAATTAAAAAACAATTTTCTACACGAGTCACTATGTCTACAACCCATCATTATTCTAATACTCTTCTTTTGCAACCTGAAAATCTTTTTTATTTTATCAGTGAGTGTGGAATGGATGGGATCAATCGAGTTTTGCTGAGAACGTGAATTTCACTATTGAGCTATGCATGGAACCTCAGGAGCATTTCTTTATCCCAAGTCAGTTACCGACACTAAAATGGCATGAGACATTTTCAAGACTGGACCTTCCTCTCAATGAGCATTTCATATATTAGCTGTTAATACAAGGTTATGTTTTTTTTAACAAAATATTGTCACTTCCTCCCACTATTCCGAAGCAGGCCACTTGGCGGCTACAGTTTATATGACAGGCGAACCGCCAAGAAGTGACAATAATATTTCTCAGATAAAGCACTCTCTGCAGGTCGAGCCAAAATTGCACAATTGACTACAAAATCTGACTGACACTTTTAACAAGCTGGTATGGTGGGAGTGGGCCCAAAACGAAGATTTTTGTTGAACCACGCCCCATACTTACTTACACTATTAATTTGCATTTAAATGGCCATTGACGAGACACAAAAGCATGAATTTATACAGTGTTCTTAGCTATAAACTCAAAGGAAGCTATTCATACAGAAAATGAAGATGTTTTAAATTACTTGCTCATTAAGTGGTATGAAAAAAGACTGTATTAAGTTCATAATAAATAGCATAACACATAAATAGCATGATAAATATTTATATGCTTTAAGCCTATTTATTAAATTCTACAAATCCCTCCTCCGGTATATAAGATTCCAGGTCTTACGGTGGTAACTATTATGTTATTGTCTTCTGATTTATGACACCATAATAGTATTGTAGGCACATGCCATTGTTCTGGAGAAGGATGTTGCCCCATCTTCACATGCTACATATGCCAAAATGTTGGTATCCTCCAACAAGCACTGTCGCAACTCCAATGTCTACAATATTTCCCAACTTATGTATCAGATTCTTATTTATAACCTTGATGAAAACAGCCGTTTCCTAAGTACTACTTTGGTTGCATTTGTGTGTCTGAGAGTTCAAGTGAAAGATGTTAGATTTGGCCAAGAGGACAAGCATCAACCAAGGACCAACCTTAAAGTGACACACTGGCCTCATCACACACCCCACAGATGGGTAAACAAGGTAGACCACTGATGGAATGACTGGTACCACTATGACAAGTGCACAAGTTGCCCAAGTTGCCAACGATTCATCTGGGTCTCTATAGTCAGAAGCTGGGATTAAGTGGCTGAGCAATGACACAACCCTGCTTTACAGAATGCAACATACTATACCATCATAAGATGTTTAAAATCAAGCACTGGTGGCTCATGCACAAATTAGCATATAAAAGTAACAGCACTATAACTGCCATTAGCTTTACACTAAAAATCTATATGGCGCATCTATCATTATAACAATCAACCATAGACGGGCCAATTCGGGGGTACACATATTTTCCGTAAGTCTAGGAAGCCAGTTCCATGCTGAGAATCCACAACAATTAGACAATATGAAACAAAACAATTAGTTGCCACAGTGACAAGGTACCTGGCACTTGTGCACCTCTGGACTAATTCATTCACTTAAACAGTGCATGTAGCAAATTTATCTCATCTAGATTCCACACATTTATAACATGCCAAGTGATCAACAGTGTTTACAAATTCAAGAGCCAAAACCATCCAACATCACCAACCTTCAATTTAGGGGCTCCCACAAATTGGTACAAAGTATCAATTAAGAGAGATAGTGTTCATCGTATTATGTTTAGGGACCTGTATTTTAACATGACAGAAAAGACTTTGGCTCCAATTTGTCATAACATCTAAACCGAACCACAAAGTAATATGTTTAAGATTAACACTGTCAGGCCTAATGTTAGTATAAGAAGTTAGGAGCCAGTCTGTAATCTGCAACCTGACAGCTTTTGGCCTTTAAAACTTGACTAGGTGAGTTTAACATTAGCCACATGCCCCAGTAAGACATGAAGGAGAAAATCCTGGATGCTGCAGAAATGCAGGACGCATGCATTTGTAAAGTACAGATGTGTGTTGCTGTGCGATACACAAAACTAATTCAAACAAAAAGAAATTATATTCAACAAACAAGAAATCTGCAGCAAAATGATGTAGTTAAACTTACAGTGAATTAGACAACTGCGCTCTTCTGGGCTATTACGGAGCGAGTAGTGGTAATTTCTTATCATTGTTTTGAGACAACCTATCGGTCCCATCTTCACGGTTCAAGATTCTTGACTGTATGTATGGTACATGAATTATAATCTGGTGCTACACAAAGGTGTTAGTAGCCTATGTAAACATGCAAAATATTCCCTTGAGTGTAACTCAAATGCTCTTCGACTAGGATTGTTGGCGACAACAGATTATGCCTGAAATCTGTGTAAAAGTGAATAGTCTAGACTCTATGAACCCTGCTTTTATGAAACCCAAGTTCATCAATATCTTCATAAACTATGGCTACTGGATACTACCGTGCCAGTTCAGTCTCATCTCTTTCTTTACATTCTTTTTATTCACATTAAGGTGACCATAAAACATCCCTTTGTACGCCATGATGACAAATTCAAGGAGCACAGGTATAGCTACACTCATTAACAACTGCAGCAATAAACAGATGTAAGAGGACTCCTGGTACCCGTCATATAGGAAGCTGGGCAGACACCAGAGCTGGTCTGAACGTTTACAAAATAAAAACATGTCTTGCGCCTCTCAGGAATCAAACCCTGAACTGTCCAGCCCACAGATAGGTCACTACTCCATGTGCACCATCCCAACTCTCTTAGATGCAGTATAAATCGTCCCATACACATCCATGTCTTCCAAAAGGTAAAATCATTTATGACCAAATATTTAAAAGTATTTCTGCATTCCCTGAGCACATTCCATGTGCTGTCCTTTCCATACTGATTGATTTAATGATCCCAACAACAACTGGTGAAGAGTAAGTATTATGAAACTCTTTCATATGAACTACCCTGTATTTTCTTACAACTTCCCCTTTCTTCTCTACTTTGATGTCCAAATAAAAGGAAAGAAATTATTGATTACTTTCTTCATCTCTAATTCCACAGTTACATAGGATTTTTTTAAACAATAAACTGCTGCAAACTTTCACATATGTATTACTGTACAACAAAACCTGTATACAACAAACCTTTATACAACAAACAACATAATTAGATGTTATAAAATATATGTTTACAATCATTACCTTACCGTAAACAACTCTAATATAATGAAGTCTAAAAATATGTTCCCAAGACTTCACATTATTTTATACATACGAGAAAAGGAGAATAAAACCTCTGCAAATATGGCCACTTACATTTAAAGGAAAGTCTAACTTGTCAGCATTAACCACTCTCAAATTCTGTAATGCAGAACTGAAGAAATGTAGATAATTATCATATTCAGAGAACCTACTAAAATGGTACCTTGAGTACAAAAGCTTGCTCTCTTCATCACCCGACACAACATGCTGTGTCATATAATGATATTTTCTTTTGAAATTTTTCCCATTATCAATGTGTTGCAATCTAAAGAACTGTAATTAAACCTAAATGGATTGAAAAGTAAAACAAAATGTTTTAAAGTTACCATCAAAACACAACAAGGGTGTATATATATTAGTATGTTATTGTGGCAACACATTTTGGTCTTATTAGACCATTTTCAGGCAAGCATTCAGATATATGAGGTACAATCAGTGCATATCATGTACTTTGGGATCCCTTACTACTTACAAGGTATGTGATGCATAGGTGACAACAAACCTTCTCTGCAGAATCATTAATCTGTATCAAATACATGATGAACAAGGAGACCAGCAATGGGAAAACATACAAAAAATGTACAGTTTCTCTACTCTCCTTCTTTGGAAGGGAATAAAAAGATGAGACATTCTTACTGTGCAAGAAAAGGACACAGACTGTGTCACATGACAATATAAATGGATAACAATGTTTACTGATTTTGTCAACAGACATTTAGGCATAAAGATAATATGAATTCACTCATATAAAAAAGATACAATTTTGCATCAATAACTGAAGTAATCGCTTTCACATAAAACAATTGTAACACGACCCGAGCCTGTATCAACCACCTTCCATCCACACAACCTTCTTCACTAAGATTCGGCTGTACTTCGTTCTATTATCATAACAGTCTCCCACATGGCCATTTTTCAAGAGGTTTCTCCATAAAAATTCTACATTCACATCTTGTAAGCCCCATCCAAGCCACATGCTTCACCCCATAATAGTCTCACCTTTTCCACACAAGCTTATAAAAATTGGGTACATTTTTGTTGCACCACATCCTCCAATACACAACAATAATAAACAGTATCAGCCAATAAATTAAGTAACATAGGTCAATGTTGATAAAAATCCAACTAGATGCAACAGTATGCAGATATTTATTTACTGAAAAGTCACTCAGTTTTTAGTACTCCTGATGATGGGTGCTGTCACACCCGAAACATGCAGAGAGACTTTGCAGCAAATAAATATCTGCATACTGTTGCATCTAGTTGGATTTTTATTAACATTGATTTATGATGCACAGAACCATGAGCTTAAAATTAAGTAACATAGGTCTTTAAATTTACCTCAATTCTGTTTTGCTATACTGATGCACTACATAATACTGTGTATTTCATTTCATACATAAAATAAACAAATTACAGCAATGACTTAACTATTAACATACAATGTTTAAGATACTGTCACATTATTAACAAATATCTGTGAGCTGAGGAATGATGTATGTAGCTATCCTTCTACTATCATGGAACTCCCAATAGTATAAAAATCTACTGCACTGAAGTTCCTGTGACAGTGATTCTGGCAACTGCTTCCTAAAACAATGAAATCCCCATTTGTTTGTCTGGGGAACAATGTGTTTGAACACAAGTGAAGAAAACCTTATATAGAAGGAATTTAACATCAACATAATTGGGTCGTGACTTCTAGTCAATGAAGGAAAACATTAATTTGAGAAATATTATATGAAGAGAAATCAGTAAAATCTTTCTAGGCTGACAGCCATGTCAGGTGGGTTATAAAGTCAATGTTTCAGAGACTGACTCTGTCTCCATCATCATGGTTCTGAAACGCTGGTTTACTTTAACCACATGACACAGCTGTCAGACCAAGAGTTCACTGAATTCAGTCAATGCAAAAGCTTCAAGACATACATTCAATACAGTCCACCCTAAAATCACGTATAGGGAGTCAAAGTGATGCTGGAACTAAAGCTCTTCTGCCATGTGCTTGCGATTTGTTGAATTTTTTACATGTTTTGTTGAGCAATGAATAAAATTAAAGGTAAGATCTTCATATTTTTAAGTAAACTAAACCAGAACAGTACACGAAGACAATCATAATTTCATATGAGCAGTGAAAAAGGTAAAGATGTACCTGTCCACACCATGAAAACATACAGGGGGAGCAAATGTATAGTCCCACTCATTCTTAACCACAGCAGTAGATGGAGGTCAGTGGTTATCTTCATGCCACAGCTGCTTGAACCGTGGGGGAAAGAGCTTGAATACAAGGCTGGATGGGTCCCAGAGCCAGTCTGGATGTTCTGGAGAGGAGATACATTTCTTGCCCCTGCCAAGAACTGAACCCCGATTGTCCAGCCTGTAGCCTAGTCACTATACTGATTGCCCTAACCTGGCTCCTACTAGAGCAATAAGAGTTAAAATGATGAAAACTATAAAGAGGTCTTTTAACCATGTCACTGACCACCACAGGAAAGCAAGGACCTTAAAGGACGTGGCCCACGTGGCCATCATCTGACCAACACTGGAAGGTGAGACATTTGCTCAATCATGTGTTATGAGTTACAGAGCGAACATGGTTAGAACATGTAAGACACATATTCTGTTGAAAAAAACAATGTTCATTTGCAGTAATGTAGCAAAATATGCCTCTTAAAAAAAAGTGTAGTTTTTAAAGTTTTGTTTCTTTACTTGACCTACAGTTGAAATCTGATATGCGTGTGCAAAATCACAAGGCTTGTGTCTTTTGAAGAAAGAGATATCCAGATTTGAATCTATATGCTTATTATCATTTGTTAGAGATAAGATATGACAGAGTTTATGTACAAAATCCACTTTCTTTGCAAGAAATGTAAGATGGTACTCCACAAGAAATGGCCAATATTCCAACACAAGAGCTCCATCATGAGTCAATAAACATTTTCAGAAGGTGAAAGGTTTCAGACCAGCATTTCCAAGACTCTACTAAAAAATAAAGTAGCTTGAACTGCAAGGAAAATATGGATTCTACATGATATGACTTGGTTGCATATGATAAAGCTCCTGTGACAACTATTGTACTCAAGGACATGATTACATGAGCTCTATAATCTTAGGTCAGAACTGGTTCACTGTAGCATTCCTTGATTTTTTACTTGTTCATACTTTGTGTGGAAGAACTACTGTAATGGCAAAATATGAGTAAAATATATATAAAACTAGACAGAATGCAACAGAAATTTGAGTTCTACAGCATCTCACACACACACACACACATATTTTTTTTATGTAATACGCCTATAACTGTGTACAATGAGGCTGACTCAGAACAACTCCAGAACTACATTAATATATATCTTTTAACACCTTCAAATCACAAATCACAGTTTCAGTTATCACATGTCAATGAACTCTTAATAATGGAACTTGTATATATTTCAGAGTCCAAAGCACATTCCATCAGTATGAATAATTTACAGCAAATGATTTAACTAGGTTTAATTTTTTTTTTTAATAGTAGGCACCTCCACAGGAAAAAGTCTAAAGTCCAGGATGCATGCCACCCAAGGAAAGCTGTCAAACCATGGAATCAAGCAGCATGAGAACTTCCCAGAAATAAAAATTCATGCTTTGCCTTGCCATGTGGGTCCTGTTGAAACTGTACATTTCTCACCATTTGCCTCGATTTTCACGGTTCCAAAGCCAAAAATATTTATGCATATGGCAATAGCAAGCAGAATCCATGGTAATGGTCCGATTATTTCCTCAAAAAAAAAAAAATCCAGTCTGATCACAGAACTCTAAACATGGAAACACCCCACCAAACAGTTGCATTTTATTTCTGGAGAAGAAACCATTTGATGTGGCCAATTAATAGTACTTTGTTGCAGTGATTTATGCTGAACTTCAGGCAGCAATTTTTTGTTGCAGTGATTTATGCCAAACTTCAGGCAGCAATTATGTCAATGTATTGAATGTCACAGGAATCATCTAATCTTCAAAAAGTAATGTATGGATATTGAAGTGTAATCATTAAGCTAGTTACCCATAAAATGTTTTACTTCATTTGCTGTCCTTTCTCTCATGGCAGTCTACTGACAACTGTCACTTCTTTGTGTTCCACCCCATACATTCAAAGACTCAATTATCCTTTTTTGTCTGGATATATAATGAACTGTCACTACAATTATAGTGCAACATGCAGTGTGTGTTTACAGCAGTGCCCACCCCTTGCAAAACCAGTAATGTAATGTGGTGTTTGTTGAATACTGTTGTTAGCATTCACCAGTGTTGCCAATTTTATTTTATAATACAAAAACATTCATTACAAACTCCAAGCACTCTTCAAGGTACTGTGTTATTTGTTTTAGGTATCACTGTCAACTCAGAACTACTCTCCACAAAACAAAGGAACACATACACCTGATGACGCATTACCTTCCTGGATTATAAATACATATTAAGTGCTATCTCAGTTCAGTGTAGGTATAATTAATTTATAGGCTTTAAATTAAATGTTCTTAAATGAATACAGTAAATGCCCATTTTATGTTCCCATATTATGCATTTTCCTTGATTTCACATACTTATTGTGCAGTCTCGGCTAAATGCCTAAAGAACAAAGTTTCCTGGATTTTACACCACTATCTGGTGGTACCAACAAAAAAGTAAAATCAGGGTTTTACTGCATTTGCCTCAAGAACAGCTTTCAAACCATGCATCCCTTTTGTAAAATAAGGCATTAGTGTACTAAAATGAGGAAAATCTTACTGTTGGAATTTAGAATTCAGATAATGAGAAGAGAACAGCAAACTTCAAACAGAAAATAAGGAGTACCATTGAAGTAAGAACCATTAAATAGTTTCCAACATGTTATACATAACTCCCTCTCCAAACCCTCCACAGCTATAAGCATAGTGTCTCTGTATGATAATTTACATGCTTTCAACTATGAGTAAAGTTGAGAATCGCAAATAATATCTTACTGAATCACTGCAGGAGTAAAGTTAAAACTTCAGTGTTCACTTTACACAGACTGCAGTGACAAATACTGTCATATAAGAATATACAATTCACAAGAAGTTCAACCATGAAAAATACTGCCAGAAGCACTTTGATGTGAACATACATCAACGGAAGATGCTGTCATAGTCCTGGAGGAAGCACTCGATTACAAAATTTTGTTGCATTAGTTCCAGGGCCATGTTAGCAGATTCTTCTTCTGGCCACATTAGTGTTGGACCTAAGACAATGGCTAGATTTGGAATCTGCATGCGATTGAATTCTTTATAGCTGGTGACTCTGTAACAGAATACAACCAACATCACAATTTGTAACATTTGACAGATATGTAAAACAATAATTTTCCAACTGTTTCATATAGTTACGTATAAAACATGTTCTCTCACTTTACAAAAAAAGACTGTAAATACTTAAAAAAAGTGTTAAAGGAATATATGGTTCTAAGAACTCATGGTAAGTAAGCAATTCAGGACACTATATAGTAAGTAGCTTTATAACTTAAACTGGTCACACTGTTCTGTTATGGTACCGCATCAAACAAATTGTTAATCATCTGCCACCCCTCTGATTCAGTCACAGTACCAGACAGTTCTTTTATGACCTTTATCATACTGCAGGCACAGACATATTGCATCACACAAGATTATGTAAAATTCTTCCACGATGTTCAAACATACATTGCAGTAACTGACCTGAGCAAATGTCTAAGCAAGAATTCGAGGGTATCTCGATTTGGACCAGGAAGTGCCTTCACAATCTCCCTGAAATGCTGAAGCTTCTCCTTCTTATTGGGATTTGCTGCAAAACACAATTTGAGGTAAAAACTTCATCTCCATTTGGAAGTTCGCTACATGAGACATTACAGTTTAACATCCAAAACTGAATCAGAAGTACACTGATGTAAATAATAAACACAAACATAGCATTACATTCATAGCTGCTGTTACTCAAAATGAAAGTTGTTCAAATGGAATTTGTAGACCACAATGGCATTTCTTCTATAATATACCCTTAACTTCTGCACAACAAAATACTTTTTTTAATAAAAAATAATGATGCAATAATTTAGCTTAGTATAAATGATGGGTTAGATATGATGGTCAGGAACCCAAATCAAATTCACTCCACGATTATTACTATAAACCCTGCATGAAAGTTGATCCACAATCCTACAGCAGCTTGGTTACAACTCAGAGTGTGAGTGGAGTGGGTGAAATAGCCTGGGTAACTGGAAGGAGCTAATATACCTGCAGCAGAGTCATCCCTTTCTAAAAATACATGTTCGTGTTCTGATCTTGGTATATCATTTTCATTCCATTTAATGCCTCTTCTGACACTCACTTACATACACTGTATGCTATTCACATCCTTGACAGTGGATAATTCCATGATTACCTACTTCTGACAGTACCACAGTACAGTACAAGTCTTCTGTAACAAGACCTGCAACGTACATATAACGTAACAGTGAAACACATTCATGTTGCCACTGTTGCCATGGAAAGGCAACAGGTACTAACAAACTGAGTGTGTGTCTGCAGCCTTAGCAATCCAGCAAGTAAAGCACATGTGCTATATTGTCATCTGTGGCCCATCCAGGTCTACCATATTTTTTCACATTATCTTACAAACATCATGATTTCTTTTGCCTGAAACATTTGTCATTCTAAGAAGAATGCGGCGAGATATTATCACAAATGTACATGTCATCATGTCAAATAGCCTTTATTGTTGTCAGATTTTTTATGAAATTTCCCTTTTCTCAACAGTTTTAAAAAAATACTCGAATATCAAATTTCATGAAAATCCATCTGGTACAAGCTGAGTTCCATGCAGATGAACAGACAGACATGATAAAGCTAATGGTCACTTTTCGCAACACTGCAAAAGTACATAAAAAACAATGTTTTTGTTTGGTTGACAGTGGGCAACACAAAACAAACTGCCCTCTGTAACATCCTGTGACCAATTAACCCAACACCCCTCTACTCTACACCGTGGATGAGTGGAAGTACAATAACTGAAACTGGTTCTTTGCATAGTGCCATTACATTGTAAACAAAGTTACTAGATTTCAATGAAATGAATCTAGTAGTTTTGGAGATAATATGGATATGCATGTTCTATATTTATATACTTCATGCACAGAACACGTAAACAGTGTCATGAAAGAGTGTAATTGGCAAGAAGCAACCAACTGGGGTATTAGCAGTGCAGACGCAACTGCCATGTTTTTCACACATAGGAGGTTCAGGTAAATTACTAACTACAAGCTGCAGAAAGACCTTGATGATGGTGGTGGGGCTTGTGTGGTCTAATGAGTCACGGAGCTATGCTGGCGGTAGCGAAGCTACTGGTAGGGCCTCTCATGCTAGATTGGTCCATGACGAAGACCCAGACTAAGAAGCAATCCAGGATTGCTGGGGGTTGGATGTAAGGCTGACAACCTGCTCCAGAAAAAAATATTGTTACGAAATCCAAAGAAGCAATGGCCGGACTGTCAGAGGGATAGCTGGCAGAAGCTTCTGAAAAAGGCCTTGGCTCAAAAGGGGCTGTTGTGCCAATGATGATGATGATGATGATGATGATGATGATGATGATGATGATGATGATGACGACAAGCTGCAGATGCTTTACTGGTTTTAAAAAGAAAGAAAGAAATATATATATATATATATATATAGTATCCACTGAATAGGAGGCTGGGTGTGTGTCAGAGCGCATACGAGTGTGGTAATAAAATTAGAAAATCCATGCCCCCAACTGGAATCAATGAACTGAAGGTCTGAAATAGTAATAGTGAACGTGTAACATGAAAAAGTACTTACTGCTTGCCTGCAAAGCTTTACTGAAATGCTCAAAAGGAATAAGAGGTTTTTTCAGCTCTCGGAAGAAGAGCTTCAAGGCACCTGTAAGTACGTGCACATCTTCTTCTTGATCTAAGACTACCAAGTTGTTTTGATCTACCTGCAACAAAAAAAAACTGCCTCTAGGGATGTATGTAACCAAACCAAATGGAAGAAACTCGTTGAGAAGGCCAAAACTTCTCTGAAGTTGTAGTGCCTCAATAATAATAATAATAATAATAATAATAATAATAATAATAATAATAATAATAATAATAATAAGCGGAGAAAATAAAAGAAAGATGGCATGGGAAGAGGATGCATGGACAATTGCCACGTAACTTAGACGAAAAGCTGGTGGACA
>Ga0123355_10006182_pt1 | contig 17687 bp, 13 predicted proteins | sample TergutEmb28metaG_3_FD_89872 | JGI IMG/M metagenome (GOLD analysis project Ga0123355, IMG submission 89872) | Embiratermes neotenicus P1 segment gut microbial communities from Petit-Saut dam, French Guiana - Emb289 P1 | ecosystem: Host-associated > Arthropoda: Insects > Digestive system > Gut ...
ATAGTGGCCGTACCGCACCGCTAACCTCTAAACGATGCGTTTTATATATTTATCCAACAAATATAGATACTGAATATTTTAAACACGGTATATACTCTCCGTTTTTTTTCTCTTCAAAATGCAGTTTGTTTCATAATTCTAATGTATTTGGTTCCTGTTTTATTCACGTTTTATATACAGGGTGTGCTAAAATTAAAAAAAAATTCCGGCGCCAAAAGGTTGATTGATTTAGTGCTTAAGACTGTGTGGGCGCAGAAAATTAGTTTTATTTAAGGTATTCGTATTTCCCTCCAATTTTGCCGCCCCTTGGGCAGTGCCGTCTGGTGTGACAACGGTTTTGTATGTGCACTTGTTATTGTACCAAGTCCCTTGTACGACAATGTTCTGTTTAATCTTAATAATTAACCAACTTAATGCACAAATTCTTGTTTTATAATAAGTTTATTACATGCCTATACATGTTTCGAGCACTATTTGCTCATCATCAGGGGGTTAAAATTATATTATACAGCATCTCGTATCATCACACCTGTGGTGGCCGTGCGGTGCACAGGTTGAGAGAGGACTCTCTCGACCTGTGCACCGGACGGCCACCTACAGAGTGTGACGATACCAGATGCTGTATAATACAATTTTGACCTCCTGATGACGAGCACATAGTACTCGAAACATGTAGAGGCATGTAATAAACTTATTATAAAACAAGAATTTGTGCATTACGTTGGTTAATTACTAAGATTATACTGAGATGCACGGTCAGCAAAACATAAAAAAAGTGTTCTGTGGTTTCTTGTAGCCCTGATTGTAACTGGGAACATTACCTCAGAAGCCTGTAAACGAGGTAGAGGAAGTATGGCTTTGTCGCGTGTGTTAAGTTCCAGAGGGCTCTCCAAACAGAACACGTAAGGAGGGAGACTGTGCTTATCAGTCCTGTGGATTTCGTTGCGAGTGATACGAAAAGTCAGGTCAGGCCTGCATTTAAGTGGCAGGCCTGATAGCGAGATTGACTGAACATTGATTTGGGATTTGAATTCTGTATAATTTCAAACGTCGTGTTCGCTTTTGCATCGTGCAGACTGGAGCCAGATCAAACTGCGGTGCTTCTTGCAGGAAAGGAAACGCGAGCTGCTTCCTGTCTTTATGTGGAGTCAGGTGATCAGTTCGGACATTATTGGTTTGTAAACGCTCCATTTTGTATATTATTGTTCAATAAATTGTTGGATGGTTCTGTATGTAAAAATTTAAGAGAACTGTCATGAATGCTCAGGAGTCTTTCAGGACCTAAGAAAGGGAAAGTAACAGATGGATTGGGGGGGGGGGAGTGCGTTACTTGAAGCATCGTAATATGTACTTGTCACCACATATTGTTAAGATGAACAGGTCGGGTGGATGAGATGGGCGGAACATGTGGCACGCATAGGATACGTGACATACGTACACAACTCTGATCTTCAAACCTGAATAGAAGAACCCACTTGGGATACGTAGGTTTGGATGAAACGGGTATATTAAAATGGATCTCGAATTGGCAGGATGTGAGGGTGTTGACTGGATTCGTCTGAGAGTAGGACTTTTTTGAACACTGTAATGAGCGTTTGGGATTCTTTAGATGTGGAAAGTTCCTTGAGCAAATGGTATTATGTAAGTCTTACAACTGTACTAAATTTAACCCTTTGAAAACTGAAATGGAACATCATATACAGATTCAGTTTGTACATCGCAGAGAACACTTTGTGCTTGCATTAGAAAGACCAATCGGTGAATGCTGTATAGTGACCAGTCGCTGTTGGTTTTGTAAATCGTACGGAATACTTAAATACACTGCGTGCTCAAACTACGAAGATTTTAATGTTCCAACCTGGTGGTACATGAACTAGCGACTAGTACAGTAGTTTGAGTTGTCACCACGATGTTCTTCTCTATAATGTACAGAAATGTGAAGTAGATATTTTCCTGACCTTACCACTTGCCTGTATTCCGCATTTTCCTGTAATATATCTCATCGAGTTTACCCCTTTTTTTCATCTGCGTGATAAGCAGTCCGTATCACTGGCCTTGGAAACGTCATGTATTCTTACAGCATGATACGCGTTACCGTTGCGTGTTTCAAGGTTGCCACCGAATTCACAATCGTGGGGCACCTTCGACCGACGTTCGGTTCTATTAGACTGAATTGGAGATACCCTCGGAAAGTGGAAGTCGAAGTTGGTGTGCTGTGACAGTTCGTGAACTGTACTGTGTCGGCCAGGCGTGCAGCACGGTTGCATAATTGTAATTATTTTTTTTCCTTTTCCTTTTCTTTTCTTTTTCCCCCAGTTTACTGGAACACGCACAGATACCTCGCCCGATTTCAATCCTGGAGGAATGTCTCGCGCGGTTTCATTCCTGAAACACGCGTAGGTATGTCCGTCGGGTTCTTTTCTGGAGCACACGCAGATATCTCTGGCGATTTCATTCTGGAACACATGCAGATATATCCGTCAGTTTCATTCGTACACGCAGATATCTCTGGCGGTTTCATTCTGGCATACATCCAGATATCTCTGACGATTTCTTTCTGGAACACATGCAGATATCTTTGGTGGTTTCATTTCTGGACCTGATTCGTCGGTTTCATTTCTCGAGGATACGCAGGTATCTCGCGCGGATTCATTCTTGGATCATGCGTGGACCTCTTGCACGGCTTGGTTCATGGAACATGAGGAGACGGATCACGAGGCTTCATTTCTAGGATATGCATCTGCGGCTCGTACGATGGGATACCTGGAATGTGCATCTCGTTCAGTAGGCTTCCTGGAACATTCACAAACATCTCGCAGAGCTGTTTTCAGTAACATGGACATGTAAATGCATCTCATACGACAGGATACCTGGAAGCTGTACACAAACATTTCGCGCGTGCAGCGCCTGGTGCAAGCACAGCATTGTCGATGTCGCTGAAAATGTTTTGCCCTTAGTGGGCCGTGGAGTAGAACTTTACGTGCCGGGATTTATCTGCGGCAAAACGCTTGCGCATTCTGCCCATTTGCAGTCAACAGTTCGACCCCCCAAGGTGTATCTTGTTAGCTGTGTAGAGTGCCTACCTGCTTGTTGCCGTACGCTTTGTCTGAACCTTGGTCTGTTTGAAGGGGGGCTGGAATTACATGTTGTGGCCGTGGAATGAACGCTTGGTACACCATAGCGGCACAAGATTAAAAAATCGCAAATTGAGACGCGACAGAATCGTTCTGTGAAGTCACGAGCTGTCTCTTGCACTGCTGTACATTTGTGACAATGCATGAACGTCAATGGTTGTTTATAAGCTGCTTTCCGCTTCGATGGAAAAGACACTTCGCTTTATGAAATCTTAGGTTTTAAGGTGTCATGAGCTGCCCACTGCTAACCATCAGCGGCACAAGAGGTGTCGCTTTTTCCGGACTCCGGACACTTTCGATAATGGCGTTCAGAAAATGCCATGAACGCATATTCGATGTGACCTTTTTTTTAAAAGAAATTTTCGGCAAGAAGCTGTTTTAAATACATTTACACACGCACGCACACACACACACACACACACACACGCACACCTTCCATCCTAGTGACGGCCATGTCGTGTTGGGGTCTCGAGCAGTGACGGTGATTGCGGTAGCCCTGAACCGGTCCGGCACTATAGATAAGCTAGTAGGGACTGTGTGGACCGGGATAGCGTACTCGGTTTAGCGACTCCCTAGGGGTTGGATGGTCCGGGAATCGAATTCCGGTGGGGACGAGATATTCCTCGCCCATTCAAATCGGCCGTGGGGCCCACGCAGCCTGCCCTACAATGGGTACCAGGCCTCTTTCGCGGGAGTAAAGCGACCGGAGTGTGGTGTTGACCACCCACCCCCATCTAGTGCTGAGATTAAAAAAAGAGTATGCTTTCATGGCTGGTTGTATGGTGAACTTTACCTTAGTGGGGACATAGTGGTGTCGAACACAAAAGTCTCTGCCCCTGCTGGGATTTGAATCTGTGCTGGTCAGTCGGTGCGCGGTCACATTACTGACTCACCTATGCAGACCCATGAATTAATCTACGAAATTGTAATGGTATACGATGTAAGAATAGAAAGCATGAGTTTTCGTCTACTGAAAATAATTCGTAATGTGTATAGTATAAAGTTGAACAGAAATCGCTGCACTGGAAGAACTCCATATTGTCAGTCGTGAAATATTCAAGCCTTTTTGTGCTTCATACACGTATTTGTTTAGTCGTTTCGATACGAATTTTCGTGCCACGTTCGTTTGGGAAATACCGCTGTGTATGGAGAAAGCATGAGCTGTTGATAGGTTTCGTGCCAGGGCTTAAGTGGGTGCTCCTACACAATTGGATTAGACACATGCGCGTGTCCTGGCTACGGTTATTCTAAGAATGTTACCCGTTCATGGTTAGTCTGCTTCTCACTGCATACAAAAACAACAAGTTTTATACTTCCCTCTTCTGAGGTGTGACGCCGTGAAGACTGAGAGATATGTCCAGACGTTTCCAAGCAGTGTTTGCGTCCATCTTTAGGACAGTCTGCGGGGAAGAATCAATTTCTGAGGTGAGGATACTCGTAGGGAAGGTACACCCCATTGATTTGGTAATCGAGAGATATGTCCAGACGTTTCCAAGCAGTGTTTACGTCCATCTTTAGGACAGTCTGCGGGGAAGAATCAATTTCTGAGGTGAGGATACTCATAGGGAAGGTACACCCCATTGATTTTGTAATCATAAGAATGGCGATCAGCAGGAGAGGTTGGTATTTTTCACATTCCCAGTGTTTGGTCTTTTTTAAAGGTTCGAGCACACTGGTCTCACTCAGAAGCCTCTTAATGAGAGTCCGGTATCATACCCGGCGACCACTAGATATGCTTACCACACTTCACGTCCTCCTTTTTTCACCATTCAGATAAGTCTAATGATGATTAGGCATCCACTTCTTTCAACTTTTACTTTTGTCATAAGAATCTTGTTTCATGTTTCTGAAGCTAGGATCTGCAGTTAATATCGTATGAAGTGCAGTCAGAACAGGAATATCAGTATTTCAGTCCTAATTTCTTGCATAAATCCACCATGTTGATCTGTATTTCGTATGATATTCTTGTAAAAATTGTGGCAGTCATACTAAACAGATGGTATTTAAAATGTATAAAATATATAATTCCAGGAAAACACCATTCCATCACCGTGGATTGATTACTGGTTCATTTGGCTATGGGGCAGAAATACTGTGTGTTAACAGTTGTACATCGTCTTCTTTTGCAAGGTAAAAGTAAGAGGTAAAGTTCACCCAGCAACGGGCCGTGAAGGCCCAGACGGGGAGTAGAGGTATTGCTCTAGTCTTTCTTTAACCCCTGCCCTAGATAGGGGTGGCCGTTCAACGCCACGCCACAGCCGCTTTACCCCCGGGAGAGACCCGGTGCCCATTGTACAGGAGGCTAGGTGGGTCCTGGGGCCGGTCTGGACGGGTGCGGAAAATCTCACCATCACCGTGATTCGATCCCCGGACCGTCCAGCCCGTAGCGGGCCTTTTGTAACTAAATGAAAGTGATGAAATGAAAGGGACTTGCCGGTTATATGCTGATTGTTAGGCATCACTCACCTAATTGTTGCCAAAAATCAAGGTAAAGTTGAAGTTGTCTATGTGCACGCCATGAAAGCATATAGGTGGTGTGGAGGTACAGCTCCAGTACTTCTTAAACTCTGCACTAGATGTGAGGTGAGTGGTCAGCCTCACGTCCCGGCTGCTTTATTGCCGGGAAAGGGGGTCCGGTACCCATTAGGTGAACTGCTTGGTGGCTCCAAGAGCCGATCTGGAGCTTTGAAGAGCACAAAAATTCATTTGCATGTCTGTCTCCAGTATCTATACCGATTATGCCGTCTGGCCTCCCAGACATGTGGCGGAAAATGTTTCAAACTCCAGCTCATATACTAAAGATTTCTTTCGTTTCGGCACCAGAAAAAAAGAAAAGGGATTGACGAATTAATTAAGGCGCAGTTACATTCTTTTTTGTGCATTGACAACAGAAAGTTTTAAAAAGACGCCCTGTAGCTCCAACATGTTTCAGTTCGTCATTTTATTCGCTTTTAACGACTAGATTCGCCGTTCGATATTTCATGGATTTTTATGTTGGTTGAGTTCCGCAGAAATATGTCGACACACTCCAAGTGTGATTAATGTCGGACAGCGCCACGGACTCTGTATACATGAAGACCTGCGTATGGTTCTGCGCCTCTTTCGAGCCCAGATGGTTTGTTTAGCAATTCGCTAAATATTTATCGATTGGAAAATGACTGAGACCAAAGTTGTAGCATGTTGTAGGGCAAATTTTTTGCATAGTACACTTTCTCGGAAGTCATATAGTTTTAAAAACCATTGAACGGAGGGGATTTTGATGCCGTTTCGTCTGATATTGAAAACCCTTGGACTGATTTGGATATACTTGTACACTGGACATTCTTGCTTGTCCACTTGCATGTTTTTTCTCACAAGAGCATCAAAAGGTAAGTATTAGAAGAAGAACACCAGCATTGGTAACCTGTGCATGTGTACATCCCTTAACTTCATATCTCCCACTCATGTATTGAAGTTAATTATGTATACAGTTGTTTCCTTAGGTTTCTCCTGTTTCAAGTATTACTGCAGTCTTAGTTGTTAGGGTCAAAAATGTCTGTAAAAATTATTTTTAGATAGTCTAGGTTTATACTGATGCCTAGCAAAGGCACCTGCATTTCTCTTAAAATATTCTGTACTTGAGTAAGGAAAGTGCCCGTTTATTTTGACATTTGTGTGAATGAGCAGGGACACTAGCTGATGCAACAACTTGCATCACTGCTGCAGCATGATGGCAGGCAGCCCATTGCTTGCATCTATCCAGTTTGCTATGAGTCACAATCCATGTATGTTAGTCGCTTGCATTGTAGTTAATATTATGTTGTTATTCACCATGTCTAAGGTACGTGCTGGAAATGTTCTCATTCAGCTCCAAGACATGCTTCACGTCTAACAAACAGGTTGTCGATTGCATGTTGAAGTTTTTTTTAAGTTGAGCATGGTTAGAGGAAGTAACTAGTGACAGGTAAATAATTTACCTATATTATCTCATTGAACACTGTGGCACTATATAGTGATCACTTTATATGTTAAACTTGCCGAACAAAATGGTGCCCGAAAGACCATACTTGAGACAAACTGCATGCATGTTTAGTAAGATGAAAGTAGAAACAAGAAGTGAAGTTTACCAGATATACTCTTCTACCACTTTATCCTAATGAACAGAGTCCACAGTAGACATTGAAGAGGAGGCAGGGATTGTGGGAGAGCTATTCTGATTGTAGTTTGGGAGACAAGAGTCCCTGTAGGCCTGGCAACCTAAATGTGACCTCTGGCTGGTCATTCAGTCGCATACATACTGGAAATATTATACTGTTTGTGTAATAGGAAAGGTTTCTGACATTCATTTCTAATTATAAAGTGGATGCGTGTGTTATCTTTTTTTCTTTCTTGGTCAGTGGGTTTGGCTTTCCTTGCTGATCTTCAGTTTCCCATACCCTTCTTTCCATAGAAAGAATATGGATGTAATTGAGAACTGTCTCAGTGAGGAAATGTTATACAAATCATGACAGGTGTGGTGAAAATGTCAGGTATTTTCTTCTGTCTTTATCTATAAAACTGTTGTTCTTGCCCTTGTCACATCTTGTCTCGTTTCTGTTTATTTCATTTCCTTTAAATAGAGCATTTGCTTTTGACAGTTAAGAATATTCTTCCTTCCCATTTTTTGTATAAAACTGTAAGACTACAAAACTACAATTGTGTCTGTTTTTGTACGGTTGTGAAATCTGTCTCTCATATTAAGGGAAAGTCTGTAGCTTTATAATATTCAGGAACAAGCTGCCAAGTGTAATAACTGTTTGTAAATGAGAGAATAGGTAACAAGAGAATAGATAACAAGAGAATAGTTAACAAGAGAATAGGTAACAAGAGAATGGGTAACAAGAGAATAGGTAACAAGAGAATAGGTAACAAGAGAATGGGTGACAAGAGAATAGGTAACAAAAGAATAGGTAACAAGAGAATAGGTAACAAGAGAATTGGTAACAAGAGAATGGGTAACAAGAGAATAGGTAACAAGAGAATGAAGGAAATTGCATAATGAGAGTGTTGTAATGTGTAATGTGTAATTTTCACCATACAGTCTCAGAATGATCATATCACAGGGGATGAAATTCATGAAATATGTAGCACACATGGTAGCCATGATAAATGCTGTCTGTTCAGCAAAGGAGAAGGAGGAGAGAGGTTTGAGAGGTGGGTGGATAATGGGTGCCAAAATGGACCATAATGAAATTAGAATGGGATGGTTCTGAATGGATTCATACGGCCTATGTCTGAGACCAGTGACAGACCTTATTGATCATGGTAAAAGGCAGCAAATTTCTTGAGTAGAGTAGTGACTGTGAAGTCCTGAGTATGGAATCTGCTTCTTAGAATTGGTTGGTTGCTTGGTTGGTAGGTTGGTTGACTGATTGGCTTGTTGGCTTGTGTTGAGTCTGTTCGTTCAGATACCGTTTCTTTACAGAGATGCCATGGTGGCCACATCTGAGCTGAGGTAGCCTGGTTTCCGTGGCCTGCTAGCTGACAGCAGCAGCCATGCTGATAAAGGAGTACCACATTCCACTTCCCCTCACTGTGGAAGAGTATCGGATTGCACAACTGTATATGATTGCTGTGAGTTTATTTAAATGTTGAATAGAATCTGTACTTCACAACCATGCCAGATTTCAGGGTCACAGCACACAGTGCTCAAGGTGATTTTTCAGCTATTGGGATGTACACGAATAAATCAATCGAACCCAGCACAACAATTAACTGAATAACGGTGAGGAACAGAGGATGAAACTTATTATAGAGTTACTGATATCAAGTGAGTATAATATGCATGGGTACAAATGAGAACTGGTCATTAAATTTATGCTGTATGTTTTACAGAAAAAGAGCCGAGAAGAAAGCAAAGGTGCGGGTAGTGGAGTGGAAATTCTGGTAAATGAGCCATATGATGATGGGCCTGGTGGACATGGACAGTACACACACAAAATTTATCATGTTGGCAGCCATTTACCAGGTAATTAACATGCTACCTCTCCTGAGGTATTTTTATATCTGGTAGAGCAGCAGTGGAAAATTTATAGGCAGAAGTTGGAAGTACAGACCAGGTTGTGAGAATGGTGGGGAATTTTTTGACTAGCAGAATGTCTGCTTATCAAAAAAATTTACCCCTGTTCTATGGAGGGAGTTCAGCTTGTGTGGGGTTATTATTACATTTTTTTTTAAAGCTTTCATTTTTCTGTGCCCTGCAATTTTGTCATTTCTACATGTGACATTGTTACATGATTGTTTATATCAATGATGCACATCATGTGGCTCTGGACCCTTTTCTAAGTGGTCTGTGGAACCTTTACTTTCTTGAGATTATAATGAAAATTAACCCCACGTAAATTCCATCAGGAACAGACATAAATTAATTTGTGTTACTTCCTAAAGAAGTTGTACCTGTCATCTTAATATAACGCAAATGTAAATTAAATGTATACACGGTGGTGTTTCAATTTTCTGATATTATGTTTTAAAAAACCCTTTGTGGCAGTCGTCATATCATACTTTGCTGAGCGGCCCACAGTTACAAAAGGCTATGCACCGCTGGTTTATGTAGTCCATTTGTCAGTTACTTAGGCGTAAGGCAGCTAGCCAGTTTATAAATAAGATTTCATGGCTAATATAAATTTATTTCAATTTTATAAAACATTATGATGCATGTAGCCATGGCTCCAGAAATTTTCTTTCTCTCTTATCACACTTTGAAGTAACAGAGACCATTTGCAATTATGAGCTATGATGTTTAAATGCACAGGACTGATGCTTTTTTTGCAGCAGCAGCAGCTGCCAACACATGTTAGATCACATGATTCAGGTGTTTTGTGTCAGTTGTTGCAATTCAGCATGTTGTGTGTTAGTAATAAGTGTTTTATTGGTGCAGTAATTTCTTTGTTTGTCAGAAACATGACTGATAAATTGCTGGAACAAAAAATTGTCATTAATTATTTGATGCCACTGATGTAATATTCAAGCATCCTACAATGAGATTAAGGAAAGTGAATAGTGAGAATAATATAGTTTTTTTGTGAGTTGAATAATTATCAGATGGAAGGTAAAAGGTCACAGACAGTGAAAGATCTGACCACTAGAAGACTTCAGTTATCGCCTTTTTGCTGCATGACAGCTGTTCCATACACATGCATGTAGTGAGGTTATGTTTTATAATGTATGTGATATAGGTGTCTTTATGTCAGACATTTGGCCTGCCTCAGTGGATTACACAGTTCAGGACATGAGTGTCACATGAGAAATATGCTGAAATGGAGAACAGTTCTCCTTGAGAAACTCAGTCACTCAGCTGTTGCAGAAACTCATTGCATCATGTGGAAGCTGAAGGTCTGTTGCTGTAATTACCAAAGCCCATTGCTGGACTCGGAATTTGAAGTCCATAGCTTCCAGTTCTGTTTCATTGAAATGTTAATTTTGCCATCCCGTCTATACCTGGATCTCCAAAGAAAGCACCTCAATTCATATTTTCTAATGACAAATTTTTTATATTTTTTCAAATCTTCTGTATATGTACCTGCACAAACCATTATCAGTAATTTGATAACTTTGATAATATTTTATGAAACTTGTAATGACTCTGTATGGTTAATTATGTTTGTAGAAACAGTGTCTCTTGCATAATTTTTTAGTGTAACCATATTTCATATTTTCAAATATTTGAACCTTTGTCCTACTTTCCATAACCTGGAATAACAACTCATCACGTTTCTTGATTGTTTATTTGAAAAAAAATGTTTGAAGGACAATGAATATGGTAGCAATTTAAAGCTGCGTGGTTTGTTTGCAGGATGGTTTAAGAGTCTGCTTCCTAAGTCAGCCCTAACTGTTGAAGAGGAGGCATGGAATGCATATCCCTATACAAAAACACGCTACACATGTCCTTTTGTAGAAAAGTTTTCCCTGGAAATAGAAACATATTACTATGCTGACAATGGGCATCAGGAGAATGTTTTTGGCCTATCTGGAAGTGATCTCAGGAACAGAATGATTGGTTTGTAAACATTTGTCATTCCATATGTGCAGTATGTAGATAACTTCTATTGGCAAATTTAAAGATTACTTAAGTCTAAACAGAAGAAAATTTTCTGGGTTAATTAGATGGTTAAGTACTTGCTTGTCATTTGTACCAAACTTAATACTGACTGTCATCTCTGAATTTAAATAGCTCAACCATTCTTGCAGCAGATTCAAGCCTGAATAAGACTAGTCACTTAAAAGAATTTATTTTTATTGTTAAAGGTATAAAAGGTAAAGGTAAAGTGATCCCATTACAGGCCTGGTGTGGCCCAGAGGGTGGGTAAAGGTACAGCTCTACTCTTCCCGTGGCACTAGAAGGGGGTGAGCGGTCAGCAGCTCGCCCCGGCCACACTTTACCCCTGGGAAAGACCTGGTACCCATTTTACAGGAGGCTGGGTGGGCCGCAGGGTCAGTCTGGACAGGCAGTTATTTTTATTATTACCAGGTAACTTTTGAAAACAAGTTTCAATGAAAACTTCCATGTGACGGACTGTATTTGTTTGTGGTATTTATATGGGCATGATTATACCCATTCATGGCCCCAGTGCTTGTCATTTACCTCCAACATTCATCAGGCAAGAAGACTCCCGCTGTTTATTTTAAAAATTTTTTTCCATGTTACAATTTTGTTATAATATGTTTGAGTTCACATAGTAGTTAGTATTATGCTTTTCACTCAGTATGTGTCTGTTACCATGGCCATTATTTCAATACATTAGTTGTCTGACACCTGTTATCATGCTTGTACTTTTTCAGACGTGATTGATGTAGTGAAAGACCAGCTGTATGGAGCTGACTATGTCCGTGAAGAGGATCCAAAAATATATGTCTCCCAGAAAACAGGTCGTGGGCCTTTGTCTGATACATGGTTGGATGATCATTGGTTTGAATGCAAGGTATGGCCAAGTTGAGGCTGTGTGCTCCATGCTGTTAGATGTTACAGCTGTGTAGTCAATGCTATATTGGTCAGTTACAGACACTGAATGATACAGAATCATTTTGTGAGTTATTAATACCTTCACTGAAAATTGAATTTTATAAAATGAATATCAAGTATTGCATTTGTACTTGATGGTAATGCACATAATATTCTTAGCATGAAAACTGGACAAATCAAATTTTTTTAGTCTGATATTCTCTTGGTACTAAACATAAACAACAAAAAGAGCTGGTATTTTCAAATTGTATCATATTATAAGTTTTGTGTCATATTAAATAATATCTGCACCACACATAACTTAAAAATTTATGACATTCGTAACACGTGTTTACCAATTGTTTGTGGTAACAAAATTTGATTTTAAACTTAAAATTGTTTTTGTGTCCAATTAAATTGGTGTACTGGTATTTAAATATAGGCATACTTCTGTGGACACCCAGGGTGCGTTAAGTATTCATGTTTCATGACTTTTTATGTATGTAATGTTTCCTTCAATAAGATTGGACATGTAGTTGCTACCGCCAATCAATTTATTGTCATATTAATGACACTTATTGTCCATAACCTTTACTCATTCACAAGAAATCATCCCTAAATTTTAGAAAATAAAATTTCAAACTATAAATTTCATTTTACAGTCTCATTTAAATGACAGCATTCAAGAAGTTGTCATTGTATGCTAACCTAATTGAACTTAGCACATAGGTAAGACATACAGATTAGTATGTAATTTATGTCCTGTCTTGTGAAGTAACTGCCTCATTTTCTTGCATTTTTAAGTCTGTTATTAATTGTTAGGGTCAACAAATGCCACTTCCAAATGGAAAATCCATCATGTGTGCTTACAAGTTATGCAGAGTGGAGTTCCGATACTGGGGAATGCAGACAAAATTAGAAAAATTCATACATGATGTAGGTGAGTTTCTTTTGCATTGATTCTCGTTCCGATTTTGAAAGTAAGCTTCTAACACTTTTGTTCCCAGAAACTCTGCTGCTAGCTTACGTGCCAGGCCAGCCATTTTTTACAGTATTCAGTTGATGGTTGTCACTGTAAAGAACTTAACAGCAAATGTTGTACGTATGTCCAAGGAAACAGGAAGGTAAGCTACTTATACAATCTGGCAACAGAGAAAATAACCACAAGTCACAATGCATTCTGGAAGAGAAATGTTTTTTGTGTGACAGCATGTTACTGTCTGACCTTGGTCACTATGGCACTGGAGAAAACGCCAGTAAGTGACTGATCGCAAGTAGGTGAGGAAAAGGTTTAAGTTGCTAATGAAATTGATAAGTTTTGTAAAATTTGTGTGTAAATAACATAGTTTTAAAGTTTTGACATTTGGTATTTCATATCCATTACAAGTTTTCCATATTGTAGGAGCTAGAACAAACAAGAAAGAGGAGAAGGAGGAGGAGGAGGAGAACTTAAAATACTGGAAGGGGAAATGATTATTCTTATTTCAATGTCAAGTAACCATTTGCTACTGTCTTCAAGGGCCAGGACCCAGTGACTTTCATGTTATGCCTCTCACAGGAGTCCATTGATAAGTTTTTGTGTGAAACTCAAAATATTTTCCTTTTCCAGCCTTATTTCCACTTATTTGGGTCAATGAATGAAAACTCTTCAATCTCTTCTTTCTTCCTGCAGACTTCCTTGTTCATGCCAGCCTTTTCCTCTTTTTATGTGGTCTTCCATTACCTGAATGAATCATCTCATGCTGGTCATCCCATATGGACCTCTTTCCTTTAAACTTAATTTTTCTTGGTCATTTTTACGTGGCAACACTATTGTATTTGCTATCCTCAAGTTGCTCTTAAGAGATTTTGAATTTCAGCTTTAATGAAAATTTAATTTTTAGTTCTAGCCTTCTGTTTTCTCATCGTTATTTCTCAGACATTTTATATGCCTTTCTTAGAGTTTGTTCTTTTCAGTTTTTAAGTGCCCATGTTTGAGCATTAGTTGTTAGTATTAATTTAAAATATGTTTTATGTAGCTTTTTTTCTTTCATTTTTATTGGATCCTCTTGATCCATGATACTGGTTTTGTAATTTGACAAAATCAGAACAATTTGATGTCCAGTGGATTTCGACAAAATTTAGAACAATTTTGTGTCTGGTTGATCTCTGTTTTGATTTTCTTGTGAATTTATTTCACTTCACGACTTATAGTATAATGTAATGTAATTGAATGTATTATACATTCATGTATTCAGCAGGTATGTTATATGTGAGTTTCTCTCAAATGCCTCCTAAAGGCGCATTACTGAAGAACTTGCTGCAAAGTAGGTCAGATTCTTCCCTATGTGTTGGAAAATTCCCATAAATGAGGGGTGATTTTTAATACATTGGCACTGAAATTAATACAAGTTAATGCCTATAAACGGTATTATTTCTTTTTTTATTTTATTTTTTCCCTCCACAAATGTATTGCAATTAGGATTCCATGTTTTAATGGTGTTTATACTATGCTGTGTGTTTTCTAATAGCTCTCCGGAAGACAATGCTTCGTGCTCATCGACAAGCGTGGGCATGGCAGGATGAATGGTACGGATTGTCAATGGAAGACATTCGCCAGATTGAGAGACAAACACAAGAAGCCCTGAAGAGAAAGATGGGAATGGGTGACAGTGAATCGCCAGATGCCGGTGATGAGCTGAACAGAGGCTTTGCATCAACTAATGGGGGCACAGTAGGTGCTGTGACCACTCCTCAGGATTCCTCAATGGCCAAGACCCTACAGGCTACTCTAGGTAGTATTGAGAAGACTGAGCAGGAGATGCCCAGTCCTCCTGTTTTAAAGAAATCTGATATTGTACCAACCATCCAGACAGATGGTTCAGGGGATGGTAGTCCTGAAGATTCACCTACTGAAATTATTCTCAGGTGAGATGGTAGGTTATATGGAAGCCAATTTACTGTGTGTGTGTGTTGAAAGTATTTTCCCAACTTAGACATTCAGGTGACCATGAATTGTGATAAATTCTTATAATAAAACCAACTAGTTGCACTAATTTCTCAAATTTATTTTTGGAATAAAATACTACATGTTTTGGATGTTCCTCTGTCCATCATCCAGAGTTTTTCACCATACACACAGCAGGGTGTATGTCATACAGGATTTGCTATCAGCAAATCCTGTATGACATATACCATTGCTGTTTCTACAATGAAAAACTCCTGATGATGAACAGAGGAATGTCCGAAACATGTAGAGTTTTATTCCAAAAATCAGTTTGAGAAATTAGTGCATCTAGCTGGTTTTATTATAAGTATTTTCCCAACGCATTCTTGTGTAGGGACTCAAAGAAACAATATGTCATGTATGGGTGAAAAGACTATTGTCTTTGACATGTTCTTTAAACTGAGTTTAGTGAGTAGGAATATCTGCATTCATTACACACTTTCCTTATGCTGTCTGGTGGAATTTCAGACGTTTGTGTGTGCTTTGTAACCAAAATAAGAAATGCATGTTGTAGTGTGCAGGTGTTTATCAGTAAGCTGGGTACAGAATGTACTTTTAAATTTCTAAACCAGAAATGCTTGTTCACAAAGATGAGTGTTGTCAAAAGCTGTGAGCATTTTCTTCATGAAAGTTTTGAGGTGTTTACATTTTAAGTGGTCGTCCATAATCTGCTGTACATTGCCCTCTGTGAAAGCATTCTTTAAGTGTCATTATTTTATAAGTTAGTTACCTCCATTGACATATGCATTCGAACCTGATACATGTCAAATGCAAAAGGGTTTTGGAGTCTTTGGATTTCATTTGTCCTTGTGTGAAAGAAATTTATTTTGGAGCTGTTGAGTGATGCCAGCAAACTTGTCCTTCATTGTCTTCCTATCACCTGTTGAAGTTTTGTTCACTGATATGTTTGTACAGCAGGTTCAGTTTTACTTCAAAGGCCTTAACGTGAGAAAATGTGTTACAGGCAATTTATCTTCTTGACATTTTATTTTGAGTTCTTTAAGATATGTTGTTTTGTCTACACCAAATAAAGAGCCGTGACCCATTTCTGATCCATTCCATCATTAAGATGTCTCTTGCAGTTCACATATAAAGAAGTCTACTTGTCATCGCATCTCTTCTCAGCCATCTCACTACTGAGTAGCAGACATGATCATCATCATTATCATCTTCATCATATTCTTATCTGACATAGTCCAGAAAAAGTTGTAATTGACAGGAGTTCTAACCATTGCACCACTTGTTTTGTACTGTTAAAATTGTAGTGCCCATAACTTATTTTGTCTGGAATGAAAAGAGTTTGCAGCACTGTGCCTCTTTGTGAATAATGGAATTAAACACCATTAGATTATCAGAGCTGATGTGTGGAACTGCCCTCCTACTACACCAGTCTTAGAGTCCTACACATTTTTGCCACCATTCATTGTTACACTTGACACTTATTCCCAGCCCATTGCCAAAGAATCAAGTGTTTATTGTTGAAAGATATTTAATGCTTTTCTATCATTAAATATATTGTAAAAAAACAGTAGTTTTTATATAATACTGTATGGACCAGCAACAGAATGTGGACTGCAGTGTCAAGAATACTTGTCTGTTGATTGTTGTGCTTGTCATGTACAGGAAGGCTGTGGAAGTGTAGTGCTATATCCCTTTGTTGCAATTCCATTAACTATTTGTACATAATTCTTTCATTTCTTCAAAATGCCCAAGAACCAGTAGACTGGTGTCTGGACTTACTACGTAACATGTATTTGAAATCCTTTTGTCCAGTTTATGTTTCTTTGTTTCTGGTGTGGTTATTGGTTGACCGTAACTGGTTCTTGTAGTACATAAGCAAGTTACAACCATTGCCAGTTCATTACTTTGTAACAATTGAATGCATTAAGTGTTAATTGTGCAGAGCTACAGTGTGAGATAACAGAACATTAGTCAACACATAGGATTGTCAGTACAGTTTATTTTAAGAGAACACTGATGAAGAGTATATGCCTTTAATGGTCACTGATATGAAGGTACTGTGGTAATGACTGTAATTGTAGTTGTATTTGTTTGGTAACCAGAAACTCTTCCTTTAGATCATAGTTTTGTGTTTGAAGTACTGTGTGCAATCGGAAAACAGTGATCCATCAATGATATGTTTCACAGGCATCCTGATGATGTAGGGTGTGGGGGAGGTGGTATTTCGGTCCAGGATATGGAGGGCCGCAGGAAGGTGTGGTCTCACATCAATTCTAAGGGAGCCCTTCACTCTCCAAATTCTGCCTCGCCCAAAAACTTTGATCTACAGATGGCCAACTGGAGAATGGAGAGCATTGTTCGGGATTCAGACTCTGGTAGTGATGATGAATTCTTTGATTGTCAAGGTACGCAAACTTAAGAGATTCTCACCATTGTGGTTATTTTTGTGTTGTGTAGTTTATAATGATATGAGTAATTTGTGTGATTGCATTATTAGAGCCTTTGAATAGTTGTAAGCAGTGCGTAAGGGAATGTTAGTAGAAGCTGGAAATATCTGAGATTCACTGAAGGATATTCCAGTTACGTGTGTGTGTGTGTGTGTGTGTGTGTGTGTGTGTGTGTGTGTGTGTGTGTGTGTGTGTGTGTG
>Ga0123355_10006183_pt1 | contig 17685 bp, 9 predicted proteins | sample TergutEmb28metaG_3_FD_89872 | JGI IMG/M metagenome (GOLD analysis project Ga0123355, IMG submission 89872) | Embiratermes neotenicus P1 segment gut microbial communities from Petit-Saut dam, French Guiana - Emb289 P1 | ecosystem: Host-associated > Arthropoda: Insects > Digestive system > Gut ...
AAGTATTTTGCAGTGGGGTGGGAAGGAGTTCTCCCCCTATGAAGTTTTTTTGTGGGGGGGGGGGGGTGGGGTGCCTTCAGCATGTTCTAAATTTTAATAGCTGTGTAATGAAATTACATCTTACACACAGCCTCCAGAACAGTGCAGCTTTATAGTGTCTTTGTAGTACAATGTGACTCGGTTGCTTAGAGTTAACTGTCACTGTTTGATTTTATTGTGTTTCTTTCATGGTCCTGGCATACAGCAAAGTTTTTAAACCGCACAACAGGCAAATGGACATGGAATATGTCACAAATTAATAACAGAATTCAGACTTGGCCACAATGTAAATTCATTTTCTACCAACATTAATTAGGTGACATGGTGATATGTGTACCATTGGACCAGTGGTTCTCAACCGTGTAGAAGTTGTCATGGCACACATGGAATATGCATACTTTTATGGTGGCCTCTATTGGAATTCATAATAAAGAGCATGTACTTCATATTAGATTCATTTCATATTCACAAGTAAAGGTAAAGTTCACCCTAGAACCGACCATGAAGGCGCAGAAGTGGAGTAGAGGTATATCCTTAAACTCAGCCCCAGCCGCTTTACCCCCAGGAAAGAGAGCCGGTACCTATTGTCCCATTGTACACTAGTCGGGGTGGGCCTCGGGGCCAGTCTGGACAGGTGCGGAAAATCTTGCCCTTATGGGGATCAGATCCCTGGACTGTCCAGCACGTAGCGAGTCGCTATACTGACTGAGCTATCTTGGCCCACATTCACAACAAGTATGTAGGAAAAATGTCTTCCACGCTTGTTGGTAACACCCCCCCCCCAAATCAATCCATTTGGTTATACCTTTTTAATGTACTGCATTGCAACTGGCAAAGAAATGTGTCTAAACGTCTTGTAATGAGCCACCTGAGCTTCGTGTCTTTTGCGTATTTCATGGATGTGAGTAGGTGTGAAAAATGTGCACTTGTCATACATGCAGTTCAAGCGTATGCTTTTTTTACTACATGCACCTAAGTCATGAAACTACCTCTTAGCCACATCAATCTGGCCTTCTGATTGCATGTATCAGCATGGCTCCCATTGGACAGATTTTCGTGAAGTTTGATATTGAGGACGTTTATGAAAATCTGTCAGGAAACTCCAAATTTGGTTACAGTGTGACAAAAATGTTGGGCGCTTTACATGAAGACCAGAGCACCTTTATATTTTTGACAGCAATACAGAATATTGTGTAGGTCAACAATACAAAGGGAACATATTGTTGTGTTTCCTTAGCAACAGTAATAATTTAAACAGAACATGGTGTCAGAAATTTCATCTTGTGTCAGTATGTTGTTGAAAACTGCATCAATATTTTTAAAACATTCTTTGCAGTTTCTGGATATTTTCTTTTAATGCAAATCCATAATGTATCAAGACATACCTCTTAATGTTTCAGTGGGAGAACATGGTTCATGAAAGCATTGCTAACAGTAGAAGTGTATGAATTGGTTGTCATTGATGCATAGGAGCTATCCAGTCATATTGTTCTGCTACTAATGATGGGACCTAACACTGGATGTTATGTTTGTGGGTTACCAGATACAGGAATGATTTCTGTAGTGTAATTTGATTATGTCTTGTGTTTCTTTTTATCAGTGGAGACAATTAAAGATGACATTCTATGGCTTTCTTCCTACAGATGACTGTTTTGCACTGCATTTGAGTAGAAGATGGATGTTTCCATCTTACACTTACATATAGGTGTTTGCTTCTGTTACAGAAACACTAACATTCCATCTTTAAGCTCGTACTAACCAAAACTTCCCATGACAACCATCCCACTCATGTGTATAAAATTAAACACTTCTTGTGTATCCACTGTGTTGCCAAGTGTCATTCACACTGCACATAACACACATCTGACCAGGACAGTGTACCGCCATACTGAGGAACTGCTGTTTCACAAGTAACTCTTTGTACTGATGAGGAACCCTAGAAATCTTCCTAGGCTAGGGCCCACTTGTAACATTTTTATCACATTGTTCACCTCCATTTTCGTGCCCATTTATAGGCACTTGGCTTATCGTACAGTGCAGCAACCAAACCAAAAGTCACAACATTTCCAACTCATGGATTACTCAGGGCCCTTTAAACAGAGGGTGAGAAGGTGATAAAATGAACCCTGACCACTGTCAACATAACTACAGTGACACGTTATCAACAAAACAGTATTGGCAGTGCAGGGATGAAGGCTCGATACACATCTCTTCTCAGCCTGCACTTGTAAATGTGAAAAGATTCAAATTTAGGTGAAAAATGTATTGCCAAGTGTTTTGTAATATCCTCCTCCCTCCCAAAGCTACATGGCATACTTTGACATTGCTCACAGCACATCAGTTGAGAACCACTGCGTTAGAATATGAAAACGTCTCTGTTGGTTGGATTTAGAACCCTGTATGTATGAAATATGATAAAATAAATTACAATTCAGGTGCAGAAAACTGTACAGTAAATTCTTAGCCAGTGGATTTATGTAACATCATATTACATATTTACTGTTTGGTTTTATTAATCTTGTGTAATCTTTTATAGATGGCCAACATACGAACATATGACTGGTACCTGTGCCCATATGCATTTATACAGGTAGATTGCCAACTGACCTCAGAAGCTGTAAATATTTGTGATATGTAAAAGTTACTGTAATGGGGGACTCACACATACAATATAGAATCTCAAAATGTAGGTGATTCATCAGCCAGCTTCATCCCTCCTACTGAGGCATGGTTGGTCCTGAATGGTAGTATAATGAATGCTGGAATTATGAACATTGTAAGATTGCAGTTTTTCATCGCCCAGTAATGGGAACTGAGACAGGGAAGTTTCCACCACCACTTCAGACAGTACAGGTACTAGTCATAATGCAGATACAGTAACCCTTTGTGCATGGCAATTTGGCTGTATGTGATTGAAAGTAATTGAATTTATTTAGGGGGGGAAAAATTTATCAGTAGATGAAAAATTAAGACCTGCAGATTTATGTGGTCAGTTACTCACTCAACCACAACAGAAGCTGGCAATATGAGCTGCTCAAACCCTGTGTGAATGCTGCAGGTCCAAAAATGTGTGTATTTTTTTAGCAATGTGGGAGGCCATTAGTGTCCATGTTCATGTACCCCTGTTGGTCCCTTGAGAAGTTTGTGCAGTGCGGTTTTGTCCAAGATACCATGTACACTGCCCTAGACCCTGTGTTGAACAAGGGATCACTGCATTCCCTAATATTGTGATATCTGTAAGTACATTTATGATATATAAGGGTTGTCCCAACACCAAAACATACAGAAAGAAACAAGAACCAGCTGTACATACAGCCTGTGAAATGAAATACATGCAATGCTTTCAACACAGGTATTAGAACTATTCAGATCTGATTTTCCTACCAGCACATAAGGAAGAAACATATGCTTTTGGGAACCACTTATCATATCTTGTGGTTATGCCATCAGGTTCATGGGTCATGGTTATCTCCCACATAGTTTGCATGTTCTCCATGAAACTATAAATAATTTAAATACAATCTTTAAAAAAAAATGACTTTAGTGAATAATGACATAACTAATAATTTTAATGATAGGTACAGTGTAGTACCTCCAAATTTGTGACCAAGAAAACAAACCTTGTTAGATTGATAATGTTGTGATGTCATTTACATAGTCATGCATCAGACTTCTGTTGTGTGATCTGAAAATGTTTCATGTCTGTATGCTCTACAAAATTAGTTGTCAGCCTCTGGTTGGTTTCACTGAGTTTCATTGAAGTATATGGCCATCTGTAATTGATGTTTATTTACATTTATAGTTTGAAATTTGTTCTTAGAAACAGTTACAGGTTTTATTCTCATGTACAAAATATACAACATGAAGAAATTAATGTATTTTTGTGGACAAATGGCAGAATGTGTATGGAGAAGCAGTTGTATATTTAACTAAAGCATTCACAGTGCTCTCTGAAACTAAGTAAGTCTGATATTAGAATGACCGCAGAGGAATTGTGTTTTGCATACTTCCCTAAATGCCATAGACTTATCACAAACGTAATGTACACTTAGAAGTTAGGCCATGGCTTCCAGGTGGCATCTCAGATAGTGAGAGTAGCTCCCAGAATTTATTGCTGCAAGATGTATTTATATATACTATACATGGTGGTAACAATATTAATGTTGTATTAATATATGTAAATGTAATATATATAATGATTATGTAATCATTTACAAGATAAATGTCATGTACTTGTTACTTCTAGAACACCTTATTTCAATAGGAAATGTTGTCTTATTTAGAGATTTTTTTTTGTGCCCTATGAATTGTTGAATGACCACTGTGAAGTGATCTTACACGTTACAGGCTACTGGCCTCAGTCATACATCCTCAACCTCACAATGATTTTACACCCACTACTGTACTGTACTGTACTGTACTGTACTCTACTGTACTGTACTGTACTGTACTGTACTGTACTGTCCTGTCCTCTACCCATGTTTTGCTGTCATTATTCCCTGTGTCATACTTCGTGTGTGAGGTATACAAAGAAACACTGTGTGCTCATATATGATACCTATGTGAAAATGGGTTCTACAAGGAAAATAGAAGATTTTGGTGTTAATTTAAGATGTTAGGACTTTTACATACATGGATTTGACAGAATTAATTCTGAAAGGTATGTTGAGCAGGTACTAAAACTCATTTTTCAAACGGCTAATGATAAATACTGGTATATTTTCTTCCAGAATGCCTTTGCTACTGCTTGTGCAGCAAGGGCATGCTTGGACACTTAAAAGAGTGGGGACAGAATTATTATTCATATTAGTGATTTAAGATCAGCATGATTCCTCAGCCACAACCCCTGCAACTCTTATTTATGGGAAACTCTAAAGCAGGGTTTACAGATCAAGCCTTTGCACAAATAGGTGAAGGAATATATCTAAGGGAAGTTTACTCTATTTTCCAAGAGGAACATGATTTTTTTATATAATTATTACTTTGACATATGTACCATGCATCTTGTACAGTTCATTATCCAGACAAATGCACAACATATATATATTAACAATATTTTGTATATTGTAAGTACTCCTACATGTTTCGATGCATTTGCATCACCTTCATGGAGTCTTATCTTTCTGCTTTGCTGAAGTTACAAAAATCATTAAGGTTACAAACCCAATAAAATCAGCAGATTAAAATGTTTGCATTTGTGATTGTTATAGCATGGTGACCTGACAGTTTATGTGATGACATATCACTGAAAATAGGGAATAACATAATGCAAACTAAGTGGAGCATACCTGTACATTCACTTCCTGTTTTTCTAATATCACAGGTATCAAATTACTGTAAGTCGGCATGTTAATTATTTTTAGTAAAATGTACTTACAGGCTTAAAAATTCTGTGCACGTGTACTGTGAGATACTAAGAGTGCATGAATAACAACAGTGTCATAAAAGCAGCAAGCTGCAACATGTTTTGGTTACTGACAGCATGTTGTTTATAAAGATCAGCAGGGTCCTATACACAAATTTAAGCAGTTAAGGAATAATTGGAAACCATCACTTTCATAAATTTGTAGTATATAAAATGTCTTGTTATATTTTTAGTATATGAAATGTCTTTTAACAAAAAAAATTACATACAAATAAGGGATATGGTTACTTTGCATGTCAGTATCACATTGTACAGGATGTACATAAAGTGCTTGTGCAAATTTAATTTAATAACTTTGAATATACATGCGACAGAAGCACACTGTAAACGCCATATCATCATCATCATAATCATCTTCCTCCATGGATTAGGTCATTTGACCTGTTCCGGCATCGACGCGTTGCCATCGTTTCCTGGGGCGTCCGCGATCCCTTCTTCCCCGGGGCTTGTAGGTAAGGGCATATTTCGGAAGTGTTGTGTTGTCCATTCTTTCGAGGTGGTTGATCCAGTTTTGTTTGTATTTGAGTCTCACATCTTGTATTCCAGAGATCTCTAGTTCTTGTCTTATGTCTTCGCTTCTTATTTTGTCCACTCTTGTGTATCCCGTAACACTTCTTAGAAAGCGCATCTCTGCAGCTTCTAGGCAAGTCATGTCTCTGCGTGGTTACCCATGTTTCGCTGCCATACAGTAGTGATGGTCTAGCTACAACTTTAAAATTTAATTTGTGTTTCTGTACAGGTTTTCTTTAAGTGTATTCTAATAGTGCCACATATTCCTTGGAATCTGTTTATTTTTTTGTCAAAATCTGGCTCACCATCGAAACTCAGTTCGCATCCCAAATAATTAAATTGTTTCACATGTTCTAATATTGATCCGTCTATTTCTACTTTAGAGCGCACTAGGTGTTTTCCTTTAAAAGCCATAATTTTTTTTTTGTCCGTAGATATTTTGAGGTTGTAGTCTTTGCTCATTTGGTTTAATAAATAGATTTCTTGAGTTTGTCTTCAGGTTCTTGTATTACTACTTGGTTGTCTGCGAAGAGTAATGTGTTAAGGTAGATGTTTCTTTTAAGCTTTATACCAGTGTCAGCTTTGTGTTTTCAGTTTCTTAGGAGGTCGTCTATGTAAATGTTAAAAAGAGTCGGTGATAGATTACACCCTTGTTGTACTCCTTGATTAATATGTATTTTGTCACAAATTTTCCTTCCTGTGTAAATTTGTCACTGGTATTTTTATAGGCTTTTAATTACTTCAATTAAATGATAGGGTATGCCTCTTTTGTTAAGAATTTGGCATAGTTGGTTTCGATTTACTGTATCAAAAGCTTTTTCTAAATCCAGGAAGGCTTTATGAGTTTCTAAGTTGAATTCTCTTCTTTTTTCTATTGTTTGTTTAATGGTAAATACATTATCAATGCATGATCTACCTGTTCTGAATCCGTTTTGTTCTTCAAATAATATTGCTTCTAATATAGTTTTGAAACGTTGTGTAATAATCTTGGCGTATATCTTGTAACCACTATTTAAAAGACTGATACCTCTGTAATTCGAACATTCATCATGCTTACCTTTTTTGAATAGGGATTTTACTCTTGCTTGTCCCCACTCTTCTGGGATCGATCTTTCTTTCCAACACTTATTTATTAACTCAAGTAAGCGGTTTGAGAGGGCGGGTCGCCCGTATTTGAAGAGCTCAGAATTTAATCCATCTGGTCCAGCTGCTTTCCTATTTTTCATTGATTCCAGGCTCTGTTTGAGTTCCTCATCGGAGATTTCATCTATTCCTGCCGATGGGGTTGTGGTTGTTTCTGGTTCATCATTGTCATTATGTGGGGAATTCGTACACCAAAAATCTTTGTAGTGGTTTATCCATTTTTGATCTTCTATGTTATTAATTTCAATAGTGTCTTTGTTTGTTCGATTGAGGTGTTTTAGCACTTTATAGGCCATGCTTTGTTCGCCAAAAATATCAGATTCTATCCTGCTTATGAATCTGTCCCAAGATTCCTTATGTGTTTTAGATACTATTGTCTTCGCTATGTTCCTTTTTATTTTGTATGTTTCAAAATTTTCTTCACTAGGGTTTTGTAGGTATTTTTGGTAAGCTGTTCGTCTGTTTTCAATTGCATTTTTGATCTCCTCATTCCAGATTCTTAGACCTTTCTTTCTTCTATATTTTTTCTTTGTTCCTATTGCTTTGTTGGCTGCCTTTTTTATAGCAATTTTTATGTTCTCCCACTCTTTGTCTATTGTTGAGGCCCTGGGATATTCACTTAGGTTTTTGGCTAGTCTTTGTTGATATCTTCTTATACTTTCTTCTTGTAACAGGTACACTTTGTGTACAAAGTCACTTGCCAATTTGCTGTTGTTGCTTTGTTGTTTCCATCTGTTTAATAGGTTAATTCGAGATGTTGCAAGGAAATGATCTGATCCTATGTCACAGCCTCGGAAAGTCTTAATATCTTGTACTAAATTTTTTAGTCTTCTGTTGACTGTAATATAGTCAATAATGGTTTTAGATCCTTGAGCACTCCATGTATATTTGTGAATTTCTTTTTTTTTCCCTGAAAAAAGTGTTGGCAATTTTGAAATCGTTGAAAGATACAAAATCGCTTAATGGTTGTCTGTTTCTGTTCACGCAGTCTTCTTCAAAGGTTCCTACCACGTTTGGTATTGGCTGGTTTCCAACTCTAGCATTGAGGTCTCTGGATATTATTAGGCTGTTACTCTTATTATATTTGTCAACTTCTTTTTGTAGTTGTTTGTAGAAATGTCTCGTTTCTTCTTCTCTACCTTCTTCTGGGGCATAAACTCCTATTATAGTTATGTGCCCTCTGTTGGTTTTGAGGCAAACAATTATTATGTGGTCGTTGATAAATGAGTAGTTTGTGATTTGAAAAGTCCATTTTTGGTCTATTATTAAAGCTACGCCTGATTGGGCTCATGTCTTTTGGGAAACTCCACTGTATAGTATTGTATAGTTACCTAACTTTGAATATGCATGCGATAGAAGCACACTGTAAACGCCATATAAAAGCTATATTCTTAAAGAGTTTTAAGATGGCACTGTTCAAATCATTCACCTTCAACATAACCACCATCTTTTGGGACGCATCGTTCAAACCAAGACTCCTACTTTCTGAAAACATTCTTTAGTTGCTGCTGCTCACTTGTTCAACCAAAGAATATGGTTTTGATGAATATGCAATTGTTTTAACACAACCTCATAAAAAGTAGTTCAATGGGGTCAGATCACAGGAATGAAGTGGCCAAGGAATAGGTTCAGCTCTACCAATCCACTTGTTTGGGAAGACATCATTCAATAACTATAATAGTACAGGGATGAGGAAATCTTGCAAAATTGCATGGTGACATTCACCATTGACTGTTGCTTCATTAAAAATGAAAGGACCCGTAATCTATGACTTCTTGAGGACACACTAGACATTTAACTTTGTGGAGCCTTTTTCATGTTGCCAGACTTCTTGAGCTTCTGCCTTCCTCAAATGTGGCAACTGACTTTGCCATTGAAGTGGAAAGTTGTTTCATCAGAAAACGTTAACACTTCGAGAAACTCATGGGACTGTGTGATTATCTATCTGATCTGTTGACAGAAGAAATTCAGTCTTGCATGGTAGTCTTATTGTAACATTTGAAACACCTGAATCTTGTAAGCATGTTTATGCAGTTTCTGTTTTAGAATTTTGTGTAATGTTGCCTGAGGAATGTTTAGTTCAGAACATGCATGCCACACCATTTTTGTGGACAGCTTCGTACACTTCATGAACTACAGTCACAGTTTCCTCGTATTGTGGTGTGCCATTTACAGACCCATTTTTTTTTCAACTTTTTCATCCAGTTGTTAACAGAGTTACTGTGTGATGCATCTTTCCTCTAATGAATAGTGAAGTTCCTGTTCACAGCTGTTACTGACTTAAACCTTGCAAGCTGTAACACACGGTTAACCTGTTCGTCTACTGTCACCATTTTCAAAGCACTCAGTTGAAGGATCTGAAGAGAGATTAACTTCCGTGAAATCAAATAGGATAACACTAACCCACACACACACACACACACACACACACACACAAAAACCCTGTACAAATCAAGGTTTTATTGCTGTTTACAGTGTGCTTTTAACATATGTACAGCCCAAGTTATTAAAGTAACATGGACTTATGCACACACTGTAGAATAACTGAAAAAATTTGAAGGCAGAATAACACTGATTATGTGTATATTTAGAAAACAGTCATGTCTGTCTCTGTCCCAGTAGTCCATTGAAATGTCACCTTGTATACTAAACGGTAAATAACATACTTACTCCATGGTGCAGAATCCTTCTTGAGAAGCTAACTGGTTTGCAGCTAGTCAAGAAATTCCCCGCATTTCACAGAACCTGAAGGTTCATTACCGCACTCACAAGCGTCCGCCACCTGTCACTATCCTGGGCCAGCCCAATCCAGTCCATATTTCTTTTAATATGCCTGTAGGCCACCAGGAAGGAAGTATACTGGAAGAGTAAGTAATGCAACGTAGAAATAATGATGGAAAAATAAGACTGTTTAAAGCCAAAAGCAAAATATGAACAAAGTGGTATAGTTTCAGGAACCTGTGTATGAATAAATTATGATTAGACTTGCACACTCACACCAGCAATAGCAGATGGTTAAGTTAGTCAGTAAAACATAAATCCACAAAAAAAAAGAAAAAAAAAACAAAAGTTTGGCTCATAAATTTCTCAGTTGGCACATAGATTCGAAGAAAATCTGTCATGCCCTAGCCTACTGTACCAGCCTGTGATTGTATGTACATAGGGGAATGGTGGAATGATAACTGGCAAGGAAAAACTGGTATTCTCAGAGGAAAATCTCATCCATTGTCACTCTACCTACCAAAAGATACTCTGGGAATGAACCTGGGCCTCAATGGTAAGAAGCCTGAGCTATGGTACATACTGGCAAGAGTAAAATAACTTCTCGCTTTGTCTTTAAGGAGCCAAGGTACAACAGATGCATTATTATATATGTTAAATATCAACAAATTAAAAATGGTTCCTGCATTTTGTCTATTATCTTAGTGTGCTGTAAACCTGACAGATATTCTGAGTATTTAAAAGTGTCTGTATCCTGCAATTATTATATCCCATGCCTGAGTGTGTTGACTCTATCCCCATGTAGATCTTTCAAAGCTACCACCCTACATTACATATAGTGAAATTATTTTATTTGAGTAATTTCATGTGTTTCATCTACTAAAAAAAAAAACTTGATTTAGGCTGTTGTGTTTTATACTAAAAGTTAGTGAATAATCTTAATTTTGGCTTATGGTGGTCCAGCATTTCCCCATAAATTACATCAAGCTCAATCACACTTCACTGATTTTCTCAAATACAGCTTGTTGCACAAAAACTGGTACATAACATCCCGTGATACAGCTATCAACTATACCAGCTCAGAGGACACAAATATAAAGCTCATGGAGACATGAAGGGTGATTTCAGATATTTTCCTTTTCACACAAATATGGCTTCATTTGGCATGAGGCATTCTCATTATACTGTCAGTTTTAATGTACTGTATAATAATGCCCAGGGCCACTGCCAAGACATCAATACAGACATAGAATTTTAATAAACACCTCTGCTCTGGTGAAGGAAATAGTCTGGCACATGAGATATAAATGTGAACAATATTATCTTTTTAAATAACCAGATATAACTGTTATGATGAAGGTTTAAGAATGAGAGAGCTTATTTTAATCGAAGGCATCACATTATGTTCCAATTCTCACAATAAAACAAAGAGTTTAGTATGTCAAAAACATAACAATATTATACAATTATTGGTATTTTGTTATGGCAGCATGTTTCAGTCTTTCTTTAGACCATCTTCAGACCACCGTTCTTAAGTAAGAGGTACAATCAGTGCGTACTATGTACTATGGGAACCCATATTACTTACAAGGTGTATGTGAAACTAAGAATATAAAAGTTTATATAAGGGTTAAAATTCTGTTGGTTAGGATGTAATAGATCTAAAAACAATGTATAAATATTTATAATCAATTAGGAAGGTACTATGATTCACTGTTGAAGGTATGTCAAATCATATGGTCACATTAATATTCAAGTAGTAGGTTTCAATCCAGAATTCTTGGTCACATAAGCACTCAAGTTCAAGCTAATACATACATGCATGTAATTTGAATTAGAATCTATACATCTGTGTATGTGTACACAGGTGTGCTGAATTATGAAACTGTTATCACATGTCGAGCTTATTTGGTCATAATAGGCGTGTACCAGATAGGTTCACAGACAAGCAGGGTGACCAAAACTACAATGGTTGGATTGGCCAACAGATGACCTGGTAAATGTTAATGTCAGGAGCTGGAGAAGTAGAGCCAAAGGGTAAGAAAAATGGTAAAAAACCTTTGATGAATCCAAGGCCTACTGAGGGCTGTTGAGCTGCTGATTCTGATTACGATATATAATGATGCTCTAGCTGCTGACAGGCTTTATTTGTACAAGCCATTTTGGAGGAAAGTTAAAAATAGGCTAACTTGACATTACACCTCCTTTGATTTATCAGTGTACAATATTAAATAATGAATCATACGAAATGCAACCTGTTTTAATTATATCTGTATTGTCACCTACAAATAAACCTATTGCAAACCAATTACAACTTACAAAATATGTGATAGGATATGTCATCGCAGTGATTTCACATGATGTTGGATTTCAGAAACATTGAAAGATCAAAGTTTGTTTGCAGCTTCTTTACCTTTTCATTCTTAAATTAACCCGCTTTAGAAAATAAATCATTTTCGGGCAGTTTCCCTGCTTGCCTTTGTAGTTGGACTGATTATCCTAAACTGTGTGTAGGCCGCATATAACAGCGATTGTTTCAGCAGTGATCTTAACAGGATTGCTTGGTTCCAGTCTTTTGCCACTGGAATAGTTACGATGAAGAATTGCCATTCACGGTCATATGGTTAACGGCGACGTAATTACCATTTGATAATTTTAATTAAATTATATCCAGCTACACTTAAAATGGTGTGCAGCATCCTAGTCAACAATAAAATGACAACGAAAAGGATGTCTCATATGTGGACTTTTTATTGACGCCGCAGAAGTCGCCTTGTACATGAATTACAAGCAGTCTTGTTTCGAAATCTGATATGGAAATTAAAACACATCTGCGACTGCACTTCCTGCCCTGAACGATAAAAATAGATGTCAGAATACATAATAAGGTTGCGTAATAATTGGCGGTTGAATAAAAAGTTGCAAACTTGGTACAAGCATGTGGCATTCACAAACGGAATTTCCTACTGCCAACAGTACTCCAAACAAGTTACATTTTACTTCAAATTTTAACGATTATTTAGCACCAGTGTACATGCTTTTAATAAAAAATACCGTCAAACACATACAATTTATTACTTTTTATAAATACGAATCCTAACTAAAATGAGCTTATATATTACAGTTGTGGCTACACTGTTCGGAAGTGTGATCTGTGGCCTTCCCCTTCGTCTTTTTTTTGACCTCCATATGATCGATAGCACGACGTAATCAACATTGTTACAGATTACGTTAGTTACGGAGTGAGTGGTGTAACAGGGAAAAACGGGCGTGATTGCAAATAAAATGTCAGTAGGTGACCATGGCTGATGGAGAGAGGTCGGTGGTTGCAGATAGGCGAAAGAGAGCACGGCAGAATGGAGTTGTTCAGCCACTACTTACAGGTCGGTTGTCGGGTTTTATTCGAAAGTCTTTTTCTGAACGTGTTAATTTTTTTAAATACAGTTCGTGATATCAGCATTAAGACTGTATGATTGTTTTGTGGATTGTAATCTTCATTTACAAAATTAGTACCGGGGTTGTTGAAGGTTATGTGTTTAATTATGAGATTTACAGGGCTTCACGGCTGTGAAAAATTGCGGATTACCTGAGTAAAGGTGTACATACGACGGTACCACAGTATGATAGTGATGTTTGCAGAATGAGTAATAGGGATAACTGCGTGTGCACTGCTATAACACGTCTTTTAACGCCCTTCTTTGGAAGTGATTTCATCATCCTGGAAAGTTACCAGCCCTCCAAATCCAATTTATATTTATTTTCACATGAGTAATACAATTTATAAATAATTACTTTATTAAAACGATCGGAAGTAGTGCGATGTATTGATATGACAACGCTTATACATAAAGTAACTTCATTATTTTGCATCAATTCAGTATGTTCTTACTTGTCATCTGTTGCAAGATGTGTGGTTTATGTATTATCATCATCAGCTTTATTCTTTTCCATAAATCCAATCATAGATACATATGAGGATGTTGAAATGGTCACATAGCAAAGCATTCCATAATTAAAACTATGTACAACATAGTTATTTTTAAATATCAAGTAATGCAAAATCAGCATTAGTCATCATTATTTATCTAGATGCATCAAACAAACATTTGACAACAGCCAAGAATGACTTTTTCTAATTATTGTCATAGTAGTTACGAATTGCGGAGACAAATTCATAGTACTACCTAAACTTATAATACAAATGCAATACATGTGTGGTTATCTATCATAGTTCAAGAATTCCTCAAGGTATAAAATGAATTGGAGTTAAGAAACTGTTTTTAGGGCAATATGAATTCGTTGAACACTTTGTGTTTGCAAGTCTTTATTCCAGAGTAATAAGCCCTCTTCTGAAATTTAGTCAAATTAGAGATGGATGGATGAAGATTGGTATTGTATCTAGTATTCAAGTTACGAATCTCCGTATTCGTTGTGTATAGACGTTTGTTATTCACTATGTATAACGACAGAATGTATGGTCTGTGAACATAAAGGTAGTAGTTTCGTCTTTTGAAACAGATCTCTGCAGTAATCCCCACATCTTGAATTTGTTGTGATTCTAATCATTTTTATTAATTCTGAATATTTTAATACTGGATTTTGAATTGCCCCCCAAAATTATACCATAATTTATAGTGGAATGTATGTAAGAAAATTATATCATTCTTAAACTTTCTTGGGGCTGTATAGATTTAACTGATCTCATTGCAAAACAGGCTGAATTCAACTTTGACATTTTTTGGTCAATGTGGTATTACCTGGACAAGGTATCATCTGTAATTAACCCCAGATACTTTGTTTGAGTTGTGTTAGTGATTTGTTTTGCCTGTTTCTGTTTTAATAATGTTCCACATAGTTTCCATTTTATATTTAGAGTTCAAAACTATTGTATCGTAGTGTAGTTTTTTACACCGTTGGTAACTTAAGATAATATATTACAATATTGTTTATAATACAATTTAAGGTGGTTGTCATTACTGACTCTGTATTTCAGGTAAAGTTTTCTTTTCTTATTACATGAGATCCTTATTCATGTTGTTATCGAAGGGTTATACTTGTGATTAAAACTGATTTTTTTCTTAATAAAGCTAGAATAGACAATTCTTAGATAGGTGTTCAGAAAATTGTTGATTATAATATTTACATAACTTCCGCCCAATATGTTGTCCCGTATTTAGTTGGAATTCTGATATAGTGGTGCTATTAATATTTCTTAAGTACTACATTTCATGGACTACTCATATCTGTAAAAAAATATTATTCTGTGTTATAACTTGGCCCGCATGGTCAAATGTACTGTTCATAAATGGACTTATGGTATAATTTCTTGTTTTATCAATAAATATATTGCCTATTGCTGAAATACATCCATTTATAATTCTAGTAGGGAAATGGACGGTGCCTATTGAATTATAAGGGGCTAACACCGGGTCTAATTGTTGTTGTATGGTACAGTTTTCGAGATAATTTACATTTATATCCCCATATTTAATAACTTCAGTTTTATAATTGTGTAGTAGGTTCATAGTAGAGTCTAATTTTTTTTTGTTAATAATTGCAGTTTCCTGAAGAATATCTGTAAATGGATATTATAACAATATTAATGTTTGTTAGGTCTAGTTTAACAGCACATATCTTCATGTTCTGCTTTTACAGCTATTAAGTAAATGAATTTTCATGAATTCTGTGGATTCATGAATGAAGATACATTCTAATTTCCAGTGGATGTCGTATCTATGTCATCCTCTTTAAGATGATGCTCTGTTCAACATAAAATGTGTGGGAACTCTGGAAATAGTGAATTTGTGAATTCCTATACTATATCTTTTAGGCCCATTATGTTTTGATGGTACACCTTGAATATATTGTTAGTATTACTCCCTAGATGATGATTTTCACTCTCCGTGGCAGTACAGTCTACTTTGGGACACTGAAGTTCATTTGTATGTGAATTACCATCTAAGAAATCATTTTTCGTTGTAACTGATATATCTTTCTTTACCTAGATGAGATTCTACAGTCATTTGAATTCTCTTTTACAAGACCTATATGATCACTAACAGTTTCATTTATTCCATTATGAACTTGAGTATCGTCTGACCCATTACTTATTTTCTGTTTACTGCCACTGCTTGTCACTCATTCAGTGATGAAACACATTTACTAAATTTTGAAAAAATTTTGTTGTTACCAAGCATGAGGTGTGATATACTGCTTATTTGCTCACACAGATCTGTACCAGATTACAATGGCATATGCCTATTGGAAGTCAGGAAAGATACGTGACACAGCAGTATTTGACCTATACTTCCGCAAGAATCCATTTCAAGGAGAGTTTACCATATTTGCTGGCTTGGAAGAGTGCTTGAAATTTTTTGAGAACTTTCATTATTCGGATAGTGGTAAGTTCAGTATACCAGCTACTCTTCTGCTGAAATTATTTCTTAGACCGATCTGCAGAACAAGGTAACCGGATTTTATGTCTCTTCTTGCAGTATAGCAGTTTTACACAGTAAGAAAAGTATGTAATAAAATGTTTACTACACTCAGTAAATGACATATTTGACCTTTGCAACTGTACTGTGATTCAGTCTTGTAGCATTAAAAAAAACTCTACGATGCTGGAGTGATAAACAGTGAGTTTAGATGACATATATGTTTGAAACACAAGTGCATATCCTGAAACACTTTGACAACAGAACGTGGTGTTATTGAAGAAGTGAAATATTTGCTCAAAATACGATGGACCTGGAAAACATGTTTCAGCAAGCTCATTGTTGTAACTGAAACTAATTGTCTGTAAACTGACTTTAAAGAAATGGATGATTTGTTCAAGATGAGTCATCATTTCCTATGAGTGATGGCTGGTTTCGTAGACGTAGGAGAAGGTCAAGTTTGCAGAATTTTAAACTACTGGTGAGGCTGCAAATGCTGACATAGCTGCCATCTCACCTTTTCCTTTAGAATTGTCTGAATTAATCAAAGAAAGTCTGAGTAGTGTATTTGTGGATATTTCGGTAAGGGAACATTGTGCTCTTAGCAGGTAGATTGTTCTCTATGGCAAACTTTGCTATTATGGCACCATTATTTTTACTTCTTACCAAATATTATTGGATGGATCAAAAAGGAGGGTGAGATAGGCAGGGGATGTGGTACATGTGAGAGGATAAGAGAAATGTTTATAGCCTTTTTGTGGAGAAACCTGAAAGAATGATATAAATATACAATGATGTGTCAGTCAAACACAACAAAAACTTTATTATGTTTATTACTGTACTAGGGCATCATGTTTCGATTCATATAGAATCATCTTCAGGCCCTTCTAAGAAAATAGATCCTTACTTAAAATGCTTAAAAATGTGTTGTGGGATCCCCAAATGCTTACATTCTTGATAAAACTATGTATAAAATGCATGTGTCGTTTTGCTCTTGTTGTTCAATCGGGATACGTAATTTTAAAACTTTAACAGGTACATATGTACCAGTTAAAGTTTTAAAATATTAGGTATCCCGGTACATATGTACCAGTTAAAGTTTTAAAATATTAGGTATCCCGGTACATATGTACCGGTTAAAGTTTTAAAATTACGTATCCCGATTGAACAACAAGAGCAAAACGACACATGCATTTTATACATTGTTTTATCAAGAATGTAAGCGGTTGGGGATCCCACAGCACATTTTTAAACATTTTAAGTAAGGATCTATTTTCTTAGAAGGGCCTGAAGATGATTCTATACGAATCGAAACATGTTGCCCTAGTACAGTAATAAACATAATAAAGTTTTTGTTGTGTTTGACTGACACATCATGGTATATCTGTATATGTGTTAAACACTTCGGGATGG
>Ga0123355_10006184_pt1 | contig 17684 bp, 10 predicted proteins | sample TergutEmb28metaG_3_FD_89872 | JGI IMG/M metagenome (GOLD analysis project Ga0123355, IMG submission 89872) | Embiratermes neotenicus P1 segment gut microbial communities from Petit-Saut dam, French Guiana - Emb289 P1 | ecosystem: Host-associated > Arthropoda: Insects > Digestive system > Gut ...
ATAGTTAGTCGCAGGCTCCTGAGGATGGTCGTATTAACGGCCGAAACATGTTGAGCATTCAATGAATATTGAATATATAATAAAATAAGTGGCATCAAGTTGGTTTCTCTTTATTCAACTATGGTGGCAATATTTTGATTTGAAATTTTGTACTCAAAAGCTTGGCTAGCTGGGTCACATGCAGTACCTTTGAAACATACATGCATTACTGATACAGGGTCATATTTTCCCATTTACACTCAAAATATATTTGTCAGCACCTGTACCTGTGGAAATAGAATTCACTGTTTGTTGTGGACTGCTAATACTAATCAGTGAAACCAAATGTCACAGACTTGCCAATGTTTCGATTCGTTATAAAAATGTGTACCTACCCCATAGATTAAAATAAACAAGCACAAGTTCTTTATTCCATTCAATGCCTCTACACTAACCCTACTACCCTAAAAAGTAGAAGCAGACACATACCAGGCATACTCATCATGACTGCTATTTCCTGCCATGTATGTTCCTTCACAAGTACGTCTTTGTAGTCTTTACATTGTCTGTTATACAAATGTGGGTAACGTTTCACGAGATCAATCAAAAGACTATCTCCATCTTTCTCTATCTCTTCCAGTTCAACTTCCACAGGGAAATAATGTTCATCTTCCGTTTCATTCGAATAATTATGATCCATTTTTAAACACTTATCTTCTGTTTCACAAACTACAATGGGACAATTACGGCCTACAACATACTACAGGTTTCCTGCAAGGAAAATTTTACATGTCTGTCCAAAATATTAAACTTCAAGTTTCTGAAACTTAACAATACCTCGCCTAGTTTGTTACTTTAAAGTAAACATATGTGACTTCACTTTAAAACACAGTACTTAACTTCTCTACACACGCGTAGCGTTTGAGTTCACACTTTAACGTGTACGTATAACAAAAACGAAATATGACGCTCTAACGCGTCTATAACGTTCAACTGTGGCCTAGACGCATGTACACAGCTCATGTATGATCATCTCGGCAAGAGTTATCTGTGCTCAGTATAGTTACGCAATGGCTGACAACCCTGCCAAATTTTCTGGCCGGAACGAGCTAGATGATAAAGCCAACAGTCCCAAAGACATATATAAATATAAATAAGTAATATATATATATATATTTATTTCACACCAGTTTGACAATGGTTATTACTGTATTCTGGCGTACCGTTTTTTGGTACTCATCTACCGATTTAACCGCGTTACATGATGGTGACGTTTTTGCGTTAAGAACCCTCACAGCACAGAGTTTCGAAAAACCTTTCACAGTGTTTGTAAATTAAAACCAATTTCCTACTACACGAAATGCAAACGCTGGTACCTAGTATCTAGCTCAAAGGTGTAGGTTTCCATTATAACTTTTATTTACGCGAAGAGACAAGCGCAAATTAAAATATCCAGTGATGTGCGCCTACCCCTTCATCAGCAGAAGTAGGCTGCGAGTGCAATACATTTTAATTCTGCTTCCCTATCCCATTTATATTTTCAGTGACTGGAAATAACAATTGCGGAGTTCAATTCGCGCACAGTTTGAATACCAATAAAATCCGATTACAAAAGACCATCTACGAGTAATGCAAATACTTGTGCCTCCTCAAATGTTGGTGTATGGTAAACTAATCGCAAGACATGAGATGATGGCCACTTTTATGCCCACACTGCTTTGCTTTCCGCATTTTATTGCAACATTGACAGGAAAACTGCATACACAGCTATTATAGTAATAGTTGAGGTTTTACACGTGAGGCGATATACATCCTAGTCATCTGTGGCATAAACGTAATAAAAACGTCATGATAGCTATAATAGCTAGAGTGATTTATTTTATCATTTTATTCTTGTACATTTTGTTTACCAGTGTGTGACATTGACTTTTTGTAACCATGAAACTTAATCCTAATTGTATAATGTAGGCTGCATCCAAAACAGAAATATCGATTTTAAGGCACCGTCATACCACGCAAAACCCTTTCAATTGAGGCAACGCTGGAAGTAGAATACTACCAGCATGTCGTAACGATAAATTAATTACACCGTCGTTAAGCTGTAATATAATTGATATTGTCAACAGACATATGCGACTGTAGAATATAAACACGATGTAAATGACAACAGCGTGTTTGCACATCAAGGTCACAATGTTGCGGGAGATGAAGGTTGGCGATTAGTGATGTCATAATGACATCATCGGGAAATGTAATATTCACCATATTCACCAGTGGGGTCATGTTAACGTTCTTGTTGCGGGTACGGTTAACGTGGAAATAAACTGTGACTTTCATGAAATACGGGAAAATGCCATTTCAACATATCATGTACATAAATGAATTCAGGAAGATTTCCTAGGACGAGGTCAAGTTGAACGCGCAAGGAGCGATCGGTGACGTCAGAGGAAGTGCACTTGTAGGATAGGATTTACTGTGGTACGTGCTGAAATCATAGGCCTAATATGTTATGGATGTTGTGTTTAATCAAGTCAAGGTATTACGTACAAAACTTACGACAAAAAGTTTGTTTTTAATGCTACAGTTATTTGCACTGTGTTTAAGACAGTTGACACGATACAGGCTTAGGTGATATAATCAAACAGTGCAAAAAGAAGGCGGTAGAGGTCAAGTTATGAAATTGACTGTCTGATATTATTTGTATTGTTATTATAGTTCGAGCGGCCTTCACATTGTAAAAAAGGAGATTTGTTTAGCTGCTTTGTTGTATAAAATATGTTTGTGTTGATACCACTGTTGTCGTAAGTTGTGAACTGTGCGTATCGAAAGGATGAAGTTGCTGCAGCTCTGTTTAACAGTTTTAGGGATATAGGTACAAAATATGTATACAGATCAGGTAGCATGCAGCATACATGATGAAGTTATTGGCAGAGTTAAATTACTTAATTTTTATTCTAATGGAAATTATTAATTATGTGTATTGGTGAATAAAATGCCAAGATGTGCTTTAATTTAAGTTTTGTTTGAAATCACTGTTTAGTATCTGAGAAGAACTTACTTTGTTTTGCAGTGTTATCTGTCACATGTGATAAACCCACTGATACCAGTCTCCTAAAGGAATCTTACCACTGAATGAAGGTAACATTTTGAATCAGCAGCATGTTCATAGTTATACTGAGAATCAATCTGGAAAAGAGAGATGTACATGAGGTTAGGCTTACATGTTAAGTCATTATTAATTTGGTTTGTTGTTTAATTCTAGAATGTTAGTGTAAAACTTTGATCTGCTTCAGATTAGAAACTGAAGCTTACCAAATAAGGTTTAATTTAATTTGAAGAACTTAAAAGACATGGTAATTAAAGGAAGTGGTGTACGGCATGTTTTTTATCCACAGTAGGTGCCAATTTGTCATAGACACATGATTGATTGATAGGAAATCATTTATTTGCAAAGTGGTAATCATAGGTCTATCACCCCATTATTATTAGGCTGCTGTTTCCATGTTAGCTCTTGTTACTATAGTTGTTTTGAAAATGTTGTGTCTGATTTTAATGTTGAAATACCAGAAGACTGTTTGCATGTTACTGTAATTGTGAAGTCGCTTGAATACCTCTTTGTAGTCATCATAGAAGGTGTCATTTACTTCAGTGTATTTAATGGAGCATGAAAATTTACAATGAGCAGATTACACTAACTACCCTGAAAGATTAAGTACCACATTTCTTTATTAACAAACCACTTAATTATTCAGGACAGCTGTTTACTAAACATAAAACTGTGTTAAATGTTGTACATTTTATGTGCAGCTATATTACATATATAATAATTAATACCAACTTGTTGCATAATGTTGTTATTTATTAATTATTGCTCTGACATGTTTTAGCCTCACTTCTTGGCCATCTTTAGGGAGCTTGGATGACCAAGAGCTGAGGCTGAAACATGTCGGAGCAATAACTATAGAATAAAAACATTGTGCAGCAAGTTGGTGTTAAGTATTATACATAAAATTGTCTTCATGTTAGTACCGTGCATCAATGATGATTAAAACACTTTATTATCCAACAGATGCACAACTATATAATTCATAGATACAATTAGAATTATTATAAAATATTTAAAATTGCTCCAACATGTTTCGGATCACAAGGGATTCATCATCCGGGAGCTCTATACAGTGCTTGGCTAAAATTACAGTAATGGGTTTTTTGTATCTGTTGATATGGACGTAATCGGTGTTATGGCAGCATATTTGCCCGTGGTGCATGTGTGTACTGCACAGTCTATTATTATAAAATATTTTATAATAATTCTAATTGTATCTACGAATTATATATTTGTGCATCTGTTTGATAATAAAGTGTTTGAACATAAAATTGTGTTCTTTGCTTCAACTTTTTGCATTTATTTTGATATAGGGTAACCAGTAACCTCTCACCTACTAGCTGTATTTCTATTTCATGCATGTTAATCGTAACCTCTTGTATTTGTACAATATTGAAATTCTACATTGTTAGCTACATGTACGTGTACAATGGTTTTTATTCCTAGACACCACCACTACCATCACCACCACCACTTTCGCCTCCATCACCACTATCTTCTTCATGGGTTATTCCAACTGTAGACGATAACCCTACGTACATTGTATGCCCTGACTTGCTTAGTATGGTAGGTGAGACTTCTTAAGGAGGGTGGTTGGGGTTCATTGAATAGGTTAAAGTCCTCTCTGTTTTGATGATGATGATGATGATGATGATGATCATCATCATGTTCTTGAAGGGTTAGGCGTTTTTCCTGTTCCTTGATCCTCAACATGAAGTTGGTCCCTCCATCTCTTCCTCGGTCGTCGTATGTTCCTTCGTCCTTTTGGTTGATATTGTAGTGCTTGTTTTGGTATTCTATTTGTGTCCATCCTCTGTACATATTGTAGCCACTTTTACTGGTACTGTTTTTCCTATCTATTTTTTATTTATTTATATATTTGCATCGGAGGTAAAAAGTCTGCACTTGTCCAGTTAAGCAACTACCATTTGTGTGACCTCCTGCTTTCACTTGAACTCAGAAATCATATTCAAGGGACCAACGGTCACTTCACTCCAGAACTATTAATGTGTGCTGTAGGTGACCTCACTATGAGTAATCTCGCTTACACAGCCTGCTTGCTTGAAAGCCAGGGTCAAAAACTGGTGGTCAGTATATAAAATTCTTTTATTAGTTTAATTTTTGTCTTGGGTTGAAGGTTTGCTTGTGTTAGGCTCTTGCCCTTCATTGTATGTTACATTATGGATACTGCATTTTTCCCATGCCTTTCAGGGATCAGTTACACAGATTTTATTTCCTTTTGTTGGCTTTTCGCAGGGTTTCAGATTCAAAGATTTCTGGAGCAATCTCTTCCTCCCTTTCACTAAATTTTTCTTGAAAGGACATTTACAGTGAAGTTTATGACTGATGGCTTTGAACTGCCTGTAACTGAGGGCTAGCAATCGTTTTACTTGATTAACAAATGTACCAAAAATGTGTGGCTACAAAACTGTGGTCTGTTAAACCTTGGGGTTCCACAGACAACTTTCAGGGGTTTGGCAAGCATGTTTCATTTATAATTATATTGGTAAACATAATTTAGATAGTCTAAGATAGTTGTGTTGAGACTGATATTGATTTTACATATTCATGTAACTTCAGTAATTTTGAATTGAAATTTTTTTTGTTCCTTGTCTTTTGGCATAATTAGAGCTGAGTTTCTTTTCGATGTAAATCAGATTTAATATTTTTTGTTTAAATGTGCATAAATTCATCTTTTAAAATAAAAGTTTATATTTTAAAAAACTTTACTTCATTTTTGAGCCCCAAAAGTTCATGTTTCGGATTTAGTCACGCGAAGTTTGAAGGCTACTGGCCTGGGCAGATGCTAAACTGTTCCATTATTTTGTACAGTCTACTGATTCTACAGTTTTAATGGTAGCTATTCCCAATTTCTTTTCATTTATATTGCAACTTTTTATGAGTGAAATTTAATTTTAAAGGCAACGATTTTTGTGTTACAAGTTCTCAATAAGTTGCTGGTTTGATGTATGTAAAGCTTTGTGCTGGTAGTAACCTATGTGCTAGTGACATCTGGTACAGATTTGGTGAAGTGCGAGATTGAGGTTTTTTCACTGGCATTGCTGAAAATCCCAGTCATCTGGAATGTGACGGTATGTCGTTGGGCAGGTAGTTCCTGATACTTTGAGGCTTGTAGTACCTTTATCTTCATGGTCAGGCAGGCTAGGAAGAGTGACTTGACTGCTGGACCCTGAAGATAAAGGCACTGTGATCCTTCGAATCATCAGGATCTACTGATTCAGTGACATAGCATCACATCCCAGGAGTCTCGGGTCTTCAGAGTTGGTGAACTTGGCAAAAGAATAGTGAGAAATTTGATTAGAAATGTATGTCTTGTCAAAAGGTCTTTTATGGAGATGTTTGGATATTCCTGTCAGGGACTGAAATTTATTTATGAAAGGTTGTAGTCTGACATGTGAATGATGTGTATTGAGATTTATGTTTAAAAGCTAGATCGTTTAAGTAAAATATACAGTCTCAGATATTTGTATTTGTAATTGAATCACACCTTGTATAACATACTAAATTTTGTAAAAACCTCATGCCCGTGATTGCTGTTTGCTTGTCTTGTTTTTTTGTTCATGTTTCTGAATAACGTGAGTACAGTCACACTGTTATGTTGCCACTATTTGCCTACCACCAGTACTGATGCTGAGGTGGGTGTGGTGATATATTTGTATTTAATTAAGTAATAAATTGCCATAGGTTCTTGGGGGTAAAGGAAGGGTATTTGTATTTAAGAATTTTTGCAAGAATACCGTCTTATTTTCATCTTTGCTGCAATCTGTCTTCCTTCTCCATCTCTCTTTCTGCATCTGCATCTGTTGGGTCTTCATGCTGAGAGGTTGGATGCTTGTCATATTGTTTAATCACAGTTGTATATAATTCTCACAGTCAGAACTTCCAATTAGTTGCTGTTCTTTGTTCAATATGTGACCGACAAGCTGATGCACTCCTTGTAGCAGTTCCTTCATGTGTTGATTGATGACCATGCAAAACACTAAGCCACACATTCACTCTTGATCATGAAATAGAGGAGAAGGTTTCATCTTCATTCTCAAAAATCATGCAGTTTGTGACTTCCAACTTGGCCAATGAGCTTCTTGATAGCAGAGAACACACCATACTGTGACTCCATATCACTCAGGAAATCCTTAAATTGCAAACTGTTCATTCCTCTTAGCCTAGTAAAAGTAACAAGTGTTAGAAATAAAGACATTTGTTATTGTAAGGGATTTTATTTGCAGCTTTTCTTGGTATATTAAACAGTGGCATGTTATAAAATCATGATCTTTTGTATCTTACACGTGTGTGAAGACATACCACTTATCCATCCAGCCATGCTTGGTGCTCCATCTTTCAGGAGTCCAGCTGGTTTATGTAATGGGATATCTGGACTTTGCAGCACCTTCTTGATGTATTTCTGTAAAAATCTGCCTATTCTGTTCCTTGTCGTTAGCAGTAGAACACCTTCATTCCTAGGTTATGTTGAATGTTATGTTGATTCCATGAATGAGAACAAGTTGTGCTATGTCACCATGTCTGTGTTTTCTTGCCGTGCCACAGAAAGTGACAGAAAATTAGTGGTCTTCATTTTTAAATTTTCTGCACTCTTTGCGAGTTCTTTGACTCCTCAACAGTGAATCTCGATGAATGAATTTTACAAATGCTGTGTTTTTCATGAGGAAATGCTACCTCTTCAGCTGCTTCTAAGCATTTTTTAAAATTATTTCCCAGTAACTAAAAGATTTTGTCATCTCTGCTGCAAAAATTTCAGAGTCTCTATAATCACCATGTACTGTAGTTTCCAATTGTGAGACTGAACTTGCAAATAAACTTTGGTGTTGAGCAAGGCAGTTCTAAAGATTATTTATTTTGTCCCTTTTTGACCGACCTCCTTTGTTTTGTAACATCTCTTAAATAGTATTCTGTTAAAACACAGGTATTTTCATCACAAACAGTGCAAACTGCTGCCTCTTTAAATGAACCACAGAAATACTCATTGGTTGGCCTACTTCAAAATGCATTGTTTTCATCAACAACTTTCCTTATCTTTACTGTGGCTATTCTAGGACACAGCACTTTATTCAAACGAATGCTATGACTGCTGTTATTACACACAGATTTTTTTTTTTTGGTTTCTAACATTAAACTGAAATATAATTTACCATCTTTGAGCTCTTTGTGTGTGTGTGTGTTTGTGTTTTTGTGTTTGTGACTCAACAGATCACTTTCATGTATTCACTCCAAATGTGTTTGTTAATTTCTTTATTTTACTAATTGAAAATATATAGATGTTCTTGTATATTAAGAGAGAATGGGCCACAAGTTTATCATTGCTGTTACTGTGTGTGCACTGTGATATTAAATGTTATGGTGATATGTGATCTCCTTCTGAATGTTGGTGATGGAATCTAATTTCATTGCATTCCAAGATGTATGGTACAGGGGGACTAGTGGTGGCTAAGAACTTGCTCACTTCTTGTGATGCTATTATCAGTGAAGCCGAACAGAATAATGCTGTAGATGTGCTTGTTTGAATGGGTACCAAGGGGTAGTTTGTGGGGGGTAAAGTTGGTGGGACATGAAGCTGATCACTCACTTCTCTCTAGTGCTGAGTTTTAGTATGAGTGGTGCAATCCAGGAAGAGAAATCTTCTAGGATTGAATGACCCCTGGAGATGAAGGCACTCTGCTCCTTCAAAACACTGGTAACCATTTACCCAACAACAGTGATATAATATCATGTTATACTCACAACTTCATTAAAACTGTTTTCTTGTATTGTTTATTTGAATAAAATATGGAGAAAATAGAAATTAATAATGTAGTGGTCATGGCCATTCATATGAAGAACATAATGGGCAGGCGATTGCTTGGAATTGTTGCTACTGCTGTCGATACTGCATCTGGGTTGGTAACTTTGCTTAGTTGACCATGAAGGATAGCCAGAACGCACTTGGTTGCAAGACACAGTGCTGTAGGGAGAATAGTTCTTACAATGAAAATGTGACATAGAGTTGTTAGGCTCATCAGAACAGGTGTGATTACATTTTATGACAAAGCAAGAAAGGGCAGAGATGATGTTCCATGCAGTTGTCAGAGTATCTTCTAGTAGGTGAGAGTGTGTAGTGACTGAAATGAAGAAAAACGCAAAAGGAAAGGTACAGCCCTTCGACATACTTCACCTTCAGAAGTAAATTTATACTGGACACTTTTCAAAAGCTTTTATGTCTGACATGTTGATATTTCTGGACATAGGTAATTGAAAGTATGGCATGGGGTGGTCTTTCATTGGCATAACAGTCATACCAAATTGTGTGAAAATTGTTCAGCTATTCAAAAATTGAAATTGACACATGCTAACCATTGTCTTGTATGCCTGCTTTACTCTTCTTAGGAAGAAAGTTTAGCTGAAAGCTGAGGCAATGTGCTGTTTCAAAGCATGGTTAATTTGCTGTGAACAGCAACTAGACGTATGTAATATTATGGCATTAGGTGTTGCTTATTTGTAGCATTAAAAGCTGTTTTTTCCCTTTTTGTACGCATGCATGCTGTAAATAAATGTACATTGTTTAGAGTTTGTTTAACCATTTGTGTATGTTACTTACTACTTTCTGTTGTGTAGAATGACTGATTTACTGACTGGTTATTTTGTGATATGGTATCAACTGTTACGTTATTTAGCATTGAAGTTGATAGGAAGTCAAGAGAGAAGGGTGGGAGATATATTTTATGCAAGATAGTGATTCTGTTTACGTGAAAGTATTTGCTGGTAGTTTTTGCCCACCTTGTGAAATATGTTTCAAGACCTAACACATAGTTCATTACCTGTTTGTTCATTGTGTAGTGTGACAACTAATGTACATTGAAAATAAAGAGCTTAAGGTGAAGGGCATGAAGAAAATTCTGTAATAAGGGGCTGTGTGATATGTATTTGTCGAGTACACGTGTAGTGAAACACAAAGGACTTGTAGCTTGGATGATGTTTGGTGGAGGAGCCTGTTTGCAAGTGAATAGAAATGGAAGTGGGCGGTTAATATTATTTAATCTTCAGAGATGCAGAATTTGTGATTCTAGATTGGACTTATTAGTGTGGTAGCATTACTGAGGCCTAGATGCAGCTTAGGTGTTCACACTCTGACCAGTATAAGTTTTTGAGTGGCCTTGAAGTCATTTTCTTACAGTTAATTTTTTACCCTTATAATTATTAATATCATCACCTTTGGGAATGAAATGAAGGTGATCTGTTGAAATTATGAATAATATTAACAGTGAAATTTGACCTGCCTGAAGGCAGAATGAGGCTGTTTGTTGGCTTGAGGTCTGGATGCAGTTGAGCCTCCTCCTCCTCCTCCCCCTCCCCCTCCCCTTTGACATAGTACTTCAACACCCTGACGTTTAGCTGTTTATTATGAAGTCTGGGAGCAAGTGGTGGGCCATCAGATGTGTCACCATTGTGTTTGGTTATTGTGATTCGGTATGGTATATCTTGCTAAGCACATGACACTGCTGCTTGTGTCGTAAGTTACTGATTGATGCTGTTTCACCTGAAGAAGTTGTACATACACACCCAGCCCTTTTTTTTCACACGTTGTTGCTTTAATTACCCTTGCCAATTTCCATCACCCATTAATTTGTGCTCTGTCAGTAATTCTCATTTTCAGTTTAACCCTTATCCTGCTAAAGTGGAGAATATGGTGAGTTGTTAATTATGCCAGCAAATGGCAGATGGTATTTAACTCGGCGTTTAAAGGGTTAATGCCCGTTGGGCTGGCTGCATTCTGTTATGCTAACCCCTTGATTCTGATTGGAATGTCATTTTTTAATTTGTGCCCACTTTTCAGGAAAGTAGATAGGGTGTGAAACAAGGGCTAGGTGTAATCTCAGGTGGTTACATGTGGCTGAATAAGAATGGATTAACTGTACATAATAAAGAATTTGAAGGTGCATATAATGTTTTTGGGAGCAGCAGTAGCAATTACAAATGAGGTTTATGTTGAAATTTGGGGGTAGAATATATGTTGGAAGTACTGTCCAGGTCAAAGCTTTTATCCTGTCTGCTTTCTGTAACACTAAAATGAAAAATATTTGTCAGTAGGTATGACAATTGTTTTGTGTGGTTATGAAATATGTCTTATTCATTCATTCCATTGGCATGGGCAGAATGAGATGATTCTTTGCCGTTCTCAGGAGATTCTTCCATTCCTCTCTGTTATGTACTTTTTCCTGCCACCCTTCTCCACCAACTATTCTTCCATCCTCTCTCACCACATCTTGCCATCTATTTCTTGGTATACCTCTCAGTCTTGTTCCCAAATTCATATATAATACCCTTTTGGGAATTATATTTTCTTCCCTTTTCTGTACATGCCCAAACCAACATAATCTATTTAACCTTATTGTTTCTATTATAGTAGGTTTTTTAACACTTGCGTAAATTTCTTTATTGGTTAATATCCTCCAATTTTCTTTTTCATTGTCATATACTGGGCCTAAAATTCTTGTATACACTTTCCTCCCAAAAATGTTCAATTGCTTTCTCTCTCTCTTTGTTAATGTCCAAGTTTCTGATGCATATGTTAATGATTTGTCTATTATTGTGTTCTTTAGTCTTAATTTTAGTTTCTTTGGTATGTTTTTATTTTTAAAAATGTATCTTATTGTGAAGAAAAATGTAAATTACAAGTGCCACACAGTATTGCTTAAGAAAATGGAGGACTGAAGTAAGTTAACAGTTCAGGAACTTTGTGTTTATACCTGCCCCCTGATATTGAAATTGAGTTTGCAGTAAGTTGGAAATGTAGATTAGTGGTAAAGTTCGTGAGTATGGTGTTGTATGCTTATTTAATATATAGGTGTACTATTTGAGTTTGACTTATCATACAATCAGTTGAGAGGTTTAGAGATTTTTGCATACCCTTATACCCTTATCCCCTTTATTTGTTGGTTTTACAGCCATTAGAGTGGCTAATGTCACCTGGGGAAATATATTGTGATCATCCAAATATGTTGATCACTAATGAAGGAACATTGTATTAAAAAGCCAAATCTATGTAAAGGTATAAATATTGCATTAAAATTAATTTCCATTACAGGTTACATCCACAAGTTTATGTTGTTTTTGTTGTGTTAGAACTGAATTACATTATTTCCATTGTACACAATAATATTGTCCCAAATAAAATAACAGTGATTCTTATTTGTTGGGTCTTCAGACAAATGCTCCTGCATTAAGTTTATGCATGCATTTCACCAGCATAGACTTTGCTTCAAATGAGAGTGCGGTTCCCAAATTATTATTTTTGTTCTGGCACACATTAATTTTGATGTGTTTCCTGTTTGGATGGTATTCATATGTTTGGTGTAAATTTTATGGGTCTCCAATAATGATACCCAATGTTATGGTGAGTGGTATTTCTGGGTTCAGTGTGTGGTTTGTGGGACGACTAGCCTGAGTGTGGCGTGGTATTTTTTCAGTCCTTTTAGAAAAATTCTGGGAGATCCTTTAAGATAGATCATGGCCACATTATTGTTCTTCATTCCCAAGTCAGCATTTGCAGTCACACTATTGAACACAGTGAAGCCATTGTAACCTGTAACTGTCTCAGTGGAACAGGTCTATCTTGACAACCATGTGTTCTCTGAACTAGTCAAATTTCCTGCCCCGTGTAGAACCCAAAGGTTCTTCACTGTATTCACAATCTTTTACTAATGATCCGTATTTAAACAAGATAAGTCCAGTCGACACCCTCCAAAGTTTTAATTTAATATCCATTTCAATGTAGTTTTTGTATCTCTGCCCAGGTCTTCCAAGTTGTTTCTTTGCTTCATATTTTCTGACATAAATTTTGTGTGTCTTTTTCTCACCTTATGCATGGTACATGACCCGATCATTTTGTAATTCGCTTTGTCACACCTGTACTATTTCTTTAAGATAGCATTATCCAAATATTCTCCTCAGCACCCTGTTCTCAAATATCTGTAGTTGTTATCATTACCTGCATGTGAAAGCCAAGTTTGTACACCTGTACAGAGCAACAAGCAAAGTTATAGTTTTATGTTTGCATTCTGAAAAATGGGTTGTGCCATGGCTTAGTCACTCAGCTGCTGGGCTGCCACTGTAGAGGCCTGGGTGCAATCCCAGGCCAGTTCATATGGGAAATGTATCCAAAGTGACCTGGGATAGGTTTCACTAAAGAGTACTTTGGTTTCTCCCTGTCTGCATGATACAACCAATAATTCTTACTTATATATCCATCTGTCACTGATGCTACACCATCAACTTTAGCAGTTGATGGTGTAGTTAAGTAAACACATTTAAAACTCTGAATGAGTAATGACATTAAGGTGTTGGCAGTGGCTAACATGATCACATGGTACAGCTTATTGGATCCAGTTACGAGACTGAGGGATGGTTGCTTTGCTTGAAGGTGTAGTATCTCAGTAGTTACAGCAATGCAATTTGATGTGATGATTGCCACTGATGCTGGATTTTTTTTAGACCATGTCATGAAATGTATAAACTACAGGGGATGACAACACGTAAGTTTGTTTGGAGGAATAATGGTAGACATTTTGTGAATGTTTCTTGTTTGCCTATACAGCGTATGTGAAGAGTTATTCAGCCCATATTTAAATATTTATTGTTGCCTGTAATTGAACCAGTTCAAATGAATTTTGAGGAAAAAATGTGTGTAATTTTGAGGAAAAATGTGTGTAACTGTATACATATGCAGAACTTGGACAGATATGTGATTTTGCAACAGGCACGCACTAGCTGCCTGTCAGCAGCATGAGTGCGAACATGCATTTTGCACAAGTGCATCTTAAGAGTTTAGGCATACCTTTTCCTGATTTATGTTTAATGGTGGAACATTGTTTCATGTTAGTAGACGCATTCACCAGTTTCAAACAAGAGAAAAAGAATGAATGCATGAATTTCTAAACATGTTGGATATTTGCAGCACTTTGTATAACATTGTGTTTGTTTTCTGACTGTAATGTTCTTTTTTGTTTTGACAGCATTTTTCAAGAAATGGGTTGCATGACTCTTCACTTACCTGTATGTGTGTCATAGGTGGAAGGTGTTGTGTGTTATTTGTGCAGCTGATTTCCAGGGATTAGGATTAACACAAACATGATACCTGGTGACAGAAATTTTATCCATGGAATTATGTAATAGATTTATTAATGACTCCTGATTCTTATATACAGTATATTTGGAGAATATTTGTAGAATTTGCCTTTTGGATGTAAAGTATTCTGGAAGATGTGTTGTATAATTGGTGCAGAGATTATTGTCTTGAGGAAATGTGGTGTGTTTTGTGTGGATGTTCTGCTGTGGTACGTGAGACAATGTAACAGTCGCATCTAAGAATCAGATGTTATCTGCAACAGATGAAGGTCATACCAAATAGCTTATTCCCAGGCTTTGGCACTACGAAATAACTATTATGCCATGAATTTCATTGTCATGTGACAACAGAGGAAAATGATTTTCATTTATTTAGTACTTTGGAAAGTATAAGATGTGTGTCATACAGGGAGGACCTAACCAGTCCTTTGAATTATAAGGAACCTTTTGAAACCCATAAAAATAATTTTGGGATCATTTTGGAATGACATATAATAATAGCATATGCATGTGAAGTGCTCAGATGCTATACCACAAGTTATGTGATTGAAGCCTGAAGCCTGAAGTTTATGTAACAGGCATTTAGAACTTCAGTTCATACCTCACTCTGTCCCCATTACAGTCATGCGCCGCATACCGACGTTTCGGTCAGTGACGGACCACATATATGACGGTGGTCCCATAAGATTATAATTCTATAATATAATATAATATTATATTATAATACTTACCATTGTGTTACATTTGCCTACAGTATTCAGTAGAGTAACATGCTGTACAGGCTTGTAGTGCAGGGGCAATAGGCTATTCCATATAGCCTAGGTGTGTAGTGGTCTATTCTATTTTGATTTGTGTAAGTACATACTATGACATTCTCACGACAACGAAATCACCTATGATGCATTTCTCAGAACGCATTCCCGTCGTCAAGTGACGCATGGCTGTACAAAGACCAGCCACGTAATGCTGTTCAGGTAGATATTCATGTGGAATGTACGTATGAACTGTTTGAGCAGAATGAGGAGTTGTTGCATCTTAAAGTAGGCAGTACAGTGGTAATTACTGTAATTTAAATGACGAAGTAAGGAACGCAAACTTAATTTTCAGTATGATTTCGTGGATGCTGTGTTTTAGTTGTGAGTTAGTCTGCAATTGAAGTTTGTATCAGTGAGCATACTTGTTTCAATTTTTGTACAAGTTTGAGGGTGGGGAGATGATAGAACAGGAAAAATGTACTCCATTAGAGTGTGTGAATTGACCATCTTCTGCATTTATGATATTTATTTTTTGCTGAAATTTCGTTTGTCTTTTCCATCTTGTGCTGAACTCTTGTGGTAGATGTTGACATTAAAAGCTTGTAGTGCACAGGAGAATGTTTAGTGTGTTCACTCAACTAATTTGTGAGAGAGTATACATTATCTTTCCCTTATGTTTATAGTATATTTATGAACCAAGATGTTAAGAATGTGCACATATTTAGGAACCTTTGTTTTTCTCATGTGTGTTTTTTATTTTTGCCTTCCCCATGATGTGTTGTACTCCTTGACTAGTGTGCAGTTCTGTAGGAGAGGAATATGCATGTTTCTTTTCCATCTTGTATGGTTAAATGTGCACTAATCACACAATATTTCAAATAAACCTTGTAGTGCTTAATGGGATATTTCATGTCCTATACCTGTGTTTCATATGGTGATCCATTTTTGAGAGAATTATTGATATATTTGTTAACTGCAATTGAGTTGACACCCCGTGGCAGTAGTACAGTACACATTTACACACAAACAATACATAGAACGCAATTAACAACTTTGGTTGGAAGGCTTCCTGGGATTCGAACCCAGAGCGTTCATACTAAAATTAACATTGAACTAACTGTGTAAAAATTATCGCCTAATTGGGAAGAGTGTGGGCTGTGCCCCATCTTTGATTGTTATTTTTTTTTATTAATACCAGCCAAGTCAAGTGTGCCTGATGCCTTTTAGTGTAGATCTGCCAGTACCAATTTTGGCTGAAATCCATGTACTTAGTAGTTTCAGAGGTAAAGCAAGCACATTTGCATAGTCATCCCCATGAAGCACATTTCTGTGCATTTTGTGCAAAGAATACATAATGGCCAAAAGAAACTGTAGTTATAGAAATGCAGTAATCACACCTATGTGAGTAAAGTCCAGGAACAGTGTTTTGTCAGTAGGCATAAAGTAAACCTACCCAATTCTGTGATGCATCTTATTTTGTGGCATGACACCCAGAACTCACAAAATTAAGCGTTTGTGTGCGTGCGTGCGTGCGTGTATTTTCCACAGTACTGCAGACTCACTATTGAGCTAGATGGCATCATAAATTTCATGGCAAACAAAACAATTTGTGTTATTTCACAGTTTACTGAGAGCAAGAAGCTGCATTTTTTTTCACATGTTTCAGGTTCTTAGAATTTATTTTATAGAGTTTTGTGTATGCTTCTTGATTTCTCTGTCCTAGTCAAGTTCTTACTGAAGTCAGCACACACTGGAAAAATGAACGCTTACAACATTTTAGTCATCAAATATAATGGGACAAGACTAACTGGAAGATATAGACATAGATGGGAGCAAAATATTGAAATGGCTTTTTGAGCAAGAAGGTGTGTGGGTGTGGACTGTATGCGTATGGAACGTGTTTAGGATCAGTTGCAGACTATCATAAGGGCTGTGACAAGCGTTTGGACATATAAGCAGAGCACCTGAAAGTAATTAATATGTTTTTTTCCTCAGAATTACATTGTCATTCTTTGTCCTGTTTCAGGCATAAACTTGTGGCTGAATTTTAGCAAGTGCGTGCTGGAATGCTGCTGTAGAATTGAGTCGTATTTGGTAAGTGTGCTAACTGTTTCAATAACATACATGATGATGCTGATTTATTGTAATTTCATACTGTGCATTGACCAGGGTTTGATTCTTGGTGGGATATTTGTCTGTTGCCTTGTCCAGACTTCTTCAAAGTCCCAGTCATCCTTCTCTGTTATGTTTGCCAATGGCTGTGTCCTTAGCCATAAAGCAGCTAGAATTTGAGACTGACTGTGTCTGCCTATTAATTAAATAATGTACAACTTTAAAATTTTAATTGCTGTTTTTAATGTGTAAGGACTTTATTTCATCTTTTAATCTAGTGAGGGTTGCTTTGTGTTGTGTGAATTTAGATGCTGGAGAGGTGTTTGGTATCTTAATTTTAGTGAAGTGAGGGATTATATTGTTGCAAAGTCATCTCTGATATATATATATATATATATACAGGGTGTCCCAGGAGGAATGTGCCAGACTTCGGGGGGGTGTTCCTTATGCTAAACTATACCGATATAACCCACAACACCTAAGTCCAAAGTGGAACGGTTACGGAGATAATGGCCAGAGAAAAGTGTGGTCTTCTTGCGGGTCCACACACTGTACCTGTCGGCTAACACTCTCACCCCCTTCGTCCTTGAATGTAG
>Ga0123355_10006185_pt1 | contig 17680 bp, 15 predicted proteins | sample TergutEmb28metaG_3_FD_89872 | JGI IMG/M metagenome (GOLD analysis project Ga0123355, IMG submission 89872) | Embiratermes neotenicus P1 segment gut microbial communities from Petit-Saut dam, French Guiana - Emb289 P1 | ecosystem: Host-associated > Arthropoda: Insects > Digestive system > Gut ...
AGAGTTTTCCACAGACGTTTCTTGCGTTAGTTACAGTATCTGACACTATACATTTTCCCATTTACACCTCAGTACTACACCACAGAAGGGACATTTTTTTCTCTGGAATAACAGGCACAGCGCACGCTCACAGCTTGCGCCGCTTTTTGTTATCTCGCTCCGTTGGGGCGTTTCCGCTTGCAAGCGGGTAATTTATTCTGGCTTTAGTCCTTTTGGACTAGAGTCCGTGTGGTTACCCGCCGTAAGGAAGCGGGGGCCGCAAAGAGGTGTATTTATGAAAAGAGTTGTAAACGTTTTTGGCGGCATTATCCTTGCCGCGCTGATTGGCCTTTCCGTTACGGCGTGCGACACGGGCGGCCCCACAAGCGGCAATGACAATGGTGGCAGTAGTTGGCGCGATCTGTCCCCGCCCCCCATCGAAATGGTACGTGTAGGCCCCGGCGAATTTTACCTTGGGCGGGAAGAAGGGACAGCAGGCTTTGGCAACGCAACCCCCATATCCCGTGTAACGATGAGCGGGTTTTACATTGGCAGGTATCCTGTAACGCAGGGGCAGTGGCATGCGGTAATGGACACATGGCCGAGTTTTTTCACGGGGATGAACAGCTGGACTGCCAATAATGTTACGCCAACTCTTAACCGGAACAACTTGCCTGTCGAGCGGGTGAACTGGTACGAGGCAATCGTGTTCAGCAATCGTTTGAGCATCATTAGGGGATTAACCCCTGCGTACAGCATAGGCGGCAGTACGAACCCAGATAACTGGGGCGCCATACCCACAACCTCTAACGCGATATGGAACGCTGTTACCATTGTGCCCGGCTCTACCGGATACCGCTTGCCCACGGAGGCTCAGTGGGAGTTCGCCGCGAAGGGCGGGCCGCTTGGGGGGAACTACACATTTTCGGGAAGCAACGATATTAACGCCGTTGCGTGGCATTGGGATAACAGTGGAAGCCGGACACGTGAAGTGGGAACCCTACGAGCCAATCGGCTTGGGATACACGACATGAGTGGAAATGTATTGGAATGGGTGTGGGACTGGTGGGGGTCGTATACCGCCGCAGACAAGACAGACCCCTCCGGCGCGTCCTCGGGGTCTAACCGCGTGTTTCGCGGCGGTAGCTGGTTCCATTCGGCTTACGGCGTCCGTTCCGTCAGCCGGGTCAGCTACTTTCCGGATAACCGCGTCTTCAACCTTGGCTTCCGTGTTGCCCGCCCTCTCGGGCCGTGATCAGCCGGGAATGCCCGCCCGCTGCCTGTGGCAGCGGGGCCGAGGGAGCCGGGACGGCTCCTGAGAAAAGGGCATTTACGGGGGCCCCCGCAATGCCCCGCCGCGCGTGAGCGTCAGTACAATGCCAGGCAGGGGAGGATATACGTTTTAAGAAGCCATTTGCATGGTGTTTCCGCGTAGGAGACCGTGGCTCCGGAGCGGGTTCCCCATGCGGGACTCTTAAAACGTATATCCTCCCCTGCCGGGGCTTTTGGCGGGAATGCTCACATCACGCGCGGCGGGGGGGCCTACAAGCGCATCTTGACGAAATTCCGGTACTTCTCCGGGTCGCTTTTAAAGGCCACAATGTGCGAAACAGGTTCTTCCTGCGTTTTTTTCAGGGCCGTTGACGCTTCCATTACAAGACGCTCCGCTTCTATAAGTCTGCCGGAGCGGGAACTGAGCCCCATAAAGAGCTTGCTTCGGCCTTCAAAAGACTCAGGCAGTCTGCTTGCGATTTGCCTGCGGAACTCTTCGGCACGGGCCATGCTCTGATCCAAATCCACGCTGGGAATAATGACCGCAATACCCTTTTCACCCATCTCAAAGATAAGGTCTCGCATAACAAAGAAAGAGACCGCCTCGTCAGCGAATTGGTGGTACAAAGAATCGTTGATTGCTTCGGCGCACTTGAATTCCATGACAAGAAACGTCAGGTCTTGCTCAAAAGAAGCGCAGCGATGAAGTTCCGAGGCAAGCCGGTCATTCGTGTAGGACTGCCAGCCTATGTTTCCCCTCTGCGTAAAAAGCCCTTGGGGGGTATCCTCCCCTTCATCCGCTACCGGCGGCGGCGTTACTGCCGCATCCGGCTTTGCTACCGGGGGGAGGCTTTCGCCAGCCGCTTGCGGGGAGACCGGGCCCGGCCCTGTTTCGGATAGGGCGGCGGGGGATGCGGGAACCTGATAGCCTCGCCTGTTTTTCTGGATCAGTTCCGCCATAAGAGTGATAAAAGCGACAGCCAGAGCAACCAGCACCGCCAAAAGCGTATCCCTAAGCACCCTGACAAGAAAAGCGTTGTTAATAATGCTGTATATCGCCTGTATATTTACGTGCGCCTGACCGTCTATTCTAAGGGGCAAAAACAAGGGCTGGCCGGGAAAATCAATTCTGGTTTGGAAGCGGGGCGAGTTTCCCACCCATGCAACGCTGCTTCCCGGAAAACGCTCAAAGGCAAAATCTCCGCTTGAACTGGAAATAATCGCCCCCAAAAGAACGCGCGAAGCCTCCAGCGCATCCCTCATGGTTTCCTGATACTCGCGGCTCATAAAGCCAAACAGCACCGCAGAGGAGGACGCCCGCTCGGCAATGTAGTGGAATTCCCTGCCTGCCAGATTCCGGCGCTCCCCAATATCCACGATAACCCGGACTACCCCAAAGCCCACCGCCACGATATATATCATAATACACAGCGTAGCGATAAATGAGGACACTTTCGACATTCTGCCCGAAACAGCCATGATCAATTCTCGGCATATTATGGTAAAACAATGACACAGCAGGGGCGATGAGCTTTGAGCGTTTGAGAAAAGGCTTTTCCCGCTTCCGGAAGGGGATATTTTTCAATACCGGAAGTTATTTTTCTTTAGTTTTTTGCCATGAATTGATAATGCCATGGCGGGAAAAGCCCGTTACCGCAAGTATAAAGCACCCTTCCCAAAGCTGTCAACAAAAAAGAGCATTGACTTTTTGCGGAAAGTGGTTCCATAATTATATACGTCATTTTTCCATTTTAACGAGGAGGAATAGTTACATGAAAAAAAAGCCAATGGTAAGTTTACTTGCCCTTCTGCTTCTGGCGACAATTGTTTTTGCCGGCGTGGCACGAGTTACAAGAGCGCCGGGGGAAACAGTCAATTTCTACGCGAACATCACCGCCATCGAACCCTTGCTTGAAGATTTTGAAGCCCGCACCGGGGTAAGGGCCCTGTACACCAGAATCTCCACCACCCAGTTTCTGGCCACTGTTTTTACGGAGTTCGAGGCGGGAAGGCTGTTGGCGGATGTCATTCAGGCCCCCCTGCCCGTTATGGAGCAGCTTCAGGCCAGGGGCATACTGGCCCCGCACACCTCCCCCTCGGCTGTGGATTTTCCTGAGTGGGCGCGGCGGGGACACGAAGGCATTTACCTGTTCGCCATAGAGTACGTCAGCATCATCTACAACCGCAATCTGATAAACCCCGAAGACGTGCCCAGGCGCTATCAGGATTTGGCCGACCCCCGGTGGAGGAACATGATTGTCATGCCGAACCCCTCCATTCACGCCACCACAATCTCGTGGCTTGTGTCCCTGCGCGACAATGTCTTTGACGGCAACGATGCCGAGTGGCGGGAATTCCTGCACGGGCTGGCGGCTAACAACCCGATGTTCGTGGCCTCTTTCGGCCCGACCCCCGCGCCCATATCCACCGGAGAAAGGCCCATCGGCATTTCCATGCCCAAGTACATAGTTACCCACGCTCCGGCCCCCTTAAGCTGGGCGCAGATTGAGCCCGTCATGGGATCGCCCAGGGCAATCGGCATTTCTTCAAGCGCCCGCAATCCGGAAGCGGCCCGCCAGTTTGTGGACTACTGGCTTTCAGCCGAAGCGGGAAGGATTCTTGCCGATGATGTCGGCGAATATGTCCTGACCCCCGGCGTGTTCCCGCCTATCGCCGGTATGGACACCGCAAGGGTTATCCCCGTCCGGGATCTTTCGGATACCGAGCTTACCTATTGGAGCGGAGTGTTCAGGGCCATTTTTAATTAAGGCCGGCGCGTAATGGAAATTCAAGTTACGGGGCTTCAAAAGCGCTTTGTTTCTGACGGCAAGGTCATTAGCGCCTTGGACAATGTGGATCTCCACATTCCGGCGAACACGATTTTTACGCTTTTGGGGCCTTCCGGTTGCGGCAAGACAACGCTTCTGCGCTGTATCGTGGGGCTTGAAACGCCGGATGCCGGGGAAATCCGCATTGGCGATGAGATAGTCTGGTCGGCCCGGAAAAAGATTTACGTCCCCACCGAAAAGCGCAAACTCGGCATGGTGTTCCAGACCTACGCCATCTGGCCCCACATGACCGTCTTTGACAACGTGGCCTATCCCCTGCAAACAAGAAAGGTGGCGGAAAAGGAAATTGCCGAGCGGGTCGCCAAAACGCTTTCCTTCGTGCAGCTTGAGGGCTTTGAAGGCCGTCCGGCGACCAAGCTTTCCGGGGGGCAGCAGCAACGTGTCGCCCTTGCCCGCGCGCTGGTCGCCGAGCCCAAGGTTATCCTTTTTGACGAGCCCCTGTCCAATCTGGACGCGAAGCTGCGGGAAGAAACACGCAAGGAACTGAAAACCTTTCTTTCGGGGCTGGAGATAACGGCGATCTACGTTACCCACGACCGCCTTGAAGCTCTGGCCCTGTCGGACGCTATCTCCGTTATGCGAAGCGGAAACATTGTCGAAACCGGCGATCCTAAGAAAATTTACTTTAACTCGGAAAGCCGCTTTGTGGCGGACTTTATCGGACGCTCAAACCTTATTCCGGCGACCGTAGAGTCGTCCGCCGCGGACGAAACTGTTGTTGACTCGGCAATAGGAAAAATACGGGGGCGAAAAACGGATTTTGCCCCCGGCACGGAAGTTACCCTGTGCCTAAGACCGGAGTTTATCCGGCCCAGCCGCGATAGCGGGGCGATGCCAGCTTTCAATTCCCTGCGGGGCACAGTGGAAACCCTGCTTTTTGTGGGGGATGCTTACGAGGGCGAGATCAGGGTGGGACAGACCCTCCTTATGTCCCGCATCGATCCTGACACGGGCTTTAAACCGGGAGACATGGTAAGCTTCCATGTTCCCCCGGAACATTGCCATCTTGTGGCTAAGTAGGGCAGCATGGCAGAGCGGCACAAAAGGCTGACATGGATACTTATCGCGGTGGTGGGATTTCTTACCATCGCCCCGGTGTTAATGCTTGTTATCGGCAGTTTTTCTGAAGGGCTTACGGTAACGGGCAGGTTTACCCTGGCAAAGTATATCACCGTCTATACCGACCCGGAACTTGCCGGGGTTATGGTTAATACCATCATCTTTGTTGTCGGCTCGTCGCTGTTTTCCACGGTGCTTGCGCTGTTTCTGGCCTACGTCAGCGTCCGCACCGATATGCCCTTCCGCTTTCTGTTCAGGATCATCCCCGTTATCCCCATGATGATTCCCCACGTCCTGTTTTCCATAAGCTGGGTGATGCTGCTTAATCCCACCAACGGGATTTTGAACCTGCTTCTTATGCAGTTGTTCGGGCTGGAAAGCGCTCCGTTTAACATCTATACCATGTGGGGAATGATTCTGGTGGAAGGGCTTTTGGATATGCCCATCGCCTACCTTGTCATAGCCCCGGCGATGGCGTCCTTTGATGCGTCCCTGGAGGAATCGTCCCGTGTGTCGGGAGCCAGCGGCCTGCGTACGCTTTTCAGGATTACCCTGCCGGTGCTGCGTCCTGCGATACTGGCGGCTTTTATCCTTTGCGTTATACGCTGTATCGGCGCTTTCGCCGTGCCGCAGGTTATCGGTCTGCGGGGCAGGATTTACGTGCTGGCTACACATCTTTACCGGATGATCTCCACCGGCTTTGCCGCGGATTTCGGCGAGGCCGCCGCCGCCGGGGTAAGCGTGCTTGTAATGTGCGTCATTCTGATTTACGTGTACCGTTATTTCACATCCGCCAGCGAAAAATTTGTTACCGTTTCCGGCAGGGGCTACAAAGCCTCGCTTATTCAGCTCAAAAAAGCGAAGATACCCGTTTTCATCACGCTGGTGCTTCTGTCGTTTGTGCTGATACTTCTGCCAATTCTGGTTCTGGTGTATATCTCGCTGGTTCCCTACTCTATGGTTCCCAGCGCCAGAGCTTTCGGCATGATGACCCTTATGCACTGGACTGCGGTTTTGCGCGATCCGGTTTCCATGCTGTCGCTGCAAAACAGCCTGTTCCTTGGAGTGGTAGGCGCTACCGTAGGGATCGTGCTTTCCATTTTTGTGGCGTACATCATAGTAAAAGTGCGGACAAAAGCTTCCGGCCTTTTGGAATCGCTGACATTCCTTTCCTTTTCGTTCCCCGGCATTGTTATCGGGGTGGGCTTTATGTGGTTTTTTGTGCGCACCCCGCTTCACGCGACAATTTGGGCGCTGCTTATCGGCTACATTGCCGCCTATCTGCCCTACGGGGTTAGGCCCCTTTCCAGCGCCTTTATACAGATACACCACCATTTGGAAGAATCGTCCCAAGTGTCGGGCGCTTCTTTTCTGACAACATTCCGCCGCATCATCGTGCCGCTACTTGTGCCGGGCATCGTCTCCGGCTGGATTTTGATGGCAACGATGTTCCTGCGGGAACTAACCTTGTCGGTGGTGCTGTCAAGGCCGGGATCGGAGGTGCTTGCCGTGCAGATTTTGCGCTTCTCCGAGGACGGCCAATGGGGCAGGCTTTCCGCGCTGGGGATCATCATGATTGTGATGTCTACGTTGCTTGTGGCTCTGGTCAACTATATAGGCGTCAAGTCCAAGCCGGCGGAGTAGGCTCCAAAGGTAGCTTGTACGATGCCCTCCCAGCTTCTGCATATTCTGTTTGGCGAGGATGTTATTTCCCAACTATTCCGGCGGGCGGAAAACCGGCGTGGGGCGGCGGGCGGCGGCGGCATTATCGAAAAAATACGGACGACCCACCGGAATGCCTTTGCCTTGGGCTGTCAGGGGCCGGACATTTTTTACCATAGCCGGCGGCGGCGGCCTGTGGGTCTTGAATACGGAACCCTTCTGCACCGCCGGGGCTTTGGGCTTTTCACGGCGGGGCTTCTTGAATTAAGCCTTCCGGACTCGCCGCCGGAAATCGATGCCTTGGGGGTATACGCCCTGGGCTTTATGACCCACGCCTTTCTTGACAGGCTGGCCCATCCCTATATCGTATACAAATCCTGCCGCCTTTCCCCGCCGCGGCAGGGTTTTCCCGGTTCCGCTCAGGCCCATACGTTTTTCGAGCGGATTATCGACGCGCTCATGTTCAAGTACCTGCGGGGCAAGGATGTATCGGGCTGGGATCAGGAGGGTACGCTCGCCGAAATTTGCCTGCGCCCGCCGCCGGGGCTCCAAGAGCTTCTTGGGCGGGCCCTTGTTCTGGCGTTTCCCGAACGGGCGGGAAAGGACGAAAAGCTTGACAGCCGTATCCAGAACACTTTTCAGGACTGCGCCGGGTTTTACCGCATGACCTCCCCGGCGAATGTCGCCAAAGAAAGCGCGGGCGCGGGGCTTTTGCGCCCCAAAGACCATCTTGTGTATGTCTACCCCCGCCGGCTGCCGGAAACGATAGATTTTCTTAACATGGAAAAGCGGCCGTGGCTGTATCCCGCCGGGGAAGAACGGGAGGACACACGATCTTTCCCGCAGGTGTATGCCGGGGCAGTGGCGGCGGCGGTGGATTCCCTTTCCGGCATAACCGGACGCTGGGCGGGCGAAGGCGTTTTCCCGGCTGCGGAGGCTGCCGGGGCCATTGGCAACGGGGGGCTTTCCATCACGGATGCGGCGGGCGCTCCCTGCCCCCCCACGCGGACGGCCCCCCTGCCGCTGGATGATGTGCTGGAGCAAGAGTTCATTCAATATTCATGTCAAGGTTCAATTCCCTTGCCCCCCTTTCACAAATAGAAAAAATATATTAGCATGGTAGCAGTTTATGCTGCGGAAAGGAGGATTTCCATGAGAGTTACTACTAAGGGACGCTACGCGCTGCGGGCTTCTCTGGCGCTGGCGATTCTGGAAGAGGAAATGGGGCCGGTTTCGATAAACACGCTTTCAAAACAGGAGAATATTTCCCCTGTGTTTCTTGAGCAGATTTTTTTCAAGCTGCGGAAGGCCGGGATTGTTTCGTCTACCAGAGGGCCCGGCGGCGGGTTTTCGTTTGCCCAGTCGCTTGACAAGATCACGGTAAAGCAGCTCATTGACGCTGCCGGAGAAAAAGTTGAGCATGTGTTTTGCGACAAGCGCATTGAAGAATGCGAGCGGGTAGGAGAGTGTATGTCTCATCATGTGTGGTTTGACGTATCGGCTCTGGTAAAAGACTACTTCGAGGGGATTACTCTGGCTTCGATACTGAAAAAACACGGAAAATGCCGGAGGCTCTCCGGGGCAAAGACGTAAGGAGTAACACGGAATATGGGACGGCACATACCGGACGCGAAAGCCTATGAACAGGTAGTTACAGCGTTCAAAAAACACAAGAGCGGGATTACCCTTGCCGATGTCGCCGCCGGCACGGGCTTGGGCCTAGACCGGATTAAAGAGCTGGTTCCCACGGCGGCGGATGAATATTCCGCCCGTCTGGAAGTTACCCAGTCCGGGGAGATTCTTTACTCCTTTCCGCGCGGGTTTTCCAGCCGCTACCGGGGCCCCGGCCCGGCTCTAAAGCGGTTTTTCGCTGCCTTTACCCGCTTTGCCGTAAGCGCCGCAACCGTGCTGTTTAAGGCGTGGATTATGATCATGCTTTTGGGCTACTTTGTGCTTTTTATCGCCATCGCGCTTGGGGCCCTTGTTCTTTCCATGGCGGCCAAAAATAACCGTCAGGGCGGCGGAGGCGGGGGAATGAACGCCTCGCTGGGCATTTTTAACCTTGTCATACGGCTCTGGTTTTATTCGGAACTGTTTAACGCGGGCCGCCGCTCCGGTTGGCAACAGGCCGGCTGGGACGCCCGTGGCGGGGCCGTCAAGAAAAAGGGCCGCCCCCTGCACAAGGCGATTTTTTCCTTTGTCTTTGGCGAAGATGATCCCAACCGGGATCGTCTGACGCTGGAAAAAAAGGAATTTGTCGCCTACGTGCGAAGGCGGCGGGGGGTAGTTTCCCTTCCTGAGCTTATGGTTCTTGCCGGACAGAGTCCGGAAAAGGCCGAAAGCCGCGTTACAGGGCTCTGCGCCGAATTTGGCGGCAGCCCGGAGGTTACCAGCGAAGGAACCATCGTGTACCGCTTTGACGAAATCCTTTTAAGCGGCGAAAAGAAGCAGCAGGAAGGCTCCGGCGGGCTTTCAACGCTTTACAAAAAACCACGGGTGTTCTCGTCAAACCCCCAAAAGATGAATTTCTGGTTCAGCGTTATTAACGGGGTAAACCTTCTTTTTGGGGGCTACTTCCTTTACAACTCCTTCGCCATAGGAAGGATACTTTCCGAAGAGGTTTTGCAGGCCGCAGGCATTTACGGTATGGTGTACCATTTCCTGAGCATGGCGGCGGTGAACCCGCTTCCTGCCATTCAAATTGGGCTGGGGCTGGTTCCCCTTCTGTTTTCCGCCTTCTTCTGGCTTATCCCGGCGCTTCGCAAGCGGCTCTTAGAGAAAGAGAACGATGCCATACGCATGGATAACTTCCGGGGCTTTTTCTTTTCCCGCATTTGGGCATCCCCGGAAGGCTTTAGGCCATCCGGCATTGACCCCAAAGACGATGAATGCCGTCCCCGGAATATGGGGGCCGCGAAGGACACGGCGCTGAAAGAAATGGGGGCGTACTCGCTCCCCCAGGTCTCTTTGGACGAGAAGCGGGGGGAAGTTTTCGACTTCCACGAACTGCGCCGGGAAAAAGACGCTCTGGAAAAATACCGCGGGGCGCTTGAAAGCGGCAGGGCCAAGGTCGGCGAGACTGTTTTTGACTCAGGCGTCTAACAGCAGTGGTCTTTGTTCGATCCTGTGTTAATCTGGAAGCAGAAAAGCGTGGATTAGGGCGGGCGTACTGTAGACATTCGCGAAGGTGTGGGGGTCAGTACCTATCGCCACGATAAACATCGCCACATACGTTAGTGTGCGATCCATCTCCGGAATGCCAGCCCTGTCCGCTACGTCCGCGTTAAAATCAGCGACAAGGTATCCCCGGTATCGAAGGTCATCGCTGTTCCTGAAAAACCGGTCTGGCCGGGGGTCAAAGTGAATGTTCTGGGCCAAGTGACCGGTGGCCCGCAATAGAACAAACTCCTGCGGGTTAGAAAGACCTATCCTCATAACGGGGTTGGGAAGGAGCCCGCTAAAATCAAACACCAAAAACCTGTCCCCCTGCGGGCGGGCGAATATGTTTGAACCCAATACCTGCGATACCGGAACTTCATGAAAATTAGGATCATTTGCGTTGGCAAAGGCGAGCGGCCAAAAATTCATGCCCCCCGCTCTAAAGATATTGGTCATGTTTTGACCTACCAAGTCGTCATTGTCAATAAAACGGTGGACAGTGTTGTAGTTTGTTTGCAGGGTCGGGTTAATTCCCGAAAAAGTCGGGCCCGGAGCCGGGGTAAATTCAACAGGGAAGGCGCTTACATAAATACGGTAAAAAATAATGAAATTCTCAAAATCGTCATGCGGGAAATAGTTTGTCAGGTTTATGGTCGCAAAGTCATTGCCGGACGGCATTACATTGCCCTGCGGAACCGGGTCGATAAACGGCATACCCACAAGAAGCCCGCAGCCCCCAAGGGACAACAGGGCCGCGAAGGGCAACACAAAAAACATCAACCGCCGTTTATACATCTTTTCTCCGCCATTTAGTCTGATAATACAATTATACGGCTTTGCGCGAGATTTGCAAAAAGCGGATCGTCCGGCCATCTGCTTAACAGACTGCGGTAGGCGGCAAGGGCGGCCTCTGTGTTGTTTCTGGCTTCCTCAAGCCGGCCTATGGAAAACTGGGCTCTGGTGGCGATAAAAAAGGTGTCCGAATGGGCCGCCAGCACCCTTGCGTACATTTCAATTGCCGCCTCCAAATCCCCGTGTTCTTCCGCGGCCACCGCGGCGTTAAAAAGGGAAATGGGCGCAAGGTAGCTCGCGGGAGCGGCATTCGCCGCCAGAGTCCATGCCGTCTGCGCCAAGGGCCACCGCTGTTGCTCTTCAAAAATGGCCGCCCTAATGGTGTGGGCGCGGGCGGCGGGAAAGCCCGATGTTCTGGCCGCGAAAACGGCGAGTTCTTCAAGAAGGGCGGTAATTTCGCCCTGCCTAAGAAGCGCCCCGGCTTCATCGCTGCCAACATACGCCCACAGGGGCTCTAGGCGCTGTTCCAAGGCGTCAAGGGCGACAAAGGCGTTTAGCCTAGCCCTGTCCCGCAGGGTAATCCCGGCAATGGAACCGGCAAGGCCCACGATTATGGCGATAAAGGCGACAAAAAGAAGCCTGCGGTTTTTTTGTATAAATTCGATAAGCCTTTCAGCCATGCTCAATGTTTCCCGTGATGCGGCCATGTTCTGTTACTCCTTACGTATTGTTGATTTCCAGCTCTTTGATGAGTCTGGAAAGGTATGTTCTTTGTATGCCCAGAGCCTTGGCGGTCTCTGTCTGGTTCCAGTTATGTTCCCCAAGCACTTTTCGTATGTAGCGGGTTCTAAAAGCGTTTTCAGCGGTTTTTAGCTTACGGCTCCCGTCTTTGGGCATAAGCTCCCCCGGAAGGGATTTAAGAAAAATATCTTCCGCCTGAACAAACTTGCCTTTTCCGATAACGCAGGCACGCTCAACGCAGTTTTCCAGTTCACGGACATTGCCCGGCCACGAATACGAAAGCATCGCTTCCAGCGCCTCGGTGGAAAACCCGTTGAAATGGTTTCTGGTTTTTTTCATGCTTTTTTTAAGGAAAAAGCCCGCCAGTTCGGGAATGTCTTCCGGGCGCTGACGCAGGGGGGGGATATGGAGGGGAAACACATTCAGGCGGTAGTACAAGTCGCTGCGGAAGTCGCCCTTTTCAACCTGCTTTTCAATATCCCTGTTCGTGGCGGCCAGGATTCTAATGTCAACGGTAATGGTGGCGTCCGAGCCGACCTTTTCAAATTTCCGTTCCTGTATTACCCGCAACAGTTTCGCCTGAAGCGCGAGGGGAAGCTCCGCTATTTCGTCAAGGAAGATAGTCCCCCCGTCGGCAAGCTCAAAACGGCCATGCCTGTTGGCGATAGCCCCGGTAAAAGCGCCCTTTACATGGCCGAAAAGCTCACTTTCCAAAAGCCCTTCGGGAATGGCAGCGCAGTTAAGGCGGACAAAGGGCTTTTTGCTGCGGGGGCTTAACAGGTGTATGCGCTCGGCGAAAATCTCTTTCCCAACCCCGCTTTCCCCCAAAATCAGCACGGACGAATCGGTTTTGGCGACCCGATCCAGAATCTCAAGCTTTTCCAGAATGGCAGGGCTTTTGGCGATTATGGTGTGCTGTTCCATGTTCGGCTTGCCCTGTTCCTGAAGCTGCTCTATTTTGCTGTGCGCCTTTTCCAGACTTTGGGCGTTGACCACGGCGATCCCCGCCTGCGTGGCGAATATCTGGAGCCACTCCAAATCTTCCTGAGTAAAACTCTTTCCCTCTTTTTTGTTGATAATCTCGATTACCCCCACGCACTCGTCCTTAACGCGCATGGGGACTGCCAGCATATTCTTGACAGCGTAGTTCAGTTCTTTGGAAATATCATGGCGGTGGCGCTTGTCGCTTTCCACATCGTCCACGATAAGGGGCTTGTTATGAAGGGCCACCCAGCCGCCGATTCCCTCGCCCGGTTTTACCGTAAAGCGCTTTGTCTGAACGCCCGCACCGCCCAAGGAAACCTCGAAAAACAGTTCCCGTGTTTCCTTGTTCATCAGTAGCAGGCACGAGGCTTCCCCCGCGCAAAGGCGGGTGGCGGAGTCGATAATGTTCGTCAGCAAAGAATTCAGATCAGCGTAATTCGAGTTGATAAGAGCGTTGGTCTCTACCAGAGTATTGAATTTCTGAACGTCAATCTTTGACAGCATACCAACAGGAACTACTCTCCTGAGTCCTTGGATTTAAGGAAATCCCCAAGCGTATAAGAATCGCTTGCTTCATCGGACGGCATATAGTGGGAAATATCATCCTGCTGCGCCTTTTTCTGGTATTCCCTGATAGAGAACGCCACTTTTTGCTTGTCCGGATGGACTTCCACGACAATGGCCTTTATCTTGTCCCCTTCCCGGTACTTTTTAAGCGCGTCTTCGGGGGATTCTTCCCTGTTTTCAGACAGGTTGGACTTGTGTATAAGCCCTTCGATGCCGCCGGGAACCCGCACAAAAACGCCGAAATCCGTAATAGAAGAAACTTCCCCCTCTACCGACATTCCCGGCTCGTAAGTCTCGGCAAAATGCTTCCAAGGGTCTTCCGAAAGCTGCTTTACCCCAAGGCGTATGTTCCGGTTATCCTTGTCCACGCTTAGAATCATTACTTCGACTTCCTGACCCGTCTGCAGTTCGCTGCCCGGATGCTTGATCTTCCGTGTCCACGAAATATCATCGCCGTGAAGGAAGCCGTCTATCCCTTCGTCCAACTGGATGTAAGCGCCTACGTTGGTTATCTTGACTACCTTTCTGGCAAGCCTTGTTCCAACCGGGTATACTTCGTCAATTGTAGTCCAAGGATTAGCGGTTACCTGCTTTAATCCCAAGGACACACGCCCGGCCTGAAGGTCGTAGCCAAGGATCATGCACTCCACTTCGTCGCCTATGTTGACGATCTCGCTGGGTTTGTGAATCTTTTTGATCCACGAAAACTCCGAAATGTGGGCAAGCCCTTCGATGCCTTCTTCCAGTTCAATAAAAGCGCCGAAATCGGTAAGTTTGGTAACCTTTCCTTTGACAACATCGTTGACATTGTACTTTTTCTCAAAGTTTACCCAAGGGTCTTCCGCGAAATGCTTTAGGGAAAGGTTAATTCGCTTTTCAGACGGGTCGATGCGGATTACCTTTAACTCGATTTCCTGACCCTTCTTTACGAAATCCTTTGGCCTGTTTACATGGCCCCAGCTCATATCGTTGATGTGCAAAAGACCGTCAAAGCCCCCAAGGTCGATAAAGGCCCCGAAAGAGGTAAAACTTTTTACAACCCCGGTAATATCCGCCCCTATTTGGATATTGGCAAAGAATTCGTTCCGCTTCTTTTCGGCTTCTTCTTCCATGCACTTGCGGCGGGTTACCACAACATTGACTTTATTGTCCGAGTACAGCCGCTCGACGTAGAATCTGGTTTTAAGACCAAGCAGTTTTTCAGGTTTTTCCACCTTTTGGACATCGGACTGGCTTATGGGGAGAAACGCGCGGATGTCTCCGCCCAGATTAACGTCAAAGCCGCCCTTTACTATCCTTTCGATAGAGCCTTCCACCGGCAGCTTATCCTGAAAAGCCTGACGCAGATTCTTCCAGAAGACCTTCGCGTCGGCCTTTTGCTTGGAGACGATAACTTCCCCGTACTTGTTCTCTTTATTGACGAGAATAACCTGAACCAAGTCCCCTTCTTTCGGGATTTCGGAAAATTCCTCGATAGAGATTTTACCCTCCGACTTGTACCCGATGTTGATAAAAACCTGATCCGAGGTAACTTGAATGACATGGCCGTCTATCATTTGGCCTTCTTCCAAGTGTTCAAGGTTTTTCAGGTATTCTTCCTGCAACTGCTGCTGTATCTGAGTGTTCTCTCCCGCAGACGAGTTGTTTTGCCCCTCCGCCTTTTCCTTCAGATTAGTGTCCGACCCCACTTCCCTCTGCGTCATGCTTCTTCCTTCCGTCTTTATTTTCTCTACTAATTTGTCATAAACTTGCTCAACAGTCAAGCCCGAAGAATCGAGGTAATGCACGCCGGGGCCAATGACAAGGCTGCCTTCGGCTTTGTTCTTGTCAATCTCGTCCCGCTGTACTATCGCGTCCCGGATTTCTTTAAGGCTTAAGCCCGACACTCCCTGCTCGTAGCGGCGCTGGGCCCTTGAATCCGCCGAGGCGTCAAGGTAAAAGCGGTATTCGGCGCCGGGAAAGACCACGGTGGTCATGTCCCGGCCCTCTACAATGGCATTGCGGTCTCCGGCTATGGCGCGAATTATGCCGTTAACGACGTGGCGTATGGGTACTATCGCCGAAAGGGGCGCTGAATGCTGGTCAATTTCGTCCGTGTGCAATAATTCCGTTACATCTTCCCCGTCAAGAAGCACCCGCGCGCCTAAGGGGAGACTTGAGTCTTCGGCTGGCGTGCGGTACTCGACGCGGGCGTTTTTGGCGTATTCAAGGCACTGTTCTTCGTCCGTAACGGGTATCCCTTTTCTAAGGCAGCCCAGCGCTATGGCTCTGTAAAGTTTGCCGGAGTTAATGTACGTAAACGCCTGCGGCGGCGGAGATTTCCGGCTTAGTCTTTCGGCCAAGAGCCCGGCGATGGTGCTTTTTCCGGAGCCCGCGGGCCCGTCGATGGCTATTACCACGTTTTTCTCCTTACTCCCCTTCAATTCATCAAACAACTTAATTCGGTTTTGGTTAAAGGCCGGGTCTCGGCTTCTTTAAGGCCGCCTAAAAGCACGGGGCCTATGCGTATTCTTTGCAGTTTTTCGGGGTGCAGCCGGAAATGGGAAAAAACCCGCCGGATTTCCCGGTTTTTCCCTTCTACAAGAACGACTCTAAGGGATTTTCTTCCGGTTTTTTCGATTTCGTGGGCCCGGTACAGCACTCCTTCGACAATGACTCCACGGGCAAACTCCTCTACGGCCTGATCCGGGATGGGAACGGTAGATTCCACAAGGTATTCCTTTTCTATCTCGGCGCTTGGGTGTCCGACACGGGCCGCGAACGCTCCGTCGTTGGTAAAAATGATAAGGCCCGCCGAGCGGTAATCCAGCCGGCCCACGCTGTACAGGCGTTCGGGGCAGGGCGGCAGAAGGTCTAGCGCCAAGGGTCTGCCTTGAGGGTCGAAGGAAGTGGTGATATACAGCGGCGGCTTGTTCAGCACAAGGTACAAAAGCCGGCTTTCGGTTTTGACCTGCTTCCCGTCAAAGCATACGGTGTCGGCGGGCAGCACTTTTTCCCCGGAGGCCGTAACCTGCCGCCCGTTTACGGTGATTCGCCCTTCGGCAATGAGTTTTTCGGCGGCCCGCCGGGAGGCGACTCCGGCATGGGCAAGGTATACCTGCAGCCGGATGGGGGCGTCCCCGCCGCTTTCAGTAGTCTTGTTGAAGCTCAAATCGCTCTGCCTCGCTTTGGTCAAGTTTGGGAAGGTCGGCGATGCTGCCCAGACGGAACACTTTCAGGAATTCGCGGGTGGTTCCGTACTGCACGGGCTTTCCCGGCACGTCTTTTTTGCCCATTTCCCGAATCAGGCTTTTATCCAGAAGCAGGCGGATCATGTTGTCGGCCTGTACGCCCCGGATGGCTTCGACTTCGGCGCGGGTAACGGGCTGAGAATAAGCGATGATGCTAAGGGTTTCCATCGCGGCTCTGGAAAGGCGGGACTCGTTTTTCTTGCCGTAGGTTTCCCTAAGGTTGTCCCAGTATATCTTTTTGGGGGAAATCATGATTCCCCCGCTTATGCGGGACAGTTCAAGGCCCGAATCCTCGGCGGCATAGCGGGCGGACAGGTTGGCGAGGGCCTTTTCCACGACTTCCCGCGCAAGGCCGGATATCCGGGAAAGGGCCGCTTCGTCCAGCGGTTCCCCTTCCAGATACAGTATTGTCTCAATCAGCGCTGTTTCTTTCGCCAATTCCAATTCCGTCATAAAAAACCTCGCTGTTGGGCCGAATAATAATGTCTCCGAACATACGGTTCTGAAAAACCGAAACCGCGCGCTGCTTGACCACTTCCAGTATGGCAAGGAAGGCGCAGACAAAATCAAGGATGGAGCCGCTGCGGATAATCAGGTCGGTAAGCAGACACTCCTTCTTTCTTTCAAGAATCTCGAAGAGAAGGGTGATTTTTTCGTTTACCGTTACTTCCTCGTACAAGTCGATAATCCGCTCTTTGGAAAGGCCGGACGTAAAGCTTGAAAAGATTTTAAGCAAATCCCACACATCCACCTTTTCCCACAGGCTGTCGTCGTCGAAGGGCAGGGATCGCTGGAGCCGCTTGCGCTCGATTACCCATTCGGCTTCCCGCTCCTTTTCTTCCATAAGGCCGGAGAGCTTTTTGTACTTCTGATACTCGATAAGGCGCTCTACCAGTTCCTGCCGGGGGTCTTCGTCCTCGTCTTCCCCGTCTGTTTCAACGGGCAATAACATTCTGGACTTGATTAACAGGAGGGTCGCGGCCTCGGCCAGAAACTCGGACGTTTCCTCCAAATCCAGCGCGGGCGCATTGGCCAAATACTCCAGATACTGCTCGGTTATCTGAGCGATGGGAATATCGTAAATGTTAACCTCGTTTTTCTTGATTAAAAAGAGAAGCAGGTCAAGGGGGCCTTCGAACTCGTTTAACCTAAAGCCGCGGAAACCGCTGAAGTTTACGTCCGCTTCGCCCGTGGAAGTTTGCATGTGTTTATAGTGTAGCCTTTTTGACGGCGCTGGGCAAGCCGCCGCCCCCCCGCCGCGCATGAACATTCCCGCATAAAGCTCCGGCAGGGGAGGATATACGGTTTAAGAATCCCGCCCAAGGAACACGGCTACGGAGCCTCGGTCTCCTTCGCCTAAGAATTTGGGCAAATGGATTCTTAAAC
>Ga0123355_10006186_pt1 | contig 17679 bp, 21 predicted proteins | sample TergutEmb28metaG_3_FD_89872 | JGI IMG/M metagenome (GOLD analysis project Ga0123355, IMG submission 89872) | Embiratermes neotenicus P1 segment gut microbial communities from Petit-Saut dam, French Guiana - Emb289 P1 | ecosystem: Host-associated > Arthropoda: Insects > Digestive system > Gut ...
AACTGAAACATTTTCCGCCCATGTGCAGTCTTTTTGCGCGATTGCTTCGTCAGCACCGCCTAGCGTGCCTTTAGCACGCGTCGTTGGTGCTTCCTTGCACTCACGCAAAAATCCTCGCACCTGTGCAGAAAATGTTTCGGTTCACGAGTATAAAATAGTGTTCCAACTGGCACATAATAAATGAATACCGAAAGGGGTAATTTATGTTTAAGAATTATTACACAAAAAACGCAAAAAAGGGTAAATTATTGGCATTGGTTGGTTTTCTTGCCTTGCTGGCTGTATTTTTTCCAACTACAGTGCTGGCGGCAAATGTACCAGCATTTACATCCTTGGTAGTGGATAACACTTCTATCAATGCCGGGCAAACTGTGAATTTTACAGTTAGCACAGTCGGAGCAAGTTTTGTTTTTGCTTCCGTTGACGGCACTACCGTAGCAGGCACCTTGCTAGGTACTGATGGTGCAGAACAAACAAATTGGAGTATTACCATTACTCCAGCCGGGTCGCAAACAATTACATTGCACGCGAATTCTTCCAATGCTTTTGAAGGGTCGTCAACTATTGTTTTCCCTATTACAGTACATGGGGGGTCGGCCAATGTTTCAACTGGCAACCAACAAGGTTCACAATCTGGACATCATATTCTTAGCATTGCAGAAACAACCGCACCTGCTCCTCAAACAGTAACCCTTACTGTTGTTACCAATGAAACCCCAAATTATGTATGGATTAGTGGTAATATGGGCTATCACTTAGGTAGACTTGTATCCCAAACTGGAACATCAAAAACATGGGAAATAACCTACCGACCAGCAACTTATGTTCGCCATCAAGTTCAGATTAGTGCTAACCACCATTATTATCTTGATGAGAATGTTATCACACTGCCTCATCAGGTTGACTTGATTGCCCCTTATATACCTCAGCTTATTGCTGATATACGCAGGGTAAATGCAAGCCCTACAACTGTTGATGACGGTGGACGCACTACTATTACAGTAACAACTGGTCGTGATGTAGAATATGTATGGGGCGAAGTTGACGGCAGACGTGTTAATGCAAGGCGTACAGGTTCTGGCGCAACAAACCGCACTTGGACTTTTGAGGCGCGTCCTGATCGCACCCAAAATATCCCTGTGTTTGCGAATACTACAAATACTTCCGTAGGTGCCGCCACAGATTCTATTCGCATCACAGTAAGAGACGTGCGGCCAGAAATTATCCGAGCTTCTTTAGACCGCAACCGCATTTACAGCGACGAAATGACATTTATTGAAGTCCGCACCAATGCAGATGTAGAACATGTTTGGGCAAGGGTTAATGGTGCCCGTGTTAATGCACGCCGTGGTTCCACTTCTGGCAACGAACGCAACTGGATTATAGATATCTCACCTAGCTTCACTCAGACAGTAACTGTATATGCCAATATAGCCAACACTGAAAACAACGCAGAAACAAGGAATTTGCATATTACCGTTACCCCACGTTCAAATCAGCACTAAGCAATTTTATTAAAAAGAGAGCGGCGAAAAAAGCTTGCTCTCTTTTTTTTGTTTTCATTAATGGGAACACCCCTATGCCAAAATTAATATTGAATTTTTTTATAGCATATGCTATATTTTATGGTGGAATGGAGGTGTTACAAGATGAATATAGGCGAAGCAATAAAGGACATGCGGAAACTGTTAGGCCTGACGCAAATGCAATTGGCAAAGGAAATGCACGTAGCATTTTCTACTGTCAATCGTTGGGAGAACAACAGGATTATACCAAACGGCATGGCACGAGCTTTGCTTTCAGATTTTATGAGTAAAAATGGGATAGATGAAAAATTGATTAGGGTCATCAAAAAATTCGAGTCTAGCCCAGTCCCTATTCACATTGACAGAGGGCTTGCCCCCCTCGTTTACGATAAGAAGGAGCGTGGAAACATGATTAGAATAGTAACAGATACTGGAAGTGACATTACTTACCTTGGAGCTAGTGCTTTGGGTATGGAGTCGCTGGAACTATCAATTACATTTAGCGAATTTCCTTATGATGTTCGGAATGACACCGATTTTAGCATATTTTATGAAAATCTTGTAAAGGCAAAAAACCTTCCGACCACCAGCCAGGTTACACCAGCGCAATATTTGGATGTGTTTAACGATGCCAAAGAAAAAGGGCATGATGTATTGGTTATCACTTTATCTGGCGGATTAAGTGGTACCTATCAATCCGCACTAATGGCAAAAGAAGAATGCGATTACGACAGGATAGTGGTGATAGATTCTCGACAAGCCATAATGCCTCAACGAGCACTGGCTGAACATGCCGTTAAACTGCGAGATGAAGGAAAAAACCTTGCAGAAATTGAACAAGTCATACTAGATTTGAAAGAACGTTTAGTAGTGTTTGGTATGCTAGATACTCTCACATACTTAAAAAAAGGCGGACGTGTACCTCCTGCAATGGCATTAATCGGCAATGTGCTTAATATAAAGCCAGTAATTATATTGCGGGGCGGAGTACTGGAGCCTTTGGGCAAAGTTCGGGGAAGTCAAGCAGGCAAACAGACATTGTGGAAACAACTTGAAAAAGACGGTTATGACGAAAGCTGGCCGATATATTTCGGCCATATAAATTGCGAGGCACGTTGCAAGGAGTTTATGCAGGAAACCATAGACAAATTTGGCCTGAAAAAAGAAAGTTGTATAATGTATCCAATAGGTGGCATAATTGGTACTCATCTAGGCCCTGGAAGCCTTCTTCTAAGTTGTGTAAAAAAAGCGGTTTAACTGTCTTGAGTTGCTTAAAAAACTTACGGGGCTATCTTGCTAAAGAAAAGCAAGATAGCCCCAAATTTTTTGAGATATTCGTAACATGACATACTGTTGTCGCGTTGGATATGGTATAATTACCAAAAGATAGGAGAGATAATCAGCAATGAAGAGACTGTTTTTAGCATCATATTTTGCGGGAGTCGCTAGCTTATTACCGAACTTTGCCGAGGAAGATTTGAACAGAAAAAGGGTTATATTCATTTCAACCGCCGGTCTACATGAGATGTCGGAGAAAGATAGAGAAGCACTCGACTACATCAATAAAACGGATAAAGAAGCTCTCCAAAGCCTTGGTTTCATCATTGAGGAGTTGGAAGTTTCCAGTGTGCCTTACGAAGTGATTGAAAAGAGCATATCAGACGCAGACGGCATATTTGTATGTGGTGGAAGCACGTTTCTCTTAATGCAAGAGTTAAAACGCAAAGGCGCAGACAAACTGATTTCCCAACACATCGAAAAAGGGAAACTTTATATGGGCACGTCTGCCGGTTCGCTTATAGCACAGAAAGACATTGTGGCAGACGGCGTTGATGACCCAAAATTCGGCCCAGATTTGAATGGCGATTATTCAGCACTTGGCTTCATTGATTTTTACCTGTATGTGCATTACGGTAGCCATTATTGGGGGGATGATGACGAGTATATCCGCAAATATTATTCCAAACTTGACTACAAAAAGTTAACCGACAAGCAAGCCGTCACCATACATGGTGATAAAATCGAAATAGTTACAGCACCATAAAAACAATTTAGGGAGGCAACATATGACTGAATCAATAAAAGCACTTTTGGCAGATTGGAAAGAAACGCGAAGTATTACATTGGAGTTCCTAAACGAACTAAGCGACGCAGACCTTGATAAAAAACTGCCCAGAAAGAAGCTGAACACCATACGCCTACAAGCTTATGAACTAACCTTATTTCAAAGGGATATAGTCAACTCTTTAGGCACAGATAAATTGACCTACGAGGAAGAATACAACTATGTCAATATGCCAACACATGGCATTATCGAAAGAATGGCAGAACTTGATACCCAACTCGAAAAAGCCCTCGAATCCTTAACAGGTAGCGAAATTATGGAATACTATGGCGAACAACGAAACGTGCATCAGATTATCTCAATGATGATAGGGCATGAAAATATGCACATCGGTCAGATTATCGCGTTCTGTTATGCCACAGGGATAGAAATTCCCGAAAGCATATCAGAGCCAATGGCACTCGAAGGGTAAGTTTCGGCTTGTTGCCGTGAAAATAAATCTCAAAGGAGCATGAAAATGAATGAACAAACAATCGCAAAAGCAAGTGAGATAATCGCCGCAAAAACAGACTATGTGGGTGGCGGCATGGAAGGCTATGCAGTTTTATCCCTCATAGATGAAAACGGCTACCCAAGCGCGTCTGCACTAACCATCGCAAAAGCAGACGGCATAAACTGGCTGACCTTCGCTACCAGCCCAAACAGCAACAAGGCGAAGCGAATCTCCAAGTGCAAAAAAGCCAGCATATGCATCGCAAGCCCCAAGTACAATATCACCCTTGTTGGCACGATTGAAGAAGTAACCAATCCAGAATGTAAAAAAGCCTCTTGGTGCGATGTAATGAATGACGGTTCGCATTGGAGTGGCTCCGACGACCCGAACTTCTACGTCATTTGCTTCAATACAGAACGGTACAACATTTTCATCATTGACGGCGAGGAAATGCTGGAAGCATCAGGAAATTTATAAAATCGGAGGAACGGTAAAGTGTAGCTCTAAGGCAGCAGGATGAATCGGCAAGGTCTTATATTGAAAAGTATTTCAATGTCTTGAGATTAAAAATGACCGTCGCAAAATGCGGCGGTTTTTTGTTGGCTAGCTTCTTGCAACTTCATCGCTGATAGTCCACATATATGCTTTTTATATGAGAACACCGGAAATAATAACAGCAGCAAAAATCATCAAAAGCCCCATTACAAAAAGAAAAAAAATAAAAGCAACTTCCTTCATACTCTTCAGAACTACTTCGTGGGGATGGTCTTCACTATAGTAAATTAATAGTTCTCTTCCCTTGTATTGATTCGGATACTGTGTATTTTCCGTGGTAGGTTTAACCATAAGCTCATCTTTATAAATAAAGCTAACGAAAATAGAATACCCTCTTCCAGTAGGTTCAAATCGGATTGCTTTTGCCTTACAAAGAGTTCCAGTGGTTATGATTTTGCGTCTTAAAAAAATAGTATCTATTACAAGCCAAATAAAAATAACCCCACCAAGAAACATTATAATAGCTGCTATTCTATCACCCAACATAACTATATCTCCTAAAACTAAATGTATCCTTGCCGACCTGCACTTATGAAAATTACAAGTAAACATCAAGTAAGCTTCGGTATCACTAATACCGATAAAATCATGAAGCGGTTTATCATTCCTGAGAATTCCGAAATTCTTCAATCCATTCTTCTGCCCATCTTCCTCTTTCCTGATTACGGCTATAATTTTCATAGTTGTTATATGCCATAAAAGCCGTAAGAACAATAAATACTGCAATAATTATGATGTAACCTATCATCCGATTTTTTGTCATTGAAGGTATACCTTCTACGATTATAATCTTAGGGTATTCTTCAAGGTGAAGCAAGTTGATTTCATCATCGACAGAATACGCATGGTCATCGACAGCCGATAATGCCTTTAATATCTTTTGTTCCTTTTGCTCGGACTGTATTTTACATGATACCATTAGATTACATTTTCCGGTTCGGGTATAAGGAAATCTTTTATGTCGAATGTATTTTATTTCTACTATTTTGCCTTTTATTGATTTACCTCTTGCCTCAATTTCCTTATATTTACGGTCGGTATAGATTTCGTGACATAAAAGAAATATTAAAATTCCCGCCGCAATCATGGGCATTGATACAATGTACATGGTACTCTCCGTCCAATTACGTGGCAAGCCACACACTTTTGCGAATTTTCTAACGGGTTATATTAACGCATTCAATACATAGTCCGCCACGTCAAAAGCAATTTTATATCCATGACACGCTATAGGGTACGCATGTGGCTCTATTGTATCAGTTATAATATTACCTTTGGCGGCTACACACGCATCATTGATGGAACATTTCTCACAACCTTTAACAAAGCCCAACGAATTAACTTTGTTTAATAGTGTCTGGTTCATACCCGTAACAACATTGCCCAAACACAGATTCTTATTACCCACAGCCGATGCATATGGATAAACATCGCCGTTTACAGCTACTGAATACACCAAATCACGCCGTACCCGCGTTTTGCTCAACTCAAACTTACTTGAATACGCTCTTACCATATCGTCGATTTTGGTCATACGTATTTTATCGCCGTTTTTAATCCATTTTACATACGTTTCCGCAATTTTGAAAAATTCTCTGCGCATAATCTCAACATGCTCGGCTTTCCAAGGAGATGAATAATTAATAAAAAAATCCATGGACTTAAAGCCTAATTCCTTCAGATGCAATACATTGTTATGCCAAATGTCCACATTGTTTACATCTATTACGCCAGCGGATGTTATACTGTACTTTTCAATAGCCTCTTTGTATTGAGATATATCCAAGGCAGGCTTCATATGTTCATTAATCCTGTTTGTGTCGTTTAACAAACCGTCATACGAAATGCTTATTAATATGCCATTTATATCGGCGTATTCAAAAAATTTATCCGATAATAACGTTCCATTGGTCACAATATCCAACATTATCGGACGAGTTGATTTTCTACGTACATAATCTGTAATATGTTGTATCAACTCGAACTCCAATAAAGGTTCGCCGCCAAAAAACGTTACACGAGCATAATCGCCACACTCTTGCAATAAATAATCCACAGCCGCCTCAGCTATCTCTATCGACATACGCTCATTGCCGTGCGTCATAAAACAATACTTACACCGCATATTGCATTGTTCAGTTAAATGTAAAACTAAATTATTTATGTCCATGATTACACCACTCTTTCTAAAACGCTAACAAACCACGAACCTGAACCGCCTGGCATCGGAGGAAGTGTCGGCGGTGGTGTTGGCGGCGGTGTTGGCACTGGCGTCGGAGTTGGAGCGGGCGTTGGAGGAAACACCAGAGGAGGTATCAAAGAAGGAGTTGGAATAATTTCGCGTGGCCCAATCGAAGAATCTTGCTCTTCAACCTGAGAGGTTTGCTCTTCACCGCGTTCAATGTAATCGTTATCACAGCCAGTTAAGCTAAACAGTCCCAACGTTAACACAATTGCACTGCCTGCCACAGTCATACGTTTTGATATTGATTGTTTTTTATATGCAACTTCTTTTGCATCGTAACTTTCAACACGTAAATCATTCATATCTATCGCTCCATTTTCAAAAATATTTACATCCATGATTCACGCTACTATTTCTAATACGCTAACAAACCATGAACCTGAACCGCCTAGTGTAAGTGGTGCTGGAGCAAATGGCGTTGGGGTAGGTGTTGGAAGAATTTCGTATGGCTCAACCAAATAATCTTGCTCTTCAACCTGAGAAGTTTTCTCCTCGCCACGTTCAATATAATTATCATCACAACCGACTAAGCTAAACAGTCCCAATGTTAACACAATTGCACTGCCTGCCACAGTCATACGTTTTGACATTGATTGTTTTTTATCCGCAACTTCTTTTGCATCGTAACTTTCTACGCATAAGTCATTCATACACTCTCTCCATTCTCAAAAATATTTATTAATAATCCCGACAAGGAACATAGACTTAAGTAAATTTGGCCTCCATTCTATTATAGCAGAAAAGATTATCCCGTGTTGCGAATTGTAGTAAGTAGCAACTTTGTTGTAGTAATTGGCAACTTAATCATGCTTTCCATATGTAGCCTCGTCCTATGATTTTATATAAGCAATTGGCTATTTTTTTATAAACCCCTTGACATTAAGGGCATTATGCCTCATTATATGCTTATAATGAGGCTGGTTATAGTGAATAAATTATATGGTGTGCTTCCGTTTTTATGGTTGCGGATCTTATTATCTGATATATAATGTGCAACTACTAAGATAAATGGCGCGCTTATGAATAATTGAAACCAGCATTTCAAAAAAAGAGATGGGAGGATGATTGTGTGAATACAAAAGGACAGGGCTTCGTATTTGACGCCGATGTAAAAAGCACAAGCCCAGCTACAGGTGTAGAAAGAAAAGTTTTAGCCCACGCTGACGATTCGATGTGTGTTGCACATCATTTTGAAAAGGGTGCAGTAGGCGCGTTGCACAGCCATCCGCACACACAGATAACATACGTCGCAGATGGTTCTTTTGAGTTTGAAATTGAAGGTGATAAAAGAATTGTAAACAAGGGTGATACTATGCTAAAACAAAACGGTATCCCGCACGGCTGCATATGTTTGGAAAAAGGAACATTGATTGACTTTTTCACACCAATGCGTGAGGATTTTATTTGAACAAAATCTATTGGCTAAAAATAAGTGTGAAAAATAGCTGATAGCCTTCGCGCTCGTGGTGAAATTTTTCATAAACCATTTGTGCCGGCGCGGCATGTTAAAAAGGAGGAGTATTTTTAATGAAGAACTCTAAAAAAGTATTAAGCTTGGCAGTAACCTTCGCAATGTCGATGATTATTTTCGTAGGATGCGGTGGCGGCGGCGACGAAACGGTTTCTCTTCGTCTGTCTGAAGTTCACTCAGGTGACGGGCATCCGGCTGTAATTGGCCATAATGAGTTTGCAAGGCTCGCTAACGAAAACAGCAACGGTTCTCTTAATGTACAGGTATTTCCAGGTGGTGTTCTAGGTAGTGAGACAGAGGTGTTGGCACAAGTGCAAGCCGGTGCTATCGAAATGCTTAGACTTCCTGTTCCTGTTTTAACAGGTATAGAAGAACGCTTTAACGCGCTTTTCCTTCCTGGAATTTGGCAAGGCCGTGACCCAATGTTTAGGGCTCTTGACGGAGAAATTGGAGCATTGTTCACCAGTATAGCCAATGAACACGGGCTGCATATTTTGGCATGGCATGATGCTGGCGCACGCAGTATATACAATTCTGTACGCCCAATTTACACACCAGCAGATTTGGCTGGTCTAAGAATCCGTATGCAGGAAGCCGAACTAATGATTCAAGTTATGGCAAGCATGGGCGGAGTTCCTGTACCAATGCCGCCAGGTGAAGTTTATTCCGCAATCCAAACAGGACTTGTAGACGGCGCGGAAAACAACTGGCCTTCATATGTAACCAGCTTCTCTCATTATGAAGTTGCACCTTTCTTTACTGACAACGAACATGTACGTGCGCCTGAAGCCCTTGTAATTAGTTTGAATGTATGGAATGGTCTTTCGGCAGAGCAACAGAGAGTACTTCAGCAAGCTGCACTTGATGGTGCGCAAGCACAGCGTACTGCATGGGCGGCGGTAGAAATTGAAGCTGAAGCACAAGCCGTAGCTGCTGGTGCTGTTGTTACAAGATTGACACCAGCCCAACGTCAGGCGTTTAACGACCTGTTGACACCAATGTGGGATGATTGGACGCATCTCCAATATTACATTGACCGTATTGTTGCCGCTCAATAATGTAAGGGGGCGTTCTTGTGCTTAAAGCCTACGACGCTTACAAAAAATTTATCGTCACCATGAATAAAATATTGGACGCGATTATTATAGTACTAATGCTTGGCATGGTTGGCGTTGTGTTTTACCAAGTCATTATGCGACAGATATTTGAAAATCCGCCCATGTGGGGAGAACAGATTTCTGTACTATTGCTGATTTGGTTTGTATTTTTTGGCATTGTTTTGGGACTGGAAGAGAATCTACACATAGGAATAACTATGTTCGTGGATAAATTGCCTTCAAAAGTTATTTTTGTTGTAGAGGTTTTTGTAAATATTTTGATAGCAGTTCTTGCTGTTTTGTTTGTCCGCTTTGGTTATTCTCACGTCACCTTGCTTTTTTCGACAGGTGCGGTTCAGCCTATTACGGGGATTCCTAACGGAATATTTTACATCCCTGTGCCGCTTTCCGGCATTATGATGGGATTTGTAGTTGCCGGGAAAATGGCAGGGCAATTCGTTAACAGGAAGGGGCAACCTGCATGACAGACCCTATTGCAATAGTTATATTAATCGGAGGTTTCTTACTCTTAATGGTACTTAAAGTACCTGTTGCGTTTGCCTTGGGATTGTCCGCATTTGCTTCTGCCTGGTATATGGACAGAGTTTTTGTACCTATTATGGTGCAACAAATGGTATCTGGAATACGCCCATTTAATTTCCTGGCGATTCCATTCTTTATCATTGCAGGTAATTTGATGGGTGAGGGTGGCATTGCCAAGCGTATGATTGACCTAGCAGATGTAATGGTAGGCCGTGTTACTGGTGGGCTTGCAATGGTAAATGTACTGTCAAGTAAATTCTTTGGTACTGTTTCAGGTTCTGTTGTGGCAGACACTTCATCTCTTGGTACAGTGATGATACCTATGATGGAGAAACAAGGATACGATAAGAATTTTGCTGTAGCAAACACAGTTACCTCGTCTATAGTAGGGCTTCTAATACCACCAAGCCACAACATGATTATTTTTGCTATGGCCGCAGGCGGCGGAATATCTATTGCCGCGCTATTTTTGGCAGGAATAGGCCCTGCGCTGGTTTTGGGTGTTGGTATGATGATTGTTTCTTATATAATTTCGGTGAAAAATAAGTACCCAAAGGGAAAAAAATATTCACTGAAAGAAGCAATCAAACTCACAGCAGACAGCTTTCTGGGTTTGTTTACCATAGTAATTATTGTTGGAGGAATAGTCAGCGGTTGGTTTAACGCAACAGAAGCTAGTGTAATTGCTGTAATCTACGCCTTTATAGTTACATTTTTCTTCTACAAAGAAATTCCGCTTTCTCATTTTTGGTTCATTATGAAAAAGAGCGCGCGGACTGTTGCCATGGTTATGGCGATAATTTCAGCATCGTCAGCATTTGGTTGGATGATGACTATACTGCGTGTGCCGGATATGGCAACAAACGCAATTTTGACAATTTCAGACAATCCTATAATTGTATTATTGCTTATAAACTTGATTTTGATTGTGCTTGGTCTATTTATGGACATGGCACCTATGATTCTGATTACTACACCAATACTAATGCCAGTGGCAACTGGTGTTGGCGGTATGGACCCGGTGCATTTTGGAATCGTGCTTTTGCTTAACTTGGGGATTTCCCTTGTAACGCCGCCTGTGGGAACGGTGTTGTTTGTCGGCTGTTCCATAGGACGAACTACCGTTGAAGCAGTAATAAAACCAATGTTACCTTATTATCTTGTTATGATTGTTGTGTTACTTTTGGTCACTTTTGTGCCAATGATTTCATTGTGGTTGCCAGGTTTTCTTTCGTAATTTAGCCTAAATTGAACGTGCGCTAGACGAAGTTGAACACTGCAAAGGTACTATGGCTTTATCCCGAATGGAACACTACAATTTTTAAGGAGAGTTTTTTGTGAATGCGTAAGATTTTTGAGTGGCTTGGGGTACAAGCGGAAAACAGAGGTCTTTTGGTTACAATAAATCTTTCGTTTTTCTTTAGTGGTTTGATGATGGTAATGCTTGGTGCAATTTTGCCATTCATCCGTAGCGACTACGCCCTAAGCTACACTCAAACCGGATTGATTTTTTCTTTCCACCAAGTGGGGAACCTCACTGCTGTACTTGCAGCAGGAGTGTTGCCTTATTGGATAGGGCGAAAAAGGTCTACTTTATTGCTTAGTGCGGGCGCAACTTTAGGATTGACGCTTGCCATTGTGGCAGGCCATCCATTACTTTTGATGGTGGCTTTTGCTTTTACGGGAATTGGGCGGGGAACATTTAGTAATATTTGCAATGCTGTGAATACGGAAATTTCCAGCAACAAAACTGCCGCGTTAAACGTGTTGCACTCGGGTTATGCTCTTGGCGCGCTTATTTCGCCTATGGTTGTTTTTGCATATGTTTCTGTCATGGGTAGCCCAGGTTGGAGATTTGCTGTCGCAACTGTCGCGTTTTTTATGGCAGTGGCGTGGTTGCTTATTTTGCGTTCTGAGTTGCCTCCAATTCCACCCAAGAAAGAAAAGGGAGGTTCTTTTACTTTCTTAAAGCATAAAAGTTTCTGGATTCCAACGATGTTGCTGTTTTTTTACCTAGCTGTGGAAGTTTCAATCGTTGGATGGTTTGTTGTGTATTTTTTGGATATTGGAGTGTTGCCTCCTGTGCTTTCGGGGTTTGTACCAACATTTCACTGGTCTATGGTGATGGTTGGGAGGCTTTTCATAGCATCAATTTCCTTGCGTGTGAAAAATAAAAACATGATGCTTGTAATTATGGCTTTTGCAGCACTATTTAGTTTTACAGGGCTGATGCTTAGTGCAACTGCCGTATCCAGCGTGATCTTCTTGGTTTTATTGGGTCTTAGCCTTGCTGGTGTTTACCCCACAACTATCGCTTCAATGACTGGGGAAAACTCGGCGGTATCTATAGGATTTACCATTGCAATCGCAACATTCGGCGGTATTCTTATGCCAAGTATTATAGGCGTACTTGCCGATGTTCGCGGAATTTCGGAAGCTATTGCACTAGTACTAGTGGTGTTAATTGTAGTTACGGCTCTTGCTGTAGTGAAAATTTTTACTGAGCGACAGGCTTATAGGCAACATTAAACTTGAAATTGCTGTATTTGGTAAATAGGGTAGGTTCCCTTGAAAAGTCTTAAGCCCTTAAAAATACAGGATTTGTAGTAATTTCGATACAAAAAATCTGCGCAATTTTTTGGCATTATAGCTCAAAAATTGTGCAGATTTTTTTGTGTTTTTGGACAAATTAGGGAGTGATCAAAAAAGGGGTTGACTTTGACGTTACGTAATAGTTTACAATGAAGGTGTAAAGACGAAACAAGGCTGGTTGTCTGTTTTTAGCAAACGACCAGTTCATGCAACTGGGGTGAAAAAAATGGAATATTCAAGCAACAAGTTATCAAAGATGTCTGGGGTAAGCGCGCGTACCCTACGACATTATGATGATATCGGTTTGTTAAAACCAGCGAGGGTTGCATCGTCGGGATATCGCATCTACGGTCAAGTAGAAATAGACATTCTACAACAGATTCTATTTTACAAGGAACTTGGCTTTGCGCTAGACGATATCAAGAAGCTATTGTTAGCACCTAGCTTTGACCGAGAACAAGCCTTTTTAAGTCATCTTGCCGAACTCCAAATAAAACGAGAACGTCTGGACGTTTTGATAAACAATGTATCAAAGTCCATTGCCACAATGAAAGGAGTAACAATAATGTCAGACAAAGAAAAATTCGAGGGTTTCAAGCAAACGCTCATTGATGAAAATGAGCAAAAGTACGGTGCCGAAATTCGAGAGCAATACGGCAACCAAGCTATGGATGAATCTAACATTCACCTCAAGGGGTTAACCCAAGAGCAATATGAAGAAGGCGAACGGTTACGTCTTGATATCGAAGCAACCTTGAAATCGGCACTCGAAACGGGTAATCCTGCTGGAGAACAGGCACAAAAGGCTTGTGACCTCCATCGCCAATGGTTATATGTGTTCTATCCCAACTACAGCAAGGAATACCACAAAAATATGGCCGAGATGTATGTTGCAGATGAGAGATTCAAAGCACATTATGACAAGATAGCCCCTGGTTGTGCCGAGTTTTTGCGTGATGCTATAAATATCTACTGCGCATGAGCCTTTTAGCAGGCGGCACTAGTGTTATTTTGTTATTATTGAGGAAGCGAAGGAATCGCGCCCTTCCACACTACCTAAAATATTAATAGTTTTCCCTGCTTGTCTACATTGCATTTCTATTTCATCCCCTATCCTGGTTTCTGCAATGTAATTTATCTGTATTTCTGTCCAGTTTTGAGGACGTGCTAGCGGACTTTGACTTTCGTATAGTACATTTGCTATTAAATCGGCATATACGACGTTATTCATATGCTGATATGTGTCCGTTTCGCTGAAACGTACAATGTGATTATAGGTTGATAGCAATTCTCCTTCTTCCGCATTCACTTTATGTGCCTCTATCGTTACGCCCATTCGCCCGTAGGTTGGCAATTCGACTGACAGGGCGGACGGGCGACGTACTTTTCTTGCTTCAATATCAATTAGCACCCACAAACTTATCCATTCGGCCATTTTTTCATCATTTTCACTATACATTTCGCCATTGCGCTGAAAAGTACCCTTAACAATTTCTGCTGGCCATGTGCGGATTCTAATTGGTTGGTTCCATACTGGCCATTGATATATTCGTAAGCCGAACCGTTGTAATACAAAGGCCAATGGAAGTGTATCGGCTAATCCAATGCCCATTTCTGCCGCGTTTTTCGCCGCCGCTAGATTAATGTGTTTTAGCATGGCTGTTAGTTTTACATCACCTTGCGCATCCAAGTCGTAATAATTAGTTGTTGTGTTATTTTCATATATCACAAAATAGCTCCTTTCAGCAAATGCTTTTGAATGTTTCTTGATGTAGAAATAGTTCTGTTTAGTTTACGCTTATAACATTGTATAGGTCAAGCGTTTGTTCAATAGACCTCTTCTGAAACGCAAGCAAGCATTTATAAAAAAAGCGGTTGAGATTAGCATTTGTGCTAATCTCAACCGCTTTTTTATTTACATATAGGACATGTTGCTCTAATTAATTTTATATCACAGATTCTTCCAACTGCAATACAACTGGTGCTGGATAGGCCAGTGAAATATGAATATCATAGCCTTCTTCTGTTTGCACTAGGTCAAACTTGGTATTTACGCCCGCTTTTTTAACCCATTCCAAATTCTCTTTAATGCTATTGGTTAAAATTCGGATATCCTTTATGTATGGTTGGATAGCCGTTTTTTTACTTTCTTGCTTAGGCTTGTTCGCATTTAATACTTCTTCAACCAATTCTTCTGTTTTGCGAACGGTTAGTTCGTGCTTAATCACCCTTTTAAGAATTTCAATTTGTTGTTGTTCGCCAGGCAATTTGAGCAAAGCACGTGCATGTCGCTCAGTCAAATCATTTTCGACTAGCATTTTTTGTACATTTTTGGATAAACGCAGAACTCGCAGTTTATTTGCTATGGTAGATTGATTTTTGCCTACACGAGTAGCCAGTTCTTCTTGGGTAAATCCATAATCTATGATGAGATTTTGAAGCCCTTCGGCTTCCTCCAAAAAATGTAGATTTTGCCGCTGAAGGTTTTCAATCAATGCTAATATCGCGCTATCTTGGTCTGAAATATTAATAACCACTGCTGGTATTGTATCTTTACCGGCCAATCTACTGGCGCGCAATCGACGCTCGCCTGCAACCAGTTCATAACGGTATCCATTGATTAATCGTACACTAATGGGTTGCAATACTCCATATTCGCGTATAGAATTAGCCAAATCATCCAGACCGCTTCTGTCAAACAGACGGCGTGGCTGGTATGGATTGGCTTGTACCTTTTCCAATGGAAGGTAGACTATCTCTTGCTTTGGAACTAACACGGCATTTTTCACTTGTATATCTCCTCTCAAATGTTTGCTTTCGCGGGTATATGCAATAAATTCCATTTCCCGCAGTATACTACGTTTTCCCAATGGGCAATGAAAATAGCGAATATTCTCAATTGTTTTTTTCCGGCACACAAAAGCAAAAAGCCTTGTCGAATGACCATGCTTTTTTGGCTATTTTTCTACAGTATCAATGAATATTAGGACAAGTTGGAATCGGAACATGATTTCTGGCGGTATTTTGTGGCATTACTCTTCGCGCTGTGGTAAAATCCATCATTATGGAATTCGTAACTATAGTGTAGAATTCACAAATATTAAGCTTAGAAAAGCTCAATTAGGAAAGGACGACCCTTATGAAAAGTGTATCAGCACGTTTTTTGGAATTGGTTCAATATGACACGCAATCAGATGAACATTCAGACAGTTATCCATCTACAGAGGCGCAATTGGTATTGGCCAAAAAGTTAGCCGAAGAATGCCGCGCTATTGGCTTGGAAGATGTGGAATGCAACGAGCATGGCTATGTTATCGCTACACTTCCAAGTAATACAACAACAGAGGCTCCTACAATAGGATTTCTCGCCCATATGGACACTTCACCGGATGCGGCAGGCGGGCCAGTTAATGCACGTATTATTGAGCAGTACGATGGCGGCGACATTATACTTGACCAGGAATCGTCTATAATTTTATCGCCAGACGAATTTCCACACTTGCAAAATTATGTAAAACAGGACATTATTGTTACCGACGGAAAAACTTTATTAGGGGCTGATAACAAGGCGGGTATAGCTGAAATATTGGCCGCTATGGAATATTTTATTAAAAACCCAGATGTTCCGCATGGGCGTATTCGCATAGCTTTTACTCCAGATGAAGAAATTGGACGTGGAGTAAATCACTTTGATGTAAAGAAATTCGGTGCGGATTTTGCTTACACCATTGATGGCGGCGAGATAGGGGAACTGGAATCTGAAACTTTTAATGCCGCTCAAGCCACATTTACCATTAAAGGCAAAAGCGTTCATCCCGGTACATCCAAAGGCATAATGAAAAACGCTTCTATAATGGCCGGGGAAATAATAGCCGCCTTTCCTCCTACAGAAACGCCAGCTCATACTGAAGGCCGTGAAGGTTTTTATCATTTGGCTGATTTGCAAAGCGAAGTTGGGCGTGGGCATATAACTTATATTCTGCGGGATTTTGATGCAGAAGGCTTGGTAAGGCGTAAAGAGTTTGTACAATCCGTGGCTACAGAAATGAACCGTAAGCATGGAGAGGGTACCGTAGAAGTAAAAGTTCACGACCAATATCGTAATATGTCTGAAATATTAAAAGACCATCAGCATATTATTCAGCTGGCTCATGAAGCAATGAAAGAAGCCGGGATTACAGCTATTATGAAGCCTGTGCGTGGCGGTACCGATGGTGCAAGACTGTCCTTTATGGGGTTACCATGTCCAAATATTTTTGCTGGCGGGCATAATTTCCACGGCCCATATGAATATATACCAATTCCATCCATGGAGGCGGCTGTGCAAGTAATAATCAATATTTGCAAACGCGGTGTTAGCAAATGACCATTATGGAAACAAAAATGGAAGAAAAAAAGCCAAAAGAGATTGTACATGCGTCATTGGGGATAACAGCAGTAAGTCCCAACCAGTTTCCAAAAAGCACTCGCGCCGAAGTAGCCTTTGTTGGAAAATCTAATGTAGGCAAATCATCAATGATTAACACTATGGTTAACCGAAAATCATTGGTACGTACTAGCCAAAGTCCGGGCAAAACGCGTACTATCAATTTCTTTGAAGTGGAAGAAGAATGGTATTTTGTTGATTTGCCGGGATACGGTTATGCAAAAGTATCCCGGTCGGTATCAGAAAGCTGGGGGAAAATGGTGGAAGGATACCTGAAAGATAGGCCGCAAATAGTAGCCATTGTGTTATTGCTGGATATTAGGCACGAACCCAATTCTAATGATAAAATGCTATATGATTGGTGCAAACATTACAGCTTGCCCACTGTTTTGGTTGCCACTAAAAGTGACAAAATAAAAAGAAGTCAATTACAAAAGCATACTGCGATGATTCGGCGCGGTTTGAATGCAAAGGAGCAGGTTTTTCCATTTTCCAGTCATACCCGTGCTGGCCGCGAAGAATTATGGGGTTTGTTAGAAAGTATTCAAGAAGTTGAAGCCTTATAAATGGGATGAAGAAAGAAAAACTTTCTTCAAGCGGGAATATGGCATTGATGTAGACAGCAACCTGTTTGACCCACGCCTTGATTTTGTTTCCAAGCGTATT
>Ga0123355_10006188_pt1 | contig 17674 bp, 20 predicted proteins | sample TergutEmb28metaG_3_FD_89872 | JGI IMG/M metagenome (GOLD analysis project Ga0123355, IMG submission 89872) | Embiratermes neotenicus P1 segment gut microbial communities from Petit-Saut dam, French Guiana - Emb289 P1 | ecosystem: Host-associated > Arthropoda: Insects > Digestive system > Gut ...
CCAATAGTTTTTTTTAACAAGCTTATGAAAATTGGGTTGGTACTAGTACCAACTCCGGGTTGGTGGCGTGAGAGGCTGGTTGGTACTAGTACCAACGCCGGTTGGAAAGTGTTAATGAAGAAAGTAAGAATAATTATCTAACAGTATTTATGGCTGTAGCACATGAAATTTTAACCAGATGGAGGATAAATTCAATGGAAATACATGCAGTGAAACAGCAACAAAGTTGCCAAAGCAAATGTTCAGTAGTGCCTGGAGCATTTAGATAACAGCAGCTCAGTGTAAACACTGACCCACAAACATGCCATGAACCGGAGACATTATACAACTAAGAAAGGATGAAAGCCAGGTAGAAAACTTTACATGTGAATGGAAAAACAGCAGTCAGATGCTTGTTGTAATGCATAAAATAGCATTGTAAGCCAACAGAAACAGCATGAGGTAAATAATTCTAATACAGTATTTTGTAATACACACCATCAGTTTTGCTTCTTAGTTTATTTAGGTACTTTTTAAGGTTTATCAACACATAACATGGTTAAGTGAACAGCATTCTTACTTCTTAGGTGGGAGGTCCTGGTTTCAGACCTTGATCCAGAGATTGGCTATCCTGAAAGCTTTTTGGTTTTCCTCAGTTGCTGTAAGGCAGTGCTGGAATAGTATCACAAATTAGGTCACAGTCACTTCCATTTGCATCCTCTCTAATGTATTTATTCACTAATTACCCTGAAATTCGATGCTGTAAAGTCTTGAGTTAATGACAGCATTGTGAAGTAAACCATAAAGAAAGAAAAAAAGAAAGAAAGGCATAAACAAACAAACAAATAACTGAATGAATAAGCGAATGAATAAACAAATAAATAAATAGAAAGTATTATTATTTTTCTAGGTGTCATTAAATGACTATTTGTTAAGTAGCTCCAGCCTGTGGTCTTTGACTTAATCCTTCTGGCCACACTGTGGCTCTGGGGTTGGCTCTGCCTGTAATAGAAATAAGCACCAGAGGTGTATCCTGGGCAGGGGGTTGCTAAACATACATCTAGTGCTGGGATTAAGAATGAGTATAGCTTTATCTCCAAACCTCCATATGCCTTCATGGCATGTGCAGGAACAGTGTTATCTGTAATAACTTTTGAACTAACTCATGGATTTTCACACAGTATGCTATGAACAACATGACAGGTATGTGAACTTGTGGAGGCAGCATTAGTGTCACCCAGCAGGGGCTCCTGAAATTTTTATGTGATAATGTATCTTAAAAATATGGTAAAATTTTAGTGTAATATTTTATGGTTGCATGGTGGTGTGTATTCAAATTATGGTGTACAGAGAAACTGTGGTCTTTTTGTCCTCACATTTCCTGTGCACTGGTACCATTAGCCTGGGCCAGGTTCTCCCTCTTCTCCCCCAACCCCACTGTCAACCTGTTGCAGCCTCTCTGTTTAGCCTGTCACTTTCATACCCTGAAAATGGAGGCACAATATTTCCATGAAGTTTTGGTATCCACTGATAAAACTGCATAGCATGCTAACCCAAAAGACCATAATCTGAATATGCAGATGTGTTAAGATCTTATTTTTGTATAATGCAATACAAAAACATGATGACCATGCAAAATTTGCATTTAAATTTCAGTTTCATCTGCCATTGCAAACATGTGAAATTTAATGTTGGAATAAAAGGGTAAAGTTCACCATATAACATGCCATGAAGACACAGATGGGGAATAGAGGTATAGCTATATTCATTTGCAACCTCAACACCAGATGGGGGTGGGTGTCCAATTGCATGTGTGCCCTGGCCACTTTTAACCTAATGAAGAACTCCAGTACCCATTGTAAAGGCTGGGAGGGCCCCAGGGCTGGTCTCAGCAGGTATGGAGAAGAAAAACTGTCTGGCCCCCACTGGGGTTCCAACCGCAGACTGTCAAGCCTGTAGTGAGTTACTGTACCAACTATGCTTTAGTATTGAGATAAATCATAAAAATACAACAAATCCCATAGAAAATACTTGGCTCTTTTTTTCTTACCGAAGTTTATTGTACGGAAAGGGTGATAGTAAGATGCATGATATAGATAAAATCTGCACGCACTTCCACATTTCCTGTTTTACTAATTCAGGAACAATTAATTTGTCATTACATGCGTAACTTGTTCTTCAGGCTGCGCAGATGTTGTCTGACATGGAGCCCCTTAATCTTGCTGAAGAAGTGCCATGGAGTACCACTTCCAGTAACTTCCCACAACCCAGCATCCGTGAATTTGTGATGCGTGTGTTGGCAGCTCGACCTGCTCCCAGTTCCCGCCCCACACCACAGAGACTTACAGCAGTGCTAAAAAAGAAGGAGTTTCGCCTGGCTGGTTGTTTTTCTCATGACACAACATTCCAGTAATTCTGTGACTGCTTAGTACTTCAGTTACTCTGTCTCAAGTAGCTAGTACTTGTACACAGAATAAAAGAAAGCATATTAGTAAGCTGTCATATTATTAGAAGTACTTCTGAGTACATAAAAGGTGCATCACTCAAACTATTTGCACCCTCTCATTCATTACAGCGAAGCTGATTGTACCACTGTTTGTGTGTGTGTGTGTTATTATTTTTTGTTTATTTAATTTAATCGGTTCCAACAGAATCCAGTACATGTTTGTGAAAACCTTTTGGTTATAGAACCAGTCATATTACAACAAAAGATATCAAACTAGTCTCCAATAAATTATTCTATTTATAAAAACCAAAATAAGTAAAAATATAACTATATCTCATTCCAAGTAACAGGAAATGAATTTAATAATAAAATGGAAATTAGCCAAGGTAAATGGCGTTTAAAATCTTGAAAGTAATGTGAGAGAGACTATATGTATGTAGTTTCCCTAAGACTTCCCTTTGTACAATTTATTGTATCCTTATACCTTATTTTGAATTATTATAATTTACTGTTTAGGATTTGTGTTGGTGCTGGAAATATTCTTCCAATGAGTAATATGAGTGGATACACAAAAAATTTTTTAATTTTAGTTCAGAAGTTCTGGAGTCATCTGATAGCTGTTTGATGCAAAAGGGGAGGTCAATATATATCCTCACTGCTGAGTAATAAATACCGTGTTTGAATCCAGTCAAATTTTGTGATGGTTGATGGAGATGTAAATGTTGTCTAGTATTTATATTATGAATTTCTTAATTTAGTGTGAACTGGTGTTTGTGTTTTATAACAAACATCGCAATAGAAAATATGTATTGAGAGATAAGGGGTGGTATTTTCAGATTTTTGAACAGATTTCTACAAGACGCTAGCCTCCTACAACCCATTATGATTCGAACAATTCTCTTTTGCATTCGAAATATTTTTTTACTATGTGGTGAGATGCCCCAAAAGAGTAAGCCATAACTTATAACTGAATTAACGGTAGAGTGGTATACTATTTTTAATGTTTCAAGGGACATATATGGTTTAATAATTCTCATAGCATGACAAGCCGTACTAAGTTTTGGAAGGATATATTCAATGTGATTTTTCCAATTTATTGTATCATTTATGTGGATACCGAGAAATTTGGTATTGAACGCAAAAGATATTTGTTTATGCAGGTGAGCAAATTGCAAGAAAGGTTTGGGTTTATTTTTTGTTGTAAATTGCATAAAGTGAGTTTTATCAAAATTTGTAGGAAAAAGATTTGTATTGCACCATTCATTAAGAAGATTTAAGGCTATAGTTACTGTTTGTTCAAAATTGCTTTTATTAGGGCTAGTAATTAAGATGGTAGTATCGTCAGCGAACAATATTGGGATAGCTATATCATTTATAATTTTGGGTAGATCATTAATGTAGATAAGAAAAAGGAGTGGGCCCAAGATTGATCCCTGTGGGACTCCCTGGGTTATCTTCTGCCAAGTCGAAGAAAGATTTTGACAGTTGACATTATTGTTAAGAATAACCCTTTGATATCTATTGCTAAGGTATGATTTAAACCATAACAGTGTTTTTCCTTCTGCCGCATAAAAATTTAGTTTTGATATCAGTATGTCATGATTTATACTGTCGAAAGGTTTTTCCAAATCACAAAAAATGCCACCCACTATAATTTTCTTTGTTTAAAGCTCTTTGAACTTCATTAATCAATTTAAATATGGCATCAGTTGTTGCTAGTTTATTTCTAAAACCAAATTGTTCATCCACCAAAATGTTTTGCTTTCTACAGTGCTCGTAGAGTTGAATGTATGCTGCTTTTTCCAGCACCTTTGAGAAAGAAGATAACAATGAAATCGGTCTATAGTTTGAAATGTTGAGTTTATCTCCTTTTTTAAATGGAGGTTTTATTTCTGAATATTTTAAACGGTCCGGAAAAATTCCTAATGCAAGGGATTTATTACATATGTGAGTTAATGGACTGAGAATAAAAGGAGAACTGAGTTTTAACAATTTGGTAGATACTTCGTCATAGCCATGGGAATTTTTTGTATTAAGAGATTTTATTATATTCCTGATATCTTTTGTTGAAAATGGCATAAGTTTGAAATTGGAAAACTTATGGTTGAATGACGGAAGTAGATAGTAAATAGGTGTAGGTGTATACCTATTATTTGCACTAGAGGTTTTGTAATTATTGTTAACAACATTTACTTTCGCTATTGACGTAAAGTGTTGATTGAAAATCTCTGCAATTTTTGTATAGTCATCTACCAGTTCATCACCGAATTGAAGTTTATCTATTGTGTTATTCTTTTTGTTGTTTGTTTTACCTGTCTCCATATTTACTATGTCCCATGTGGTTTTGTTTGGAATCAAAGATTTTATGATTTTTTAGCTAGTTTTTTAGCTTTTTAGCTTTGTTTATAACAGAAGATAAAATTTTACAATATTTCTTGTAATGATCACTCAGTTTTGGATTTGTTTTACTCGCTACATATAGCTCACGCTTGTGTTTGCAGGATGTTCTGATTCCTAAAGTAATCCAGTCATTCCTTTTCGGTGTAAGTTGAATTACTTTTTTTGGGAAACTGGAGTAAACAATTTTTAAATATGTATCCAAGAATGCATTAAACATTATGTTTATATCCTCACTTGAGACAGTGGTATCCCACATCTCATAACTAAGCTTGTTTAAGAAATCATTTAATGAATTTTTATCAAATGTCCTAATTACTTCAAAATGTTTAGTAGATGGTTTCAGGCTTATTTTTTTTAAAGTTATTAATTGGGCGTCATGATCGGACAGTCCGTTCGTTACTGGGTTTAATATACCATCATTTTTTCTGTTAATATCAATAAAGACATTATCAATGGCCATGGCAGAATGTTTATTGCATCTAGTGGGAAAATTTACTATACTAGTGAGATTATAAGATAATAGCTGATTTTCTAATTGATTTTTTTGTCAGTATTTTTAAGGTAATCTATATTAATATCACCACAGATAATAAGTTCTAGTGTTGGATTATACAAATTTTTAAGAATTGAGTCCAGATTATTTATAAAAAAGTTAAAATTTCCAGTTGGAGCTCTATAAATTGCTGTTATGCAGATGTGGGTAGAAATAAAGTTAAGTTTGATAGCACAGGCTTCAAGATCTTTTTCTTTACAATAGTTTCCTTTATCTACACTTTCCACTTCCAAGCTCCTGTACACATACATGCAAACACCTCCCTTCGCATATAACATTCTGCAAAAGTAAGCGGCTAATTTATACTCGTACATAAAAATTTGTTGCAGTTCCTCCTGATGAGCATGATGTTCAGTGAGGCATAATATCAGTGGAGGAATTTGTTGAAGATGGCTAATTAGTTCATTGGTTTTACATCTACATTTACATGGGTGTGTATATGTTCTTGTTATGTTCAAGAATCAGTTCATCTGGTATAATGCTGCATGAATAGTTACCAGTGTTACAGAGGAGCAAGTTGCCTTCATCTTCAGAGTCTGAGTAGTCCAAGAAGATTTGAGTCTTCATCAACATCACTGTGAGAACGTCAAATCTGTCATTATGTTTGGTTTTGTTTGTGACATTTACCACATTGTAGGTCAAGATCTTCTTGAATATGACATTGTGTAGTGTGTGGATAGGTACTGATATTTCAGATGAACTTGCTGCATTATCTTCAGGGATAGAGGCAACATGTTTCTCACTTACCAAACTGCACAGCATCACATTCTAGGATACTGTAATCTTACTGCTTTGAGAACCCCAAATCTCTGCAGTGTTACAGGGTTTTATTAAAAATGTGTAAAAATGAAATTGTTATTTTCAGGTCATAAATATGAACATAAGCCATGTAAATAATTTATTTTATTAGGATTTTGAAATTGAAATGAATAAAAAGTGTACAATTTGTTTGTATTAATGTCAATAAATACTTTGTTATGAATAATCTGTGTTTTTAATGGCCAAGTAAAAATGTTTGTTTTTGCTTGACTGAATACAGTTCAGATTTCCTGTATGAATTTTATTATATTGAGGTATGCAGGAAAATGTGTTTAACTTTGCTCTTATATGTCACTGCTAGTTCTGTGGGTTTTGTACATTGGTGGTACGCAGCGCCATTTAGGGTGTGGTGATGAAATATGTTCTGGTGCCCTTTGTAAGGAATTGACTCTGGCTGCCCAATCCAGAGCCTGTTCAAGTAACTGAGTTACCATATGTTGTCCACATGTGTTCTGCCAGTGTAAATGACTTAACCTTCATCATCCTAGGAGACTGTATGCATGTGTTTACAACGTACTGGCAAATGGCCTAGCTTGCCGTCTGCTGGTTTGTGTGTGTTTGCTTTGTAGCAGTTTAGAAAAGCTCTGGGCATCATGAGATACAATTGGCATTTAACTCTTGTCTCCTAAAGGATAAGACAGTGAATCTGGGAGTATATGGAAGGGATCCCTAAGGAAATGGTGTGACATGTTATGACATACTTTTGTATCGCAACGGCAGGCCTGTAGTGGGTGACACGGTGGTCAGCTGCAAAGTGTACGGTTCACATGAATTGCCTTGTTAAATGGCTCCCATGTCAATATGATGTGGTAAGTCCCCCACAGGCCTTCATAGATGGAGAATAGTTGCACATATATTGAATGAGCCGTTACGGATGGTCAGGAAGGGTGGTAGTCTAATTCCATCGCTGGCCGGCTGGCTAGCAAATCGCTGTATGGACAGGCTTGTTACAAAGTGTGACACTGAACCTTCAGTTTACATAAAAGGCTTGCAACTTTTTTGAGTAGTTCTGTAACTGGTGTTAGCTTCTGAAAAAGGATTAGAATGTTTTATGAATCCCCTTGAGGTTTAAGCAAGACATGTTTTTGTCAGGTGACAGCCATGGGATATTTTTCCGTGGAAGCACTGAGAATATTTGCTTGCAAGTTTGGTTGTATTGAGGAAGTTGTTGAACACTTTCGTATTGAGCAGAGAGGAATACAGTTTTTATGAAATTAAATTTAGTATCTGGTATTTGTAATTGGATATTTTATATCTTATTTCTTTATTGTTAATCTTTTCCAAAAATCCAGGTTAAGGAGGGATAGATGCCAAGATCAACCCCTTTCCCCACTCAGGTTCCACTGTCAGTGAGATATATTTATGTTTTGAGGTTCTTAAGATATGTGGATTTTTAAACAATTGAAAGTTCATTGAAGTCACAGTGATAAGAAGACTAGCTCTCTGTAGCGGGCTTACAAAATTTGGATTTCATTTAAACTGAAGACAGAAACAGAACCAGTTTTTGAAAATTTGCTGTCTTAATTTTATGGACCATGTCCAAAACACTGATCAAACCTATTGTTATACATCAGCATCAGAATAATTTAGGGTGTTGTATGCTTACACATGGTAAATCTGATAAGGTAAAACAGGGCCTGTTTGGACAGTAGGCTCTGTTGGACACTTTTCAACTTTAGTTGGTTGCTCTGCCACAAGAGGACAGCAGTTTCCATTTTTTTCATAGAGTATGTGTCATGTATGTAAGCTGTGCATTGCACATCAACTGGAGAAAATGTTGTTGATATCCGTAGCACAGGTAAAGCCAAAACAATGTTGTATGTGGTGATGTTTGCTGAAAATGTTGCTTGATGTGTTTTTAACAGCAGTCTCATTGATAACATAGAAACGCAGAAGGGAAAGTATAGCCTGTTGTGGGGAGGTTTATTTCAAACTGCTATGAAAATTAGGAAAAAGTTGGAAACAACTTCAAAACAGAAATATAGTGTTATTGGATTAATAAAGACTGTAGGCAAACCGATAAGGTTTTTTGGGCTGAAATTTTGCATGGATGGGGATTCAAGAAGTGTGGCTCTCTGGTTGTCTGTAAGACTAGTACTATGATAAATTGTAACGGACTAGACTATGGGGATGTCAGTGGCTTGAATTGCATGTTGTGTCTGTTGGTGGACTTTTGGTATATGCAGTTTTGAGCCTTTGTAAGAGAATTAGTTGTCTGGGTATGTGGCACATTCAAAGTTTACATTTGATACTGCAGCCAAGTGTTTGGCAGCCCTGCTTGATACTCATAAGTTCCTGGGTTCAAACTCAGAGAGCAGGTATCCTGCCTGGAGTCCATCATGTTTCTCCTCAGCCCTCCAGACACATGCTGGTAGAGTACTTCAAAATTAGGCCACAAAGACCTCCTTCCATGTCCTTTTCATTTCATTATTTGCTAGTCTCCCATAGTTTGACATACATGAAAATATAAATAAAGTTTGAGAAATGAATCAATGAAAACAGTGCTGACACACTTCATTATGTCCTTCTCCTTCATGTGCCCATTTCCAAAATATTTTTGTATCCCTGTTTGGTACTGTGATTTCCCACCACATAAAATGCTGTTGCCAGCACAGTGTCTACTGATATTGGGTCCATCACAGTGTATCTTCTGTCTTTGCGAATGGCCAGAAGTCACATGAAGCTACTTAGTTGTATAAGGCGGATGCAGGAACTAACTAGCTTGTAAAGTATATACATATGCAGCTAAGAGGCCATCAGAAGAGCACAAACACTTTACATTCTCTGCGCACTGCAGTTGACAGTCAAGTGAGATGTTGCTTCAAACAGTGCAGACTTTTGAAGGAAGACATTTGTAACAGAGAAGGTGTCCATAATGAACAGAATATATTGTACAGCTATCCTGAGTTCTCAAGACAAAATCCCATGGATTGACCCCTAAATGTAGCTTCCCCTTTCCAGTGTACTTCCATACAATATGCTCCCACATTGTAGCAAATCCATTAAGAAAAATATGTACCGATATTCACTAACAATAAGATCTTTGGGCTGGTTGACAAAGGCCAGATGGGACTGGGGAGATATGCAAGAGTAGTCAGTATTATTCGGATGTCAAATCGAGAAGAATGAGATGGGCAGGACATGTAGCATGTATCGGGGAGATGAGAGGTGGGAAAATCAGAGGGAAAAAGTCTACTTGTAAGACTCAGTCGTAGAAGGGAGGATAATATTAAGATGAATCTTTAGGAAGTGGGATGTGGACTAGATCGATCTGGCTCAGGATATGTACAGGTGGCGGGCACTTGTGAATGCGGCAATGAACCTTCGGGTTCCATAAAATGCGGGGAATTTCTTGACTAGCTGAGAACCGGTTAGCTTCTCAAGGAGGACTTTGCTACATGGAGTAAGTAAGTAGAAAATATAAGTTCAGCGATCTTTTTTGAAAAAATGGAGACTTTCTTGGACCTTCATTTGGGGTTTTCGCCATCGGCTGGATGAATGAATAACCATTTCTTGTGGTATTTTTTTCCTTCAAGGAATGAGTCAGTTGATTTAGACCTCCAAGCTATTACCATCCCATCTTTTTAATCCTTATTTCCGTCCACACTGTTCCTGTTCGTTTAATGCCGTCATTAACGTTCGTTAACTGTGCCAGTTGTACCTTCCTCTTATTCAGGCATAATTTTGCAAAGGATTTCGTCTGGGTGAAACGTCTCCATTTGTGTCTGCTGCCGGATATTTTCTCATCTTCATCTCAGTCCACATTTCTGCTAACTTTCAGTACTATCTTTCACTTTGGTAAGCCCTCTTGAGCTGTTTGCTCTTTCTCTGGCACTCTTACTGCTGTAAGCAATATTTCGTGATATCAGGAAGTGGTTTTCTGGTTTACGCTTACCAACCGTGTTTATGGCACGGAGAGCAGAGACCAATATTGCCGATTGTAATGCATTACGTTTGGCGCGGAAAAGTATCTGTACGTTTGAGCTTGCTGGTCAGGCAATTTCAGGGACTAGTGGTCACTGTCTTGCGGCCTGTCCATTTTATCTCGCCTGAAGTGTACGTATTGGAGTATGCAAAAGTGATTAGCTTGATGAATATTGGCATAGTCGTTGGGAGTACGTATGTCTGTCTGTAAGTACGTATGGAATAACCTTGCTCTTACTGTACATTGTTTCCGGAGCTCTGATAATTGTAACTACACAAAGACGCGAGAAAGAACAGAATTTTGGTTAAAATCCTACAAACGTATCCGACAGTTTCAAGAAGACTTGCTATTGGGAACTTCATATATCCCATCGTGATTTTCAAAGACAAGGAAAGAAACCCCGATATATGATGTGCTGACACCCGGAACAGGCATGGAGTCAGAAAGTGGCTACATCAATTCCACGTTTTTTGCCTTCTGGTTTCGACATTTTCAAATGCATTGACCTTTTGGGCCTGTTATTCTCCTCCGGGATGGTCACTGCTTTCATGTCAATAATGAATAAGCAATGTCTTTGCAGAGACAAACAACATCCATTTGCTATGCCTGCCACCCCTCACCACACACTTCTTGCGCGCCACTCTGTAAATCCTTCTTTAAACCTCTGAAGTATGCTTTCATTCAGATCTGCGGCAAATGGCGAGGGTATCCTGGAAGCGGTATAACGAAGCTGACATTTGAAAAACTCCGCAGAAGCAAGGGGAAGAGCAGCAACTGTTAACACAGGAGTCATTGAACTCAAAGCGTGCGGAATCTGTTCACTGAACACATATGTTATTCCGGAAGCTGTGCTGGCCCTGTCTAAGGTGTTCACTAGGGAAGCACCTCAACCTACCTGCACTTCTGCAGCACCTGAAAAGTACAGTGTCCCATCACTGTGTACCCAAACTCCAAGTACCACCGCACAGAATGGAAAGAACGCGACAGACAGCACTTCGAAAAGAAAGCACACTGAACGGGCAGCTAGCCCTGCTTCACCATCTTCAGCGTTGCCACCTGCGATAACTTGCGGAAGTCTGACCGATACCTCACACGGAGAGGAGTTCTTGTAAGAAGAGGGCTCAATACAGACAGTAGAGTTTCTTTCAGAGGGAAGAAAGAACAAACCAGAATACAACAACAACATCAGTTCGAAGAAAACGATTTCCGCTGTCAATGGACAGCAACAGAAATGACTCAAGTTTTGTTGCACGTGAATTAAATGTGGGGACTTCTATTATGACAGAAATCACACATAATTTTCGGATGATTGGTTGATGTGTCATTAAGTGTTAGGCTTGGTATCAAGAGCCATGCTGTGGTGGAGAAGGGAAGACGAGATTTGTTTGTAAATCATGTCTCAGAGTTGACTGGAACACCCACTGCGATGTTACAAAAGTAATGTACGGTAGCTGCAACATAACATGGCTGTATGTGTGACGACACTGGCTTCAGATTTGCTTCATTCTGCGGGTAAATTTATTTTTATTGTCCTACAAATTCTACCTCAGGATCAGTCGGATCCTAAAGTACTAAATTAATAACACAGAAAATCCCGTTGGATCATATTGGCACAGATGTTAGTACACCCCAACCACAAAAATGCACGCAAATACGAACGTGCACCAGAAGAGGCTCATTATTGTATGGTGTTGTTATTACTGCAATATGGACTGTACTTATTAACATGTGTAGTTTGGAATTTTAACATTACAAGACTTTTCATTTTTATGACGAAAGTGGGGGCGACTGGCAGCGAAGTACGTGTTGGACATACAAACCTTTGTTCGTAATAAACTCCCTGAAGACGGCACCTTGGTGCCGAAACATGTAGGAGTTGGTACTGATATGAAGTTTATATTGTGACATGTTTTATTGTATTTTAATTAGTACATTTTTTGTTAAAATGTGGAATGTAAGAAGGTGCACGGTAGAAAGAACATAAAATTTACATTAAATTTAGACCGTAAAACACGATATTTTATATCTGTTTAAATTTTAGTGCTCTATACAGATCTGCTGAACATCAATAAGTAACACAGTTATTATTATTTGTTTATGTTTTGTTGACCCTGCATCCCTGTATAATCTTTTTCAAATGAAGCCAACTAGGTGCACACTACTTCTTAGTATATTTATTTCATCTTCTCTACATGTTTCGGGCAACTATGTGCCCATCATCAGGAGAAATTACTGTATCTATGCGACACTGGTATTTTTCGCTGTGTGTGGGTGACTGTCTGGTCTGCTGGTTGGGATGAGACACGTACAGAAGATGAAATAAGTATACAAGAAGTAGTGTGCACATGTTTGGCTTCATTTGAAAAATATAACACAGCTATTCTGTGCGTGTTCAGTTTAAAAAATTCAGTCAAATCTTGAAGTGTCCAATAGATCCAAATAAACCTTAGTAATTTCATCAAGCCAGAAAGGGCTGTTACCCACGTCAGGACCGTCCAGCAGTAACACAACTTTCCAGAGCCAAGTCTATTGCCAGAACAGCCCTTAAAATGGACCAAACTAATTGCGTACCTCCCCAACTTCTTTTCCCCCGGAAGATGGAATTATATCCAGTTTATAAAACAGCGTGTCGCTTCGCGTTTTTATGCTTTTGGGGACACTTTGACAACAGACAGCCTGCAGAAACGAAGTTGTATACCGTCATTAGAATCCAATAGAACTGAATGGCTCTACAATATTTAGCGTCGATGTGCTGTGTCGAGTTTGAATGATATCGATTTAGTTATCTTGGGGCTGTTACTAGCGGGGACCTTAATTAAGGACCCAATTGACTGTTAGGAAAGATGCACCGCCTCAGTGGGGCAGCTTGTGGATAACACAGAACAGATGGCTGAATATAATTTCCCGTATGTAGGCTAGGTATAATTTGTTTTAGTTTGCTTTCCAAGTAGAGGGGGTTAGTATGACAATTTGAGTAACCAGAACATGTTTTTCTTTCAGCTGGTTGATGACACATGTATTTGTACATACGTAAATTTGGTAGTATTTTTCCCTACCTCTGTTGGGGTTTTCCCTCCGTGTTACATTACGTAATCAACCTTTGATTTACGTAAAGTTAAGTGCTTAAATCGAAGTAAATCCTGTTTCATGCATGTGTACACGTGCGCTGTGGAAGTGACACTTCCAAATTTCTACTGCGCTTGGAGTTTTGTCACTGGCGAAATTTAGTGATTTTTTTAGCATTTCCTAAAACGTGACACATTGACTTAGAAGCCGTAGTTATGGGTAGGTGTTGCATGTCATGTTTGTTGTTTTGTTTGAGACAAGGGGTACAAATTGATTTTCAGAAGTGTCTGTATGTTGTACGACCTGAGTCAATAGAAGAGACAGAGGCTTGGGAGAATGAAAAACACACTTAAAGAAGATTACAAATCTACTCGTGATAAAAGGTCCGCCAGCTAATAGAGGGCTGAATTAATGTCAGACTTTCGAAATTGGAGTGCATTATTGTTTATTTCTTGTACAGTAAGGGTCGGTAACTTGTTTGTGAATGCGGATCACACTGTCAAGAGGTGAAGTAGAAATTGGCTATATAGATAGTGTTCGAGTTAACCGAAACCAGCAGTCATTCACGTTTGTCATTTTATTTATTATACGTTACTTACGTTTCTAATTTACAGGGTACGTAAAATAAAGTTTTTCTAATTGTGCCCCAGAGCGTAGGAAAAAGATTCAGCCCACATAGTTGTCTTCTTATCAGCGCCGGCACGTGAGACGGGCTTAGTTCTCTGTTAGGAGGCACACAGAAAGTGGTTACTGCTTGTGAGAGATACTTTATTGAGCACAGAGGGTTCACTTGCAATTTTTTTTTGGCAAAGAGGAAAATGCCATGTATTAACTGAAGGGAATTCGAGCAAGTCCCGCAAAATATTTGAGCCAATTGACTCTTTGAAGTAAAAAGGTAAATTAGTCCCATTACAGGCCTGGACAGGCCCTGAGGTTTCCAGGAGGTCGAGGCTCCCAGATTTCAAGACAGTAGGTGCGTGAAGGTGGCAAGGTTGTCAGCCCCATGCACCGGCCGCCTACCCCCAGGAAATATTCCTGGTACTCATTTAGATTAGAAGCTGAGTTGATCCTAGTGCCATAGCGATTATGTCAATGAAAAATTCCAATGACACAATCGGGAATCGAACCCGCGACGTTCCGGCTTGTAGCGCAGTGCCTCAACCAACTGCGCCACCGCGTGCCCCAGGCTTTTAAAAGTGGGATTTTAAAAACGTTAAACCTCAAACAAACTACGCTCCTACAAAATTAGAGCGTACAACAAACTGTACCCTAGGATGGGAAGCAAGAGACCAGTACTGCACTGGGTTTTACGAATCAATAGGCAATGGACATGATCTGGAACGCAAGTCGTTCTGGGATGACGCACCATTCTCATTAGACTGGAAAATAAACATTTGGGATGACAGATATGGATGTTTCATGAGTCACTGTGAAGGCGGAGAACTTCTTTTGCGTAATCCTAAATTCGGACACACGAAGGCAGTGCAAAATCGTTGGGCCCGTGGTTTCGAAGAAACAGTCACTTCTCACTGCCGCGTTCGGTTAATTCTGGCACCATTGTTTAGAGAACTAGCAGACGACGGAACGTGCGTATCACGTAACATGAGAAGATTTCGAATCTCTGCGTGCTGTATCCTTCTCAAGTGGTCACCACGTCAATTCACAGACGTCACACTTTCTGTCACAGTTCACAAATGTTTTTATTTACCCCCATGGAGCAACAGCCCCTCGTGGGCCAGGTGCACCTCGTTGCTGAGGTTTCACGATCGCACTCAGTTACATACGTCATACTGGGTAGGATTCTTCTTGATGAGTGATCAGCTCGGCATAGACCTCTACCTGACAGCACACGGCACTCAAATAGAAAAACATCCGTGCCCCTGGCGGGATTTGAACCCGCAATCCCAGCAATTAAGCGGCCGCAGACCTACGCCTTAGACCGCGTGGTTACTGGGTTCAGTTCACAACTGCGTGTGTGTATGTGCATATATATATATATATACACATACACATATGTTATGACTATTGTTGTGGTCGGTCATTATATTTGTTTGAAAAACTTAACATATTCTTGATTTCAAACTTTTTCCGTGTTCTGAATGTTGTATTCTGTCTTTTGGGTGAGTTCTCGGCGGCTGATATATGTGCCGACGTTTCGGAACACTCTGCTTGTTCCATCTTCACAGGCGGTGTAAGCAGGAAGAATGCTTACACCGCCTGTGATGATGGAATAGAGTGTTCCGAAACGTCGGCACATAAAATTCAGACGCCGAGGATTCATCCAAAAGACAGAATACAACAACTTAACATATAGTTGAAGAATAAGAGATCAACTTGATGTCAATTTAAGTTTTATTTCACTTCTTCTATGCTCAACATGTTTCGGACATTAATACATCCATCATCAGGAGCCTGCGACTTTTTTATTGTATCACCACATTAGTTGTGTGTTCTTGTTTCGATGTGTTGGAGTTTCAGTGTGGCTGGTTGGCGTGGTATCCGTGTTGCAGGCTTCAGCCTGCCACACGGATTATTATTATTATTATTATTATTATTAAGTGAAATTGGGTTGTCACCCGGTGGCAGTGGTTATTTTACATGTATACAAAATACGAAATTGGTTACTAATAAATTTAAGTCGGGAGGGCTACATGAGAAGCATGTAGTGGCAACTTGGAATGTTGGGAACCATCTCAGCATTTGCTTATAGACACAGGAAACCAAGAAAAACCTGTGTCGAGGTGGCCGGTCGCAGGACCTTCCGGATACTGACTTGCACAGGGCAGAACTGCTCAGCCTTTTGTGTAATACGGGCAACTTCGGGAACGCTGGTCTTTATTATAAATGATTAAGAATATGTTTAATTACATGTATAATTTAACTGTGCATTTTTCTATGCGTCATATGCTCCAAAAACGTGCTGATAATAATGGGGGAAAAAATTACAAAAGAATGCAATTCAGCGCGTCTGATAAGCTGTCGCTATTTTTAGCACGTTTAAAAAAAACATGGATTAATAACATAATGCACGTGTATGTCCGTCAATGAACAGCCATTAGGTTTTCAAAATTGCTTCGTTCTTCTATCTGGGCTTGTCAAAAAAAGGGTTAAAAGACCTCTTCTCGGTTAAGACGTCTCCGCCGGTAACGTGATGTTGCCCGCGAACTATGGGTTGAGCGGGCCTGGTATAGGGCCGACCACAAAGGGCAGGCAGGAACCGTAACAAGTCTGTTCATCTTTTTGTCTCTAAACCAGAGCTCACCAAAAGTTTTGTGTGCTCGCGAGAATTTTAAACCAGTCGTAATAGTTTCTTCACTGCTCGCTTATATGCTATTGTAATCCACTGCAGGCACCCCAACGCTGCAGTTTGTAATATCTTACGGTCAGTAACAACGTGAAGTGCACAAACTTCAGAAATGAGAGAGACAATTTAAAAGGATTCTGCAATAGATTGTCAATAATATAAGGCAAAACAACAGTAATAATTCCAATAGAAATGTCGAACTAGAGATCTATGCGCCAGGAATGTAGGCTTTGTGATTTACGATTGGAGCTACTTGCTTTTCGGTAAATTATTTCCGGCACAACTGTAGTCTGTAACCTTTGTACGTGGTTCGATAGAGGTGGGATACAGGTGCGGTTAGCGAAATTATTATAACAAATCTACGCAGCACATTTCTCCCTGAGAAGTTGAGAGGTTCTCAACTAGAAATTCCCGCATTTTATGGAACCCGAAGGTTCATCACCGCATACACAAGAGCACGTCACCTGTCCCTATCCTGAGCCAGATCCATCAATTCCATTCCTCCCCATGTCACTACTTGAAGATCTGTTTCACTATAATCCTCCCATCAACGCCTGGGTCTTCAGAGTGGTTTCTCTCCCACAGGTCTCGCCACCAAAACCCAGTACGTTCCTCTCCTGTCCCTCATACGTCCCACATGCCCTGCTCATCTCATCTTCTTGATTTGATCATCCGAATAACATTTGGTGAGGAGTACAGATCATAAAGTTCCTCGTTATGTAGTCTTCTCCGCTCCTCTGTTCTCTCGTCCCTTCTAGGCCTAAATATTTCTCAACTAATATCCTCCTCAGCACCCTATTTTCAGTCACCCTTAGCCTACGTTCCTTCCTCAATGTGAGCGACCAAGTTTCACACCCATACACAACAGCAGGCAAAAATTTAGATCTGTGCATCTTAATGTTTATACTTCCGGATACCAAACTGAAAAACAAAATACAGTGATACCTCGGCTAACGAATATAATTCGGTCCGGAATCACACTCGTTAGCCGAAATCTTCGTTAGCCGAAACGTGATTTCCCGTAGGTTTCTATAGAAAATCTTTTAATTCGTTCTGGATGCTGCCCACTATTTAAAGATAAGTTTTATAAAATAGTAAAAAACACACTATAAAAGGGCAAAAACTCACCAAAGGCTGAGATGAACAGCTACCCAATTGGATGAAGGAGAATGGAAAGTAGAA
>Ga0123355_10006189_pt1 | contig 17673 bp, 15 predicted proteins | sample TergutEmb28metaG_3_FD_89872 | JGI IMG/M metagenome (GOLD analysis project Ga0123355, IMG submission 89872) | Embiratermes neotenicus P1 segment gut microbial communities from Petit-Saut dam, French Guiana - Emb289 P1 | ecosystem: Host-associated > Arthropoda: Insects > Digestive system > Gut ...
AAACGCGCGGCTCCACGGTTTGCCTGTGGCAAACTGGCACTACGTGCCACTTTTGCGTAGCAAAAGCGTCAAAGGCGCGTTCTTCGGCGACAGACGGGACTGATTTCGAATTAATTCGCTATAAAAACGCGTACTTAGCGTTTTTGGCCAATTTTACCCGACGCGCAATCACGATTTCGAAAGTCGTTCGCTACATATGTGCTTATTGCAAATCATGTGAGTGCATAAAAAATCCCGCCGCGACCATCCTATTAAGGATAATACCGATTTCAAGCAATTCGCTGTAGGAGTGCTTTGCAGTGCTTTAAATCAGTTTTGAGGACAATAAGTGCGAAACATCCGCGAAGCGGATTTTCATACCAACCTATTTGTTCCGCCGACGAAGGAGGCATGAATTAAATTATGCGCATTTTTGCATTAGCTTTACTTATGATTGGCCTGGTTTGCACCCAGCAGCCCCAGGTATTTGCACGGGATATTGGGCAAGATTATGCCCATGCAATGCCCCTTTCACGTAAGATAATTGTAGTTGACGCCGGCCATGGCGGCTGGGATCCGGGCATGGTAAGCGGTAAGGTACACGAAAAGGATATAAACCTAGAAATTGCCAAAAAATTGCAGGTTTTCCTGGAGCAAGGCGGGGCAACGGTAATTGTCACCCGGCTGGAAGACGAAGCACTTGCCAACAGAAAAGTCGGCGATATGCAGGCGCGTAGGCTTATTGCCAATACAAGCAAGGCTGATATTTTTGTTAGCATCCATCAAAATTCCTATAAAAGTGCAAATGTTAAGGGCTTTCAAGTCTTTTATTTTAACGAATCAGACAACAGCAAAAAGCTTGCGGTCTGCATTCAAGACCGGATGAAGGAATTTGTAAACCCGGGTAATAAGCATAGTTCCCGCGCTAATAAGAACTACTATGTGCTAAAGGAGACGGTGATGCCAGCAGTGCTTGTGGAATGCGGGTTTCTTACTAACTCTGGTGAACGCGGCATGCTTGGCACTGGCGAGTATCAAGAGAAAATCGCCTGGGGGATTTATCTTGGCATTGTGGATTATTTTCATCTGCCGCAGGCTACGCCATTGCCGGAGGTTACCCCCACACCGGAGGCCTGTGTAAAGCCGGAGCAAGAGATAGGTGATTCACCCCTTGGCTTGAATCGCTAATCCTTTGCGGGGAAAACGCCCGCACGGATGATCGATAGGCGCGGGTGGTGCGAATCCCCTGCCCCTGCCTCCCGTATTTCGCTGGCCCTTGGAGGGGGTTGTCGCTTCGCATTGCTTCGCGCTTATGTGGTTTGTGTGGACGCACGCCTGTGTTATGTGTAGGTTTTTATGTATAGACAATATATGTAGTGTTATTATCATTTTTTATACAAACGCGGGTTGTCTTACCGGCGTTTTTAATTTATACTAACCCTTGGCACTACTGTGCACTTGTAGCTCAGGGGATAGAGCGTCCGCCTCCTAAGCGGTAGGTCGCAGGTTCGATTCCTGCCAAGTGCGAGAGAAAACCCCTTGGAAGCAGCTAGATTACTGACTTTCAAGGGGTTTTAATTTTCTCATCATGAGTGTGTATCATATATGGAAAGCCTAACTGCGTAGTATTTTAGGAGGCCACCTATGACAACCAAATCCGGCTGGGAACGTGAAAACCGAGTACACTTTGACGAAATAGTCACAAACTACGACAAAGTACGATGGGATTACCCTAGGGAATTATATTTGGATATATTTGAATATGCCGGCGCAGGCAAGAAGGCCCTTGAGATTGGGGCTGGTACCGGCAAGGCTACTTTGCCTTTTATTGATGCCGGGTATGGGGTTACGGCTGTTGAACTAGGCGCGAATATGGCCGAGTTTATGGCTGAGAAATTCAAGAGTAATAGCGGCTTCAAAGTTATTAACGAGACTTTTGAGGAGGCGGTGCTTGAGAATGAAGGCTATGATTTGGTTTATGCCGCTACAGCATTTCACTGGGTGGATGCTAGTATTGGGTGCCCCAAGGTCATGGACATATTAAAGCCCGGTGGCACATTCGCACTATTTCGCTATAACAGTGTCCCGAGGCCTGGCGAGGCTTTATATGACGCGATTCAGCGATGCTATGAGAAATTTTATAACACATACTACACAGGCAGCAAAAAGCCCGTGAGGATATCAAAAGAAGAATACTGGACGCCCGCCGAACTGCACCGTAGCTTCCGGTTTGAGGGTATGGAGCAGTATAGCTTTCGTGATATTACTATGAAGTTTTACGAGGCTTCGCGGACATATACAGCAGATGAATATATCATCTTGCTTGATACCAACTCTGACCATCGTAGTTTGCCAGATGCCAACCGAGACGGGCTTTACGCTGGTGTGCGAGAGGCTATTTTGCAGTATGGCGATATGTACACGTTTGAGAGTCTGTATCAACTGTATATGGGACGAAAGCCTCTGAGCATGTAAGGTATTTATGCCGGTTGCTGAAACTGTATCTATGCAAATATTGTGGACACGAAAACAACAAACTGCAAATCGGAGGGCATATGATATATACAATTAAGATGATAGTTACCGACCTTGACGGTACCCTACTTAGAACGGACAAGACTATATCATCACGCACACAAGAGGTGCTGCAAAAGTGCCGGGAAGCTGGTATAAAAGTTGTCTATGCAACAGGCCGAGGCGGGTCTGCGGATAGGGTCGCGCATGCGGAGTTGTTTGATGGGCGCATTACTATGAACGGCGCGGTTGCGAAGATGGGTGTAACGAATCAGGATAATATAACGGTTGCGAAGATGAATGGCACAGCGAAACAGGCCAGCACAGTGACTACAAGTAAGGGCAACGACATTGCGGCAATAAACACCACCACCAAGGCCACACATGGCGAGACATACAAATGCTTGATACCATACAAAACCGCTCGCCCAATCCTTGTAGCCTGCGACATGCGCGGCATAAAAATCACATCTGAGGTAGGCGGTATGCACTACTCAAACTTTGCGGTATCGGACTTTTGGCCGCAGCTTACCAATTTTGAAATCACAGATTTTTCACGGCACGCGCTGGACGCAGAAAAAATATATTCGCCCAACCCCAATGCAGAAGAAAGCGCGTTTATCCGGCAGTTGCTTCCAACGGAATTATACTCTGTTGCAACATCAGATATCACTGGGGTGCTTTTGCAAGTTATGCATAAAGACGCCACCAAGTGGAAGACTGTGCTAAAGCTTGCCAACAGATGGGGCATACAGCCATCAGAAATTGTAGCATTTGGAGATGACTTAAATGATCTTGATATGCTTGAAAATGCCGGTATCGGCGTGGCTATGCACAATGCGCTAGATGAGGTAAAAGCTGTATGTAACACTGTATGCGGCAGCAATAACGAAGATGGCCTTGCTGGGTGGATTACAAACAATGTCGCTATGTTATAGGTTTTCCTGGCAGGTGGCATTAGTGCCTATCCTGCCATGTGCATATGCGCGGATGGCAAGTTTTTCGCGCCCTAAATCGCGCCCTAAATAAAATTGAATACCGCGTTTCTATATATCCTTCTCCCGGTTTTTTAGCATGAAATAGTCAAAAGATGCCGGTGAGGAGGATTTTTTTCCTTTGCCGGTGGCATATATACCAGTGTATGTGCCGGTAAAGCCCCTCCCTACTACCTCGCATGTTAAAAATCTGGCAGACGCACTGCCTAGCAGGATTTTTTCGTCCTTAGTATGCCCGTAGTAGAAATGATACTTTAGCCTGTCTGCTTCAACTTTTATGAACAAAGGACCTTCCTTGACTTCCACAGTAGCTGCAACCTGATAAAAATCATCTGCCCTTTTTTCTAGGGCTAGTACATAGCGTCCGTTTAATTTTTTCTTTATTACTTTAAAATAGAACTCGCCGGTTATAAATACAATCAACCCGGCTTCTTCGTTTTCGGTATGGGGCTGGTATTCAAGTGACGTTGCGATATCGCATTCATAGTACCTTTGCCTTCGGCATAATAGCGCGGGGGAGTCTAAATCATGGATTTCATAGGCATTACCCCATAAGGTCATAAACCCTTTTTTGTAGTCTAAGTCGTAGTCATTGACATAGGGGTTTCTCAGATAATTCCAGTGGAACCCTAGTGTTTTTTCGTCAAAATGGTCAAGTTCATTTTCTGCATTAACGGGGAAGCTTGGCAAAAGGGGGCCTTCTGAATTTTGTTCAATCCATTTGCCGTCGTTTACTATAGGCCAGCCGTGTTCGTCCCATGTGACTGGCGAGAGGAAGGTTTCCCTGCCGATATGTGTCATATATTTTTGTGCAATGCGGATCCCGTGGCAGATAATCCACCAATTTCCTTGATGATCCTCTACTAAGTCGCCGTGGCCTGTGCAGTGGATTTCTAGGCTTCTTGCTTGCATATTTGTTAGTATTGGGTTTCTTGGACACGACTCAAATGGCCCCCATGGTGTTTTGCTTCTTGCAATTGTTACCATGTGAGTAAAGAATGTTCCGCCTTCTGCAATCATCAAATAGTAGAAACCACCGATTTTATATAGGTGTGGGGCTTCGGGGCTTTTTCCTCCAGAACCGTACCAGATGTGCTTTAGCTCGCTTAAAAGTTGGCCTGTTGTAATATCCAGCTCTGCTTGGGCAATTCCACAGGTGCCATCGCTGTCTGGATGGCTTACGGTGTAATAGACTTTGTCATCATCAAAGGTAAGGGAGGGGTCAATCCCGCCTACTGAAAGCCATATTGGGTCTGACCATTCTCCTGCCGGGTCTTCTGCTGTGACGTAAAAGTTGCCCTTTCCGCTTACATTTGTTGTTGTCATATAGAACAGTCCATTGTGATACCGTATTGTTGGTGCCCATACTCCCCCTGATGGCGTGACACCTTTTAGGGGGATTTGGGACTCTCTTGTTAGACAGTGGCCTATCTGCTGCCAATTGATTAAATCCTTACTGCGGAAAATCGGGACGCCTGGGAAATACTCAAAGGAACTTGTTACCATGTAGTATTTTTGCCCTACCCTGCAAATGCTTGGGTCGGGATAAAAGCCTGGCAGTATTGGGTTGCGGTACTTCATTTATATATCCTCCCACTTACGCAGCTGCGCGTCCAAACCTTGGCTTTAACACTACATATGCCACCGCCGCACTTACAGAGGCTGCCGCGGTAACGATTGCGCCGTATTTTACCCTCCGGCGTATTTTTTTTGCGCGGGCGGCGATTTTGGCGGCTTCCGCGTCTAGCTCGTCTAGGTATGTCTCGTCTATTCCGCTGATATCCGCCCAGAGTCTTACTGTTTTTTCGTCGTAGGCGGTAATATTCTCGTTGGCTGGCTTGATTTCGTATTTAGAATTTTCACTTATCATAGGGCTACCCCTTCCTTTTCTAAATGGGCGGCAAGTTTTTTTCGCGCCCTAAATAAGATTGACTTTACTTTGCTTTCAGGCATATTAAAGCGTTCGCAGACGTCACGGATACTTTCGCCATGGAAGTAACGCAGTATAAATGCGGTGCGTGCGGTTTTATCCATTGCGGCTAGGCCGCTGTTTATTGCGGCCTGGGTTTGTGTGCTTTCGTATTCGGCTTCCGGGTTTGTATTTGCCGGGATGCAGTCTGTTAGTTCACCTAGAAGCTGGTCTGTTTCGCCTCCGCCGCGGCGGGCGGCACCCTTTGCCTGCCATTTGTTTATTGATAGATTGCGTGCGATTTTGGCAAGATACGCGCCAAACCTCTCCGGCCTTGTGGGCGGGATAGCCTGCCAGGCTTTCATATAGGTGTCGCTTACGATTTCCTCGGCGTCTTCGTTTAAGCGCAGGATATTTATTGCGACCTTATAGAGACGCAGGCCGTACTTGGCGCGGGTTTGGGTTATTGCGGCTTCGTTGCGCGCAAAATATAGGTCGAGGATATAGTTGTCGTCCATATGGTTTTGGAATCTCCTGTAAAGGATGGCGGTTATAGCGAATTAATTCGAAATCAGTCCCGTCTGTCGCCGAAGAACGCGCATACTACCGCGCGTTTTCGGCTCGGCCGGGGACTGTTTCTCATTTGATTCGCTATATATAATGACAGGCTTTTTGTGAAATGGTTGCTTACAGGTTTTGAATCTCCTGAATCGCGTCAAGATCTTGGGCTACAATGGTTGAGTCTGTTACAAGGCATAGCATTTCGGCCTGGTTTACGCCGATAAACTGCCCTTCGATGATGGTTTTACGCACTGTGGTTACGCGCACAGACGTCCCCCGGTGAAAGGTCGCGCCATTGAAGTTTAAATTGTCGATTGGAAATGTGTTGTAGCAGCTTTCCAGTAAGTTGTCCAATTGGTCTGGTGTGTAATGTATTATGCTTGACCGTGTGATAAACATGCGAACTCCACCGGAAATAAACTTGATGATAATAAATATCACACCGGCACCAACAACGGCAAAAATTACATCTGTGTATGATAATTGAAGAATCGTGGCAGATACACCATGCATGAATAAATTCACAATAATATCCTTCCCGGGCAATATCTCTCTTAGGCGTACATATTGATTTCTGTAAGATGCGCGTAAAGGCCGCCCCTTGCCATTAGTTCGTCATGGCTGCCCATGTCTTCGATTTTACCGTCATTTAGCACAATTATCTTGTCGGCTTTTTTTATTGTTGACAGCCTGTGGGCGATTATAACCGTTGTACGATCGCGCATTACATCGTCCATTGCGTCGCGGATTTGACGCTCGGTTTCTACGTCTACGGCAGCGGTAGCCTCGTCTAGTATGAGAATCGGCTTGTCGCGTAGCACGGCACGGGCAATGGAAACTCGCTGCTTTTGTCCGCCGCTTAGGCGAAGGCCGCGCTCCCCTACTTTTGTGTCATAGCCTTCGGTTAGTTCTGCTATGAAATCGCTGGCACGGGCCATCTTTGACGCCTCTTGCACCTCGGCCAGAGTGCTGCCCGGCGCGCCGTAGCTTATATTTTCCGCAAGGGTGTCGTTAAATAGGAAGACATCTTGGATTACATTGCTCATGTTATTTCTTAGGCTTGCGAGGGAGACATCCTTTAGGTTGTGGCCGTCTACGGAGATATCGCCTTCAACCGGGTCGTAGAAGCGGTTTAGGAGGTTGATAAAGGTAGTCTTCCCTACCCCGGTAGGGCCTACAAGTGCCACAACCTCGCCAGGTCGTATGTCAAGTGTAATGTTTTTAAGCACCTCTTGGCCTTCGATATAGTGGAAGCTGACATTGTCGTACTTGATATGCCCCCGGACATCTGTTAGCTGATGAGGATTTTCGATTTCCTTTATATCTATTTCGGTGTTAAGTATTTGAAAGACTCGCTCGCCCCCTGCGATTGCGGTTTGCAGGTCTTCGTTTATACGGGCAAGGGCAGTGATTGGTTGATAGAAAATGGCAAGATACATAATAAATGCCACAATATCCGCAACAGGCACGTAACCGTGAAGTGTCATATAACCGCCGACTGAGATTACAATTACCGTGCCTATACTTGAAAAAAACTGGACACTACTGCCATAGGCCGCGCTTAGTTTTAAGGCGTCAAGTATTGCCCAGGCTTGGTCTTTTGCGTTGCCGCGGATTTTGTCAAGTGCACGCTGGTGCTGATTAAAGACTTGGATTTCCTTCATACCGGAGATATTGTCTTGCAAATTCGCGTTAAGCACCCCAAGAAGTTCTTGCGCCCTGCGAAAGATTGGCAGCACTTTTTTAGCAAACAAAATAGAAAGCACAAACAGTATCGGGATGGTAATAAGGCTTAAAGCCGCAAGGGTTGGGTTGATTATAAAAAGTATTATCGCAACGCCGATAAGTATCACGATGTTAAACAAAATATCCGGCACGGCATGGGCGATTAGAAGCTCGATTTGATTGGTATCGTTGATTATGCGGCTCATGATTTGCCCCGTTTGCTTGTCATGATAAAACTTCATAGAAAGCCGCTGTAGATGGGCATAAACATCCGCCCGAAGGTCTGCAAGAAACAGCCAAGCCGCATAGTGAGTATAATACGAACGCACATAGGCACATATCGCAAGCCCAAAGTACACCGCCGCAAGAATAAGCCCCATGCGAAGTGCCACATCCGCAAGCCTAGGGTCGGCGTTTACGGCCATGTCTGTAAGTTGGCGCACAACAAGGGGCGCGTAAAGCTGGGCAGCGGTCATCCCCACGATTGCTAGTAGGGCAACGATTAGAAAACCCCAGTATTTTCGGGCTGATTTTACAATTTGAATCATTAGTTTCATTTTGCGTTATGCTCCTTTGCCTGCTGGATTAGTTTTGTATATAAGTACACGTCGTACTCGTTAAACATCTCTCCCACTACAATTTTTTCTATTGGAAACCATTCTACGCCGCTGTTTTCATCAAGTTTTACACTGCGGACTTCGTCTTCATCTGCTATAAAAACATAGGCGACATCTAAATGTAGGTGACCGCTTACAAAGATTCCGTTCTTATAATGGCCGGGGACAAGCAGGATATCTAAGGATGCGATTTTTCCAGACTGCGGGAGTGCGGTTACGCCGGTTTCTTCCGTGATTTCGCGGGTGGCAACGGTTAACAAATCCCCGTCGCCATCTGCGTGGCCGCCTGGCCATGCCCATTTGTTTAATATATTGTGGTGGATGAATAGGGCTTTTGTTTGGTTTTTGTTTAAAACAAAGGCCGATGCAGCCATGTGACATAGTTCGTTGTCTCGTAGCAGTATATTGTGCGGGTATTGGTTTATGCAGTCTAGGGCCTGTTCCCACTAACGACAATAGACAGCTTTTGCGGCAATTTTGCGCCAATCAAGGAGGTGTTGACGCAGCTTGCCCAAAGGCAAGCAAGGAAATACCGACGCAGGGTGGCGTAAAATTGACCAAAAGATGGCTGTTGGCGGTAGTGGGAACAGGCCCTAGGATTACTTTTTGGTCTTGCACTTCTTGCTGGTTTTTTGGGGCGTAGCTTTTGATTTCGTTTATATAGTGCATTTTGGCCTCCGGTTGGGTTTTGCTTTAGTGGGGGGGGTGACGATGTCATTTCTGACAAACCTTTAAATGGTGTGATGTCATTTTGGGGGAAAGTGGTCTTGCTGGAGGGTGTCATTTTGGTAAAACCTTTCTAAACCAGCACCCGCACGTTCCGCGCCACCTGGGGCAAGCCTTTCGGTATCCGCTCTCCAGGTGCCACAAGCGCAATACCGGGAGGATAGGCTGCAAGCACCTCCCCGGCAATACGCCCGCGGGCTTTCTTCCAGGGGATAATCTCGGTTTCGCGCCGTATTGCCTCACTTGGGGGAAGCACCTGCTCGGGTGGATATTCATAGGAAGGGGGACTTGCCGCATATACAGCCACATCAAGCCTAATATTAAGCGACCCAATCGCACCCCAAAGCCGTTGAAGCCCTTCATCGGTATCCGCAACGGATGTCATTGCAAGCATATGTCGCTGGTTAGACATTTCCATTTGCACCTTATACCGGCCGGCCAGCATTTCTGATATATCCTCGCTGCCGGTGTCTATATTTAGGTTAAACAGCAACTTCGACATATCCATGTCATATATCCCATATTCCCCTACCCTTTCGCGGCCAACAAGATTAATCGGCTGCACCTCGCTTGTGGAAAGGGCTATGCGCAGCTTTGTTAGGCGGCTCACATATGTCTCAAAAATCTCCGGCCGTTTCCATAGCATTTTCAGCACGTAATCAAGCTGCCCCATCAGCATATATGAAGGGCTTGTAGTCTGCATCGCATTCAAGAAAACCCGTAGCCTTGATATATCTACACGAGGGCTTTTTACATGCAGCACCGCAGTCTGCCCAAGTGCAGGCAACGTCTTATGAAAGCTTTGCACAACAATATCGGCACCCAACTCAAGGGCGGAAATCGGAAAAGCATCGCTATACTTAAAATGCGCACCATGTGCCTCATCTACAATAAGAATACCGCCACGACTATGCACGCGCGCGGCAATCTCCTTAATATCCGACACAAAACCCTCATATGTAGGGCTTACAACGATTACCACAGCACCCTCTGTTATCCCATCAAATGCCTCTGGCTTTACACCACCGGCAAGGCCGTCCCCAGTTATTTCCGGGAAAATATATCTCGGTAACGCCCCAGCAAGGGCAACACCGCTATAAACACTTACATGGCTGTTGCGGGCGGCATAGATACTGCTTCCAGGGTTGCAAACAGTGCAAATTGCCGCAATAATACCGGCACTTGAGCCGTTTACAAGCAAGTAACTCTCATTCGCGCCGTAAAACCCGGCAATATCGTCTTGTAAGGCCTTTATTATCCCAGTAGGCGCACCAAGCACATCCATACCGGGTATCTCCGTTAAATCCATCTCTCCAAGGTTTTGAGGTATGAACATCGGGTTTCGTTTATGCCCCGGCATATGGAAGGGGTAAATGTCACTTTGTAAGTAGTCTTGAATATGGGAATACATATAGCAACTCCATTCTCTTGGCAGTGCTATGATAGTACCACATATAAGGCAATACATGGGCAATATACACACAATGAAGACATTTTGCGACAAGTCGCCCTATATGTATGTTCGGTAGACGTATGGGCATACTTTATGGTAGATTGCCTGCCAGACATCGGGTGGCGGTGTTTTTTTGTTGTACAAGATTTCCACCAATATTTTCACTATTTTATAAGAGAGTGAGGGATACTCATGCGTGCAAAGATTACATTGGCTTGTCAAGACTGCAAGCAACGCAACTACAATACCACCAAGGAAAAAAAGAACCATCCAGACCGTATGGAAACCAAAAAGTATTGCCGCTTTTGCAACAAGCACACCTCCCATAGAGAAACGAAGTAAGAAACAAATTCGAAGTAAAGAAGCAAAATGAAGCAAAATCGGAACAAAACAGCACAATTATAAGCAGCGCAGCTTAAGGAGTAAATTATGGAAAAAACCAAGGATAAAAGACAAGAAAAGTCTGCCATCGAGGGCGGTACAGACGTTGTTTCCGGTATATTTGGCAAATATCGTGCGGAGTTTCGTAAAATCGTATGGCCTTCCCGGGAGACACTGGTGAAACACACCGTTACTGTGGTCATTGTTTCTGCAATCTTTGGCGCGTATATCGCCATCAACGACGGTGTTTTTGGCTTCCTATTCCGCCAGTTTGCAAACCTAGTCGGGGGCGCGTAGGCCATGAGTACAGACGTAGTTGCCGAGGTAATTATAGAACCAAAGTCAGAACCTCAAACAGAACCTAAGTCAGAACCTCAATCTGAACCTATATCAGAGCCTAATGCCGAACCAATAGCAATTGCCGAGCCTAAAAAAGAAAAAAAGCCACCAGGCCCGCCAAAATGGTATGTAATCCACACATACAGCGGCTATGAAAACAAAGTAAAAGCCAACATCGAAAAAGCCATAGAAAACCGCGGAATGGCAGAGCTTATAGACCAGGTTCTAGTACCAACCCAAGAAACCGTAGAAATCAAAAACGGTGTAAAAAAGCGCGTCCAGCGCAAAATCTACCCAGGCTATGTACTGGTTAAAATGTCAATGACAGACGAAACCTGGTTTGTAGTAAGAAACACAACAGGCGTAACCAGCTTCGTGGGCCCAGAGTCAAAGCCAATCCCCCTAACCGACGAAGAAATTATCTCAATGGGCATAGAAATGCCCGACATAGAGCTGGATATCCACGTAGACCAACTGGTAAGGATAATCGCAGGCCCCTTCGACGGGTCTGTCGGCAACGTACGGGAAGTAAACGCCCAAAAGAAAACCGTAACGGTTTCTCTAAGCGTTTTCGGGCGCGAGACTCAAGTGGAGTTAGACTATCATATCGTCCAAAGAATGTAATAAGCACATGACAAGTTTAATTAAATCCGTGGAAGGTAACACAAATATGTGTGCCGCGATACCACAAGGAGGAATATAAATGGCAAAGAAAGTCAGCGGCTTTGTAAAGCTGCAAATCCCGGCAGGGAAGGCAACACCGGCACCGCCGGTAGGCCCGGCCCTAGGCCAAGCAGGGGTAAACATCCCAGGCTTTTGTAAAGAGTTTAACGAGCGTACCCAAGGCCAAGCAGGCCTTATAATCCCGGTAGTAATAACCGTGTACGCAGACCGCAGCTACAGCTTTATAACAAAAACCCCACCTGCGGCAGTGCTACTAAAAAAAGCAGCAAAATTAGAAAAAGCCAGTGGCGAGGCAGGCCCAAAAACCAGCATAGCCACCGTAACAAGAGACGACCTAAAAGAAATCGCCGAGATGAAAATGGTCGACCTAAACGCGGCCAACATTGACACCGCCATAAGTATGATAGCCGGTACAGCCCGCAGCATGGGCATTACCGTGAAAGAATAGGAGGGTGTCAAATGGGAAAAAAATATAACGAAGCCGCAAAGCAAGTAGACGCGCTTAAACTATACGACGTACCAGAAGCACTAGAGCTAGTACAAAAAACCAGCGTAACAAAGTTTGACTCAACAGTAGAAGCTCATATCCGCCTAGGAGTAGACGGCCGCAGAGCAGACCAGCAAGTAAGAGGCACAGTAGTGCTTCCCCACGGAACAGGCCGTAACCTCCGCGTTCTAGTATTTGCCAAAGGCGAAAAAGCCACCGAGGCCGAAGCCGCAGGCGCAGACTATGTAGGCGCGGAAGACCTAGTAGCCAAAATCCAAAACGAGAACTGGTTCGACTTTGACGTAGTAGTAGCAACCCCAGACATGATGGCAGTAGTAGGCCGCATAGGCCGCGTACTAGGCCCCAGAGGCCTAATGCCAAACCCAAAAGCCGGCACAGTAACCGCCGACGTAACCAAGGCAATAAGCGAAATTAAAGCCGGTAAAATCGAGTACAAGCTGGACAAGTTCAATATAATCCATGTACCGGTAGGCAAAGTATCCTTTGATACCGAAAAGCTAGTAGACAACTTCAAGACACTGATGGACGCAGTAATCAAGGCAAAACCATCAGCCGCAAAAGGCACCTACCTAAAAAGCGTAGTTGTAGCATCCACCATGGGGCCTGGCGTTAAGGTCAATCCAACAAGAGTCACCGAGTAGAACCCAGCAAATCACAAATTTACCAGGGCATTTGAACATGCGGAAGACATCCCATGGCTCAAATGCCCTTTTTTTTATGCGCACTCGAGCCTTATTTGTGCACAACATAGGCGAAGAGTCCGCAGTCACAGGGGGATACCGCTTTTCTCCGCGCTTCGGCTGATGTTGTGGAAGCCTCGAGCGAAGAAAAATGCGATTTATCACGGATTGCCATCCGCATAAATCGCGTTTTTCTACCGCCCGAGTCTCCCCCAACGCCTACGCCTACCGGAGAAAAGCGGTATCCCCCTGCGACTGCTGCATTTCGCTTATGTATGTGTAAAAAAAGCATCGCTTGCGCTATAACAAAGGCATGTATCAATTGCAACGGTATTTTAACACTTCAACGCTTATTATATAAGTTACCAAGCGGTGACGGTGTGGACGGATAAGAGCCCTTTTCTTACGCCTGTGGAGGCGCGAGTGAGACCGAGGCTATTGGAAAAACGTGATTTCTAAGGATGGCAATCCGAAAGAAATTGCATTTTTCCTAGCCACGGGCTTACTCGCATAAGCCGTAACATGCGTAAGAAAAGGGCTCTTACCCGTCCACACCGCGTGCCGCGTGTGTTAGCTAGATAGAAACAAGAGTAAAGTGCTGAGTGTACAGCTCTCATTGACATTACCAACTACGGGTGTGATAATGTGAAAAAATTTACAAAACAAGGAGGATTTACAATGCAACATGTAGAACAGCTTCTGTCGTCTCTAGTCGGTGGCCTTCCATCGATAATCTATGCGATTTTGCTGCTGCTTTTGGCATTTGTCGTTGCGGCAATTGCCAAGACAATCGTAGTCAAAATCTTGAGACGCTTAAAAGTCGACCAACGGGTAAAGGACGCCGGTGGCGAGGGCGAAAAGCCAACCACGGGCCTCGTCGAGACTATTGGTAAAATCGTGTTTGTGCTGGTTTTTGTGCTGTTCCTTCCGGGGATTTTAGACAGCCTTAACCTGCAAGGGGTTTCCCAGCCTATTACAAACATGATGAACTCACTGCTCGGCTATTTGCCAAGCATTATTGGCGCAATTGCTATTTTCCTTATTGGTAACCTGCTTGCCCGCACCGTTAAGCAAATTGTCGTAAGCATCCTTGACCGCATTAAGCTTGACAAATTGCAAGAGCGGATGGGCATAAAGCCTGATGAGACTACCATCGGCTTTTCTGCCCTTGTTGGCAATATTGTTTATGCCCTTATCCTTATCGTGGTGGCAATCGCGGCCTTGCATGTGCTTAACATCGAGGCAATAAGCGTACCCGCGATGACAATGCTTAACAGCATTTTTGCTATGATACCTAATATCTTTACCGGTATCTTGCTTATATTTGTGGGTGTGATGCTTGGTAGGCTTGTTGGCACCCTTGTATCGGCCTTCCTTTCCGGCATTGGTGTAAACAACCTGGCTAAGGATATCTTTAGCGCAAACCACGAAACCGGCGACAATACCGGCAGTAAAATTGTCCTTTCCAACATCATTGGCGACTTTGTTAAGTACATCATTGTGATACTCTTTGTTGTCCAGTCCTTTAGCGTGCTAAACCTTGACGTGCTAAACAACCTGGGCGTTATGATAATAAACTACCTGCCCCACGTTGTGGCAGCGGTTGTAATCCTTGCACTTGGTCTTTTTCTTGCAAACTTCCTTGAAAAGACCCTTAGAAAGCACGCATCCGTATCCCCGGCTTTTGCAAAGCTAATCAAAAGCCTGGTGATGGCAGTTGCTGTGTTTATGACCCTTAACCAGCTAAATATTGCAGCCTTTATTGTAAACGCCGCATTTGTAATCATCCTCTGCGCAATTGGCGTGGCCTTTGCAATCGCCTTTGGCATAGGTGGCCGGGATTTTGCACGCAAAACCCTTGAGGCCGCAAGCGATAACTATGTTAAGAATACTAATTGTGAGGCGCAAGAGCAGGTTGAGACGGGCGTGCAGGCAAATGTTCAAGAAAATACGCAAGAATAGAGATATCTCAGAATAAACCAATGTAATCAAGCTATCTAAATTATCGGCCTCCTTTTGTCATCATGACTTAGGAGGCCGATTTATTTTTGCAAGGCAGTAATAGGCACGCGGGGCTAATTGCCGTAGGCTTAAGCTGCGAGAACCGCGTAAGCGGGTTGGAGGCTTTTTTCGCACATGTTACGGCTGATGTTGCAAAGCCTCTTGGCGGGGAAAATGCTGTTTAGGTTCGGATTTTCATCCGCCTAAACAGCGTTTTCCCATCGCCAGAGTCTTCACAACGCCTACACAAGGTGCGAAAAAAGCCTCCAACCCGCTTACGCTGCCTATCGCATGTAAGTCTATATGAAAGATAGCTTGCCAGTGCGCTATTAAAATGCCTTATTGCACTCGGCTGTGAAAAGTATTATGAATTACGTCGCTATATTGCGGCACCCGCCTCTTGCCATATATACCCATTGGCTGTGACTGACATGCAGATTTCCCCGGAATTTGGGGTTTTTCCATTTTTGATAAAGGTTATCACACAGCCATTTTGCAGCGATACATAAGCACTTAATGACAACAACACATAGCGAACTAGACTCACATGACAATGGACGCACTGATAGACATTTTTATTTACATATGCGTAGAAAATGATAAAATAGCATAAATACAATTTGTGACTACATATGACAAACGAAAGCGAGGGTGTCTACTTATGGATATTGGTAGCATTGTTGGAAGTATCGTTTTAGGTTTGATTACAAACGGCCTGCATACACGATTGGAAAATATTATTGATAAGAAACTGATAAAGAAAGTCATAGCAAGACTAGAGGAAGAATCTCATTCCAAAATCACAACGTGCCATATGGATGAGGTTTATTATAATGCGCTGGATTTGTATATTACTGAAAATGATATAGTTCCAATGCTAGTTCAAGTCTGCTATTACAAGAATAACCCAAAGAATAAGTCTAATTATTTAACAGTTAATGCGTTTGTAGAAAAACACACAGAATTGTTTGTAAAGCAAAATATGCAGTACAGTTGGTTGGAAAACACCTTCATAAATATATTCAAAGACCTATACAATACTATCAATTCTGCATTAAATATTCCAAACGAAAGCGAGCGAATAACTACTAACATAGTCACAGATGCACTCAAAGAAACCGAGCATACTTTATCTTCAAAGATAGATGAATTAATAAACCCGTCAACACCTACTGCCTCGCCAAAACCCACTCCCCCACCCCACATACATCCCTATATAACCACACAAGCCCCGCCAATCACCAATGAATTTATCCATCGTTCCGACATGGTAGAAGACTTGCACAATGCCCTCAAGCAAAACAAAAAACTTGCCTTGATTAGCGGCCTAGGTGGCATTGGCAAAACAACCATCGCGAAAGCCCTATTCCACGAGGTTAAAGACGAGTATAACCATGTCGCATGGGTCGAATATCAGCACAGCATCAAAGAAAGTTTTCTAAACTCATTTTTGCTTTTCAATGACGTTGATGATGCTACTGAGAGGTACAGGAAAATAACAAATTTCCTGCTAGATGCAACAAAGGATACAATAATATTTATCGATAACGTGTCCGGTGATGATGTTCGCGGACTGGGCTTTATTGAGCAGTTGTCCGCAAATATTGTGCTGACATCAAGGGAGAACAGTATCGGCAATTTTGAGTTATTCACTGTAGACTTTTTATCAGAAGAGCAGTGTGTTGATATTTTTTACAAATACTATAAGTACGATATGGAAAGAACACAAAAAGCGGCAGTCCGCAAGCTTGTTGAACTTGTAAAATGCCATACACTTTCAGTAGAGCTGTTGGCTCGTGCAGCTAACAGGCCTGGATATTCACTGGAAGTGTTTGCTGCGGATTTGAAAGATAAAGGATTCGAGTATCCTAAGTTTAGGAGTGTTGAAACTCATCATACAAAAATCTCCAAGACCATAGCAGCGCATCTGATAAAGTTGTTTGAGTTGCTTTCGGTAAACGATGAACAGAAGCGGATATTGGTGAACTTCTCATTCATGCCAAGCGTTGAAATACCTGCCGAAGTAGAAACTTGGATTGATTGCGCAATAGACGACATAACAAGGCTAACAGACCTGGGCTGGCTAACCGTATCTGAAACCGGTTATGAGATGCATCCAATAATAGGCGAAGCGATACGGCTTCAATATAAGGAGGTTATGTATGAGGACTTTGAGTCGATTATTGGTTATATGTCGAGTGATGAATATATAAGTGACACTGATATATCCACAAAAGCTCACCCTCGTCTTAACATTGCAGAATCTCTTATGAGCTATTTTATGGATTTTGAAACAGAGGAAATTGGCTTGTTATTTAATCAAATTGGGTTTATATATTCACATCATGGAAATTACCCCAAGGCTCTGGAGTGGTATCAGAAGGCTTTAGATATCAATGAAAAGGCCTTGGGGCTTGAACATCCAGATACCGCCGCTTCTTATAACAACATTGCTGCCGTGCATGATAGTCTAGGGGATTACAATAAAGCCCTAGATGGATATCAGAAGGCTATAGATATCGAAGAAAAGGTCTTGGGGCTTGAACATCCAGATACCGCCGCTTCTTATAACAACATTGCTGCCGTGCATAGTCGTCTAGG
>Ga0123355_10006190_pt1 | contig 17672 bp, 16 predicted proteins | sample TergutEmb28metaG_3_FD_89872 | JGI IMG/M metagenome (GOLD analysis project Ga0123355, IMG submission 89872) | Embiratermes neotenicus P1 segment gut microbial communities from Petit-Saut dam, French Guiana - Emb289 P1 | ecosystem: Host-associated > Arthropoda: Insects > Digestive system > Gut ...
GCCAATATTTTCCGGTATATTGTTTGCAACCACGCATTCCGGCCCCACCGACAGGCAATTATACCTATACGGTTCTTGAGTCAAATACGTTGCTTGCAAGAGGCTTGTATTATGTATTTGGAGCGCCGGGCCAGCAGTATTACTTAGATAACTTAACGGGTATCCCTTTGGTGAATAGTGCCCATACCGGCAGTCGGCGTGGTGATACCTTGTATTTACTATCATTTATGACGCTATCAACGATCTATCAAGGCCAGTTCCCCGCTCGGCTTACAGGTGTAAACCAAGCCGGACGTAATGCGGCGTTTGCGTTCCGCAATTGGATACAGGCCGCACCGGCTCCGCCTGATTCGCGGCTATCATTTTCTGTGCCGAATGCAGTTGCAAATGTAAATCTTGCGTCGGGCTATCAGTATACACCGGAAATCCGGTTAAATGCTGACCCACGCAATTCTATAACGATGGATCCTCGTGCGTTTGGTAATTATGTTTCATTGCATCGGATCAGGGACGGACAAACGACTGTCCATTGGTCAGATGTAGAAATCCGTGGTGGTGATGCATTCCGCTTACGTGCACCGGCAGACATTGAGCCGGGTACTGTTTCCAGTGGTGATTTGTATGGTTCTCAGGATATGCGTTGGTTTGCGCTTATGTTTAATCAAGCGGCCAGTACGCAAACAATGGGCGGTTGGTCGCGGTATTTTGACCCGGCCCCACCAATTCGGTTAAGTGTCCGTTGGGCTGATATCACCGGCGGTATGATTGTTCATAAGTTTTCTGAATCCGGTCGGGTAATAGGTGTTGATTTCCGTATTCAGGGTGTGGATGAAAACAATGGTTATATTGACCGAGAGATCACGACTTATGGTATGGGTCAGACTTATGGAGATGGCTATGCGGTTGTGACCGATCTCCTGCCGGGTCGCTATCGTGTAACTGAGATCAACATACCGGGCATCTATATCCCGGTTGAGCCACTGTATATTAATGTAGTGTTACATCAGTTATATGAAACACGCATAACGTTCCGCAACCGTGTGGCTCGTGGCCGGATTGAGGGCCAAAAGGTGGACGATACCGGCGCACCGCTGGCAGGTGCTGTGATTGGTCTTTTCCCGGCGTATGTGGATGAGTTTACTGATGAAACCGCGATAGCGGTAGATGTCTCCGGTGAAGACGGCAGTTTTAGGTTCGAGCATTTGCATATCATGCCACGTGTAATCCGTGAGATCGCATCACCTGCGGGGTTCCGTTTGAATGATGAGATTTTCCCGGTCGATATTATGTATCATGGCCAAGTGATCGAGCTAACGATTGTGAATGAGCCGACGCAGGTAACGATCCGTACCCAAGCTCATACCGGCGACGGCTCGAACCAGTACTTCTATCATGGTGATGTTCTGCGTATGTTCGATGATGTAGAGATCACGCATGAGGGCATCCTTGACGGTACGGAACGAGCCTTTGAGACCTTCCTTGTAGCGCGTCTGCCTGATGGTACGGTGCAAGATGTCTGGCGTTCCGGTCTGATTGACTATGTGGTCTATGATATGGTATTTGCGCATCGTGTGGTGACGGAATATGTAGATACGGGCCGTTTCCTGTTCGGTACGATTTTTACGTTCCGCGAGGTTGGGTTCAATAAAGACGGCGAAGCGGATGTATGGTATAACTGTGATTTTGAGGATAAGAACCAGAATTTGTACCCACGTCCACGGGTAACGATCCGTACCCAAGCCCATACCGGCGACGGCTCGAACCAGTACTTTTATCATGGTGATGTTTTGCGTATGTTCGATGATGTAGAGATCACGCATGAGGGCATCCTTGACGGCACGGAACGAGCGTTTGAGACTTTCCTAGTTGCGCGTCTGCCTGATGGCACGGTGCAAGATGTTTGGCGTTCCGGTCTGATTGACTATGTGGTGGAGGATGCGGTTTTCGCTCACCGTGTGGTGACAGAATATGTAGACACGGGCCGTTTCCCGTTCGGTACGATTTTTACGTTCCGTGAGGTTGGTTTCAATGAAGACGGCGAAGCGGATGTGTGGTATAACTGTGATTTTGAGGATAAGAACCAGAATTTGTATATGCGTCGTCGTTCAGATGTCCCACGTACAGGCGATGAAACGGTTTTGCCGTGGATACAGCTTGTAGGCCTTGTTTCTCTTCTCGTTCTCATAGTTGGCGGTGTTAGCTGGCATTTTGTGTGTAGCCGTAGGAAGCGCAAGGTGCAAGGTGAGTAGTTTGCATTAAATGATAGGGGGCTAGTTAAAGAGGGAGGCGGTAGGATGGTAACCCCGAAGTCCAAGAGAGCGATCATTATAAAAGCCGCTGTTTTTGGTGGTTTGATGCTTTTGGTGGCGGGTCTGCTGGTTGGTATTTTCATGGTTGGTCGGCAGATATTTGACCGTGAGGCGGAATATCGTGTAGCTCGTAGAGAGTATGCCCAGCTTCGCGGCCATGTCAATTCTGCCCTTGACCACTTACAGGACGGGGGCATTGATTTTGATGCCCTCTCCGCGATAAATCCGAGGATAATCGGATGGATTGAGGTGCCGGACACGAGTATTAGCTATCCGGTGGTGCAAGGTAGTGACAATCATTATTATCTGTATCATGTTTTTAGCGGTGTCCGCAATTCATCCGGCACAGTCTTTTTAGATTATCGGGATTCCTCAGATTTTAGCGGCCATGCAAGGCTCTATGGCCATAATATGCGTGACGGTACGATGTTCGCGCCTTTGTTGCGCTGGCCCGGTGATAGTTTTACGATCTACACGGTAGATGGTCTTACTTTGACTTATCGTGTGGTATTCCGTAGGGTCGTTTGTGTGGCAGATGATATATGGGCTAAGCGGGATGACGGCATGTTGCTTGTGACCTGTGTAACGGGTCGGCCTGATGTCCGGCTTGTAACATGGGCGCGATTAGAAAGCGAGGTGAGACAATGAAGTGAGTATGGGTATGTTAAGCTCTGTGATCCATGGCCACGATCAGTTTGTGGCAGATTATAGGGCGGTCGGGAAATATCAGTTGCCGGACATGTATGAGCGGTTGGAGCTTTATCTATCCCAATATGTCGGGCGGCTTGATCCTATGAATGTGAAACATGGTTCGTCTCGTATCGAGGTGCCGGATAAAACAGAGCGGTTCGGCGCTGAGCGTAGTCAACGTGATTTTCGGTTTTCTTTCCGGTATGACCCGGCTTCGGAGTGTTTTCATGTTTCGTATGTTGGTTATGTAGATATTAGTGACGGTCGGCTTGTTTTCTGGGATATTGTATGGTTGTACTGGTCTCGATTTTTAGAAGACTACTATGACCATATCGGTGCCGATGGCGATTGTCCCGGCGAGAAGCAATATGATGTCTATATGCAGTTTAGCCGATCTGATTGTAAGGATGGCCAAGAAGAGAAGTTGATTATCAAAACGTCGGACGGCTCTCGTCATTATTTCTATTTTCAATTTGCGGATGGGGATTATGATAATACGCCGTTCATCCGGTATTTGCGGCACCGTGAGGTAAAGGTTAATGTCCGCTCGGTGTCAGATGTCCGTTTTGATCGTTTTTGGGCCTTTGAGGAGGCTTGTGCGGTCGTGTTGAAGCCGGATAAGCAACCGGATTTTATGGCGGTTAAAGAAATGCTTGCCGGTAGTAGTGTCGAAACTGTAGGTGAATCTATAAACAGCTCGATTTATATGGACCGGCGAAAGTCTAATGATGGCAATGGGTGCCGATTTTGGTTCATGCTGTCAAATGAGGCCGGTCAGTCGGTAGTTAAGTACAAAAATTATACTAAGGTAAAATAAGAGAGTGAAAGGAACATAAAGATGGCAAATTCAATGAAGTCTTTTCCTGTCAGTCAGGCGAAGCAGTTTGGTGCGATGCAGTTCTGTAAGTTCAAGGATAATGTGATGGAGTGGCGCGAGGGCCGCAATGGTGCGCGTGGCAGCAATCAATTGAACGCTCGTGATTATCATGTCATGAGCGAAAAGCAACCAAACCTTGATATCATCGTTCGTATTCCGAAAGAAAAAGATATCAAGGATATCTCGTTTGGTACCGGGATCGAACTGGTTAATCCGGCATACATAGGTATTCCGGGCGGTAACGAAGCTCTGCTTGTCGTTGTGTGTGACGACATGGTAGAGAAGCATTAAGCAGAAGGGATGATGAAAAAATGAGTTTTGAAAGACATTTTGGTAGAGTACAAGGTGATGAAAATCGGTTGGGTGAGTTGGTGTTTCGGCACTCTCGCCCGGTGAATGAAATGAATCAGGAGACCGGGGAAGCAACCGGGCGGATTGCGTACTATGATCTTGCGCTTTTATCCCCGTTGGAAAAAATGGTTCTGCAAGTCCGTGTCGGTGGTAAATCGAAAGACGATACATTGGAGGAGGCAGACAAGCTTATCGCGACGGCCAAGGCTAGCGTAGACAAGTTGAATTTCGGTGATAAGGTCCGCTTGGTTGGTCTTGAGGGTTTCCCGACGGTACAAGGTGCGCGTGGTAATCGTGAAGTGGTTTGGATCCTCAGCGCAAAAGATGTTCAGAAAGTCGGTGGCGGTGGTGTTGTCCCGAACGTAAAACAGGAACAACAGAGCCAGCCGGATCAGCCGCAAGAGGGCGGTAAGAAGTAATCTAAATTTTACGGCGAGAGGGTCACGAGATTAACTTGTGACCCTCTGGTTTTATGAAAGAAAAGGGTATGAAAATGAAAAAATCAATTGTTTCGATATTGTTTGTTTTAGTCGCAGTTCTGTTTTTTGCCGGTTGTGCTGTGGTGGAAGATGCATTGGTGGGTTTAGAGCCTGATGGTGATGTTTGCGAAAGTTATCTGATCGTCCCGGACATTGATATTCCAACTGTTTATGAGATGGTTGATGAAGATGATGGTCCTGTTCGTTTCCCTGTCCGGCTTGCGCGTCATATAGACGGTGATACTACGGACTTTTATATAGATGGTGAGATAGTCCGGGTTCGATATATAGCGATAGATGCGGAAGAACGATTTAATTGTGATCGATGCCCGTTTTATCTTGTGGGTAAGGATTTGTCGCAATGTCCGGAATGTGGTCAACATGACGACATTGCCTCAATACATGTCCGAGAGCGTCTGGAGAATGCTGTAACGATAGCCTTAGAGCTTGATCCCGGTCGTGACCGTTATTGTCGTTATGGCCGTCTGCTTGCATGGGTATGGGTAGATGGTGTTCTCTTGCAGGAAGAGCTTGTTGCGCTGGGCTTAGCTGAGATAGCGTTTGTTCAGGGTAATGAGTTGTACTTATATCGGTTGGAAGCGGTAGCGTAATTTGATGATTGGGGGCTGAGTATGGGTAGACTAAAAAAACGCAGGCCGCCAAAGTTGTTTGTCTATCGTGGTCGGCGTATTCGATTGAAGAATGAATATCTCGTCCGGCGTTTCTGGTGCCTGTTATTGACCCCGTTGTTTTTGGCAGTGTCGTTGGCGTTCCATTTGCCTTTGCTCTTAGCTCGCAACTGGTCGGCCTATTCTGCTGTGTATATAGTAGTAAGTATTGTTGTTGCAGGGCTGGCCTGTGGTCTGGTAGCTTTTTTATATTATTTCTTTCGCTATGAGAATCATATCCAGCGTGTCCACCGCCAGAAGCTTGCCCGTATGATTTGGGATAATGGTTGGCATGGCCGTTCATTAACGGGTCGGCGTATGGGTGCAAGGTCGATGTTTGTAGGTGGTTCGCATGGTGGTTTCTCAGGCCGTGTCCGGCGCTATGTTCGGATGTGGTATAAGCGGCGAGGTCAAGTGTTAACGGTTATTGTAGAACCGGATATGGGGCAAGCGCAAGATGGTATAAAGTATATGCCGGAGCGTTTAGAGACGGGTCTTAATTGTGATTTGATCGAGGATAGCCGGGATGATTATGGTTATTTGAAATATGTGTTTCTATTTGATTCGGTTTATGGCCGGATCATGATAGATAAAGTGACTGTTGGGAATGGCCGTATGCGCTTGATGGAAGCTGTCTATTGGGATATCAATGGTGAACCGCATATGATAGTAGGTGGCGGTACCGGTGGCGGCAAGACATATTTTTTGCTCAGTATTATTTATGCGTTATTGCGTGATACTGATGCAGTGCTTACGATCTGTGACCCGAAGAACTCTATGCTTGTAGATTTAGGTGAGATATTGCCCGATGTGCATTTGATGCCGGAGAGGATAACAGATGCTTTGTATCGGTTCCAAGATAGCATGATGAAACGTTATGCGGAGATGAAGCGGCATCCGGAGTATGAGACGGGCAAGAAGTATCATGAATTGGGCTTTGTCCCTCATTTTTTGATCTTGGACGAGTTTGTAAGCTATTTTGATGCTGTCGGTCGAGAGCGTGATTCTGTGTGGAATGCACTGCGTAGTGTTGCGAATATGGGCCGTGAAGCCGGGTTTTTCTTAATATTGGCTACTCAGCGCCCGGACGGCACGCATCTTCCGACTGCGGTACGGGATCAGTTCAATTTCCGTGTGGCTTTAGGCCATCTTTACGATCAAGGCTATGCGATGATGTTTGGTGATGCGAAAAAGACTTTCTTCCAGAAGCCCATAAAGGGCCGAGGGTATTATACGAATGGCCGTGGTGTGCTCCCGGAGTTTTTTGCACCATTTGTGCCGGAGGATTTCAAGTTTTTAGATGAAATCCGTAAGGTTTGGGAGGCTCGTAATGGTGGTGATAAGTCATCAACGGTACTTGAGTTTGATATAGATATGGAGCTATAAAGAAGCGGAGCCATTTATAATGCGGCTCCGCTTTTGGCTTAAAGATTCTTTTTTTCGTTCCTATTCTGATTTACACCTATCCTCCCATGCGTAAATACCTAGAGTTAATGTATCCAGTATTACCAATAACGGCCCAACGGATGCCACCTGCCCATACAGCATAGCTAATCCACACTGGCTGGTTTGGTTGAGCTCTGGCAAGGACTCTTCCGCCCGGGGCGTCGTAAACATTTACAGACCCTGCGCTATGAGCAAATCTCATCCCATTGATCGGCTCAATCGGTGCAAATGGACTGCCCACTCTCAAGTGTTGCGTGTCGACATAACCCCATCTATTATTGAATTGTTCAACTCTGCCCCATCGAATGGTGCCTACTGTTACAGCATAATCAACCCATAGTATTGCGCCTCTTGGCAAGGTGCCGATAATTCTAGAATTTGTGCTTGCAGACTCACGAAGATTCAAAACGGACCCTGCGCTGACGTTGACATATCTCCAAGCTCTGATTGACTCGCGCGTTGTAGCCGATGCGGTCATAGTTGGTGCAAGCGCTGTTATGAGCATTAGGAGCGCTAAAAATACGCTTAATAATTTTTTTGATTTTTTCATAAGTATTTACTCCTTTTGATTTTAATTTTTTGGCGCTGGAAAACTTGGGTTTTGTTGAAAGTCAGAGAATAGTCAACACACAATCATAGAATCACCATCCTTTCGCGTTTCGCTCAAAGTGTTGGTATATTGTGAAAAATTGATAAGAAAAAAGTTCTTTGGTCGACGGCAAGTGTTTTAACTCCTTTTGAAGTGATAATTATTTTATGATTTTCATTTTTTTGATATATTTCACCATTCTTATCGATATTTTGCCTGCATTATACAAAAAAACTTTTGTGAAATTACTCGAAATTTGCAAGATATTTAATAATATTTCACGGGAGGCATGCAGAGCAAAAGGTCAGAAACATATTGTTTATGCCGTGGCAGTGTTGAAGGCGTTGCAGATTGGTTATTGTCAGTAGATGTCCTTTAAAGTCTTTTGAAAAATCTCTTTTCTCAGTGGGAGCCGCGAGGTGACAAAATGGGTTGTTAAATAAAAGGCCCTTAGATGCCAAAGGCATCAAAAGGTAAGGGCTAGATCAATAGAATCCAAATACCGGTTTATCTTGGTATTTTTGAAATGTTCATCAAAAGAAGGATAACTTTAGGCATGTATCTATTTTAGCGTCTTGAAATTATCCGTTTTACCCATATTAGGAACTTTTCGATGCAAAAAGGCCGCGCCCGGCGGCGAAGCGAAAGCCGGGCGAAACGGCCTGAAATTGCGAAGTCGAACCCCCTCACCTAATAGGGGGGTTAAATAAAACTGGATACAGCTTTCAAGAATCGCTGTAACATAGTGATACCAATGACTGAAAGGGTGTTAAGTCCTTAATTTTGGATGGTGACATTTCGCAAAAATGTCACCAAGAGAGAAAACAGGTGTTTTGGGGGTGTTTTCAATTGATGTTCTAAAGCAAAAAAGGGAACTTTTTGGGCTATCTTTGGAAATGCTCTCAGAGATGTCCGGCATCAGTAAGCGGCACCTATTGCGAATAGAGCAAGGGAAGCAAGATTTGACTGAAAAACTAAAGGTGAAGATCGATGATGTATTTGAGTTATTTGAGCAGGATGTAAAGATCGATGTGATCTACGACTATGTTAAAGTTCGTTTCCCATACTTTTTAAACGATGCCCCGGAGAAAGATCAAGCGCGTGTCCACGCGAAACAGATCATTGAAAAGCTGTTCGGGCTTCGGTTTGAATCATGGGAGCAACGGCCAATAAAGCGATACTACTACGATGGCATGTACAGCTTCGGTGATTTCACAGTATTGTATCCGGCCCCGGATAAGAAGGAGATGGGTATCTTGGTAGAGTTGAAAGGCCGAGGTTGCCGCCAGTTGGAAAGTGTCATGGTCGAGCAGGGCCGGACATGGAAAGATTTCTTCCTCGCCTGTTACGAGTTTGCCCCGGTGTTTAAGCGTCTGGATTTAGCTGTAAACGATTATCATGGTATTTTATCAGTGCCGGACATGATTGAAAAATGTAAAGCTGGTGCGTATTACCTAAACCGTATGCGCACCTTTTCTATACATATGTCGGGCGTTCCGAACAGGAAGGAGATCGCGGCAGAGAAGCCCCCTATGGGCCATACGCTATATATCGGTGCTCACCGTGATAGAGATTCCAAGCTTTATTTCTGCATCTATGAGAAGGATTTAGAGCAGGAAGCAAAGCTCGGCATAGAGCCGGATGAAGCAGAGAGCAAGAACCGTTTCGAGATACGTGTGCAACAAGAACGCGCCGATATAGTGGTAGCTGAAATTCTGCTCCGGGATGACATGGCGGGTATCGCGCTGGATATCATCAACGACTACTTGCGATTCTTCCATACAGCGGACACGCCGGATATCACCTGTCCACGCTGGGCAAAGTTTATCGGCGTTGCGCGTAAGAAGATAGATTTCTCGATGAAGCCGGAACCGTATACTTTGGACCGCACCTATAATTGGGTGGAGCGCAGTGTAATGCCATCGATAAAATTTTTAGCGTATTTGGAGCAACACTATGGCACTGTGGAACTTCAGGACATGTTCGCCCGTGCGGAGTTAAGTGAGCGTCACCAGCGTATGTTCGGTCAGTTGGTGGCGAGGGCAGAAGATATTATGCTCCCGGCGTTTCTAAAGCAGTCATCCGGTCCGGCTGATCCGGGTACAGATGCGGATGGTTTTAGAGTAATGGATGTAAAACCGGGCGAGAAGTTGGCAATGCAGAGAATGTTTGCCGGCGAGGATATAGAGTATCCAAGTTTTTAACAGAAAGGGGCCATGATATGTACGAGATTGGGAAAAGATTGCGGGACATGCGTATAGAGCGGGGGCCGTCACAAATGGAACTTGCGGAGTTCGTTGATGTACATCCTGTGACGATTCGCAATTATGAACGTAGTCGGCACGGGGCACATGCCGACATGATAATACGGCTGTGTGTGGTTTTGGATGTGTCTGCTGACGTGTTGCTGGGCGTAAATGAGGTGCGAGAATGTGTAAAGGGTGGTGTGGAACGTGGGTAAGCGAATGTTGCAATTCTTTCTATGGAATGTGCTTATCATATTTCTTGCATTCATGTTTCTGGCCGTGCTGTTTTTGGTGATCGGGTTGGCGATTAATCAGTTTGACCTGTTGCCGTAATCTATATCGCGCAAGCGGTTTCACATAGATAAAAAACTTTAGGAGGTAATTTTCAGATGAGAGTATTTCAAAATCTACATGCAGAGCTGATGTCCGGCGCGGGTGCGATCTTTGGTATCTTTATGGTGGTGTTCGTGTTCCAAGCGATAGCCGCAAGATCGGTGGTGAAGATTCTCGGTTTCGGTGTTGGTTTGATCCTTGCGGGAATCATGCTGTTTAGTCCGCAACTGGTCATTACTTGGATCACCGAATTAGGCCAGATTTTGTTAGGGTAGGGACTATGGAACATAAAGATAGGGTGCGCAGTTTCTTTGGTATCTGGACGGTTCCGAAGCTACTCTATGCCATAGGTGACTTGTCCCTGCCCCGGCCTGTCAATCTGCGATCTGCGATGATCTTTGCTGTGGTAGCGGCAGCTCTTATCTTGACGGGTGGTTGGCCGTTTGGGTTCATAAGTAATCCTTTCGTGGTCCATGTGGGTATCCCTGTCGGGATAGCCTTTCTGTTAAGCCGTCCAACGTTCGAGGGCCGCCGTCCGGATCAGTTCCTGTTGGCGGTCTTAAAGTACATGTTCCGGCCCAAGCTGAGTTTTGCGGGTTCTCCTGTAAAACCGGGCAAGCATCGGTCGCAGATAAAAATAACGGTGGTGAGGAGGTTGAAGGTGGATGCCAAAGAGTAGATATTCGGTAAGTTATGTGGAAGGCAACTTGGTCTGCACTGTTGATGGCACATATTGGGCCTACTATGAAATGGATGGCTATAATTATTCATTTCTTAGTGACAATATGAAGTTTGCTTCACGAGGACGATTCCAAAGTATGCTGTCACAGGTGAAAACAAGCGACATCCATCTGTTGCCTTTGGTGACAGAGGTAAGCATAGAAGAAACACAAGAAAAAGGCAAGGCATATATAAGGGGCAACTTGGCAGATGAAGCAAACAGGCATATTGACAGCCAGACAGATGCTTTGATCCATAATGCCATACGGAACACAGACCGTGAGAATCAGCTGATCCCTCGTTTCTTTGTTGGTTTTAAGCTGTCCGGCTCGATTGCATTAGGCGATCAGAGTTTATCCGGTATGGCCTCACAGATCGGCAAGGTCTTTGGTGATTTCGTGCGTGGTGTCAATATGAATCTGGTAGATGGCTATGTCCGTGTCGGTGCTGACGAATTGGAGAAGTATTTCCGTGCCGAACGGGTATTGGAATCTCAGCTATCTAGCTGTATCAAGGTACAACGCCTAACCCCGGATGATTTGGGCTATATCATTGACCATCTATCCGGTCTGCGTGGCATCCCTCGTGAAGAATATAGGTGGCATATAGACATGCAGAAATACGAGACCGAAACGCTCCTACGCCAGCGTGACATGCTGGTCCCGGTCAGCTCGTTGATTGCATGGAAAGGCCGCTGTTTACAGATCGATCATGAGCGAGGCAGGTCATATGTAGCCTATCTGACGTTGGAAAAAGTGATCGGTGAGCTTAGCTTCCCCGGCTGTGAGGTGCTGTATAAGCAACAAGAGCAATATCCTTATCTTGTCGATGTGAGCATCCGGGCCGAGGTCGTCCCGAACCGCAAGGCAGTATCTACCTTGCGCGATAAGAAGAAAGCGTTAGAAGATGTCCGGGAACATGCCTATGATTCCGGGAACACTCCTACCCGTAGCTTAGATGAAGCTGTTGCTCTGGCAGAGGATTTCGAGCATCTGTTGAGCGAAACACAGGAGCCGATGTATCGTATGAGCTATCTACTCCGTGTCTCTGCCGATGATATGGAAGAGCTGGAGCGGCGTTGTATGGAGATGGTTGGGTTCTATGAAGCTGAGGTTGGGTTCAAATTAAAGCGTATGCTTGGTACGATGGAAGATTCGCACTATGAGTTCTTCCCCGGCGGCAAGGTCTGTTGTCCTGATGTAAGGCAACCTGTAGATGGTGCGTTTATCTCAAGTCTCGGTTTCGGTGCTACGAATATTCTAGGTGAGCCGGATGGGTTCTGGCTCGGGTTCAATGGCCATCGTCATGTATATCTATGGCCGCCGAGACCCGCGCAGGCGGTCAAGGGTTCCGATACAAATTCTCTGGCGGTATCTATCACTGGCGCGACTGGTTACGGCAAGAGTATGGCGGTCAATCTAATGTTGTACAATGCGGTGGTATATGGTGCTCGTGCTGTTCTGATTGATCCGAAGAATGAGCGCGGCGACTGGCTGAAAAATCTGCCGGAATTAAGACATGAATATAACGTAATCAAGATAGAAAACCGTTCCGAAAACAGAGGGCTTCTTGATCCTTATGTGATTATGGAGCATGATGCCGATGCGGAAAGTCTCGCTGAGAATATTTTGACGTATCTTTTAGATATTGGTTTGAAAGATGGGGACACATACCCCCGCTTGAAAAAGGCGCTTGAATTTGTGACCGCTCGTCCTCGTGGTGATCGCGGTTTGTTGCATGTGATTGATGAATTGCGGGATCAGGGTACGGAAACGAGTACCGCGCTTGCGGATCATGTGGAGGCTCTATCAAGAACAGGTTGTGCGCAACTCTTGTTTAGCCGTGGAGATGTCCGGAACCATATCCGGTTGGACAAGCAATTGAATATATTAAATGTAGCGGACTTAGATTTGCCGGAACGTGGTGTAACGGACCCGGACATAAAGCAACAGATCGGCGTTGCTTTGTTGATTGCGATTGGTACATTTATGAAAGGCTTCATCCGTTCGGATGAAGAGACATATAAGATGGTTCTGTTTGAAGAGGCTTGGGCCATTCTGGGTAATGCGCGGGGTGCGGCTCTTGCAGATGGTCTTGTTCGTATGGGTCGTGCTAAGAATGCGGGTATCTATATGATAACGCAGAATGTAGGCGATATCCCCGATGCGTTGAAAAATAGCATTGGGTTGCGTTTCGCATTTAATCCCGGCAGGGCTGATACAGGCAAAGAGGTGCAAGCCATCTTGAAGTATATGGGCCTCGATCCGGAGGATAGGGAGTTGCAACTTCGGATACAGGGTATGGACAAAGGCGAGTGCTTACATCGTGATCTATATGGTAATGTCGGCATGATGTATGTCCATTGGCTGTTCGATGAGTTGCATGATGCGTTTGACACCTCAACGACAAGGAAAAGTATAACGGAATCTAGTGGCGGGGAGATGATAGCGTGAAGCGGCTGATTGGTCTAGTACTGTGTTTCGTTGTGCTCTGTGGCATTTTCATGCTGGGTGCTCCGTCTGCATATGCTTCCGGTTCTCCGGCAGATCTTGAAATGCACTACTTCCGTGATCTTCCTGTCTATATCGAAGAGCGCGGTTTTTTTAGCGGTGCGTTTGCCGGAACCGGAGAATCGATTTTGAACATGTTCTCAGGTATGTTCTGGTCGCTGGCCTTAACGATTGCGGGTACGGCCTCGCACATAGTGTATGAGGCGTTCACCTTAGATGTCATTGGAGATGCTTTCTTGCAGATCGGCCAGGCTGTCCATCGCTTGGTCGGTGTGAACCCCGCCCATATAGAGACGCGCGGCCTCTTGCCCACGGTCTTGTTTCTAGCGGTCATTCTCACAGGCTTTTATGTTGGGTATCTCGCTATTTTCAAGCGTGAGGTCGCTAATGCGGTCGGCAAGACAGTACGGTTCGTTGTTGTGTTCTTAGGTATTGTGATTCTATCCTCTCAATCGATGGTAATCCTTCGCACGATGCATAATGTGTCCTTAGAGATATCAAACTCCCTGCTTGATGTCGGTGTTCAGTTAGCTACTCCACATGGTCAAGCGAATACGGGTGAGGGCGGCCCACGAGGGATGCAGAACCTTGTCCTCGATCTGACAGTCCGGCAACCGTGGTTGATGTTCACTTTTGGTACGACTGATATTAGTTCATTGGAAAACGGTGAGGAACGTGTCCGGGAGATGATGATGTCACACGCTGATACGGTTTGGCGTGAAGAGGTCTTACGTGCGGAGGTAGAGACCTATGGCAATATATATGTAGGTAATGCCAGTGGTCGGTTAGCAAATGTCCTTTTGCTGGTGGTTATTAATTCTGCAATATCGTTCTATGTGGTATTGTTGTCTCTCTTGCTGGCATTATCTCAATTGCTATTTGTTTTTTGGTTCTTCATATTCATGTTCGCTATGGTGCTGTCTTTGATCCCCGGTTTTGATGGTGCGGCCCAGCGTGGTATGGAGAGATTTATCCGGGCGTTTCTGCTCCGGATCGGCTACACTTTGATCCTAGTACTGGCGTTCGCACTATCCAGCATTGTATTTTCTGCGGCGGCCGGTCGTCCGTTCTTCTTTATAGCGATCTTGCAGATCATAGTCTTTGCGGGCATATATAAGACGCAGGATGAAGTCATGGGTTTGCTCTGTATGAGCGGTGCAGATAATCATCGCCTCGGTCGTGGGGTCGGTGCTCCGTTCCAGCGTATCGGGCGTGGTGCAAGCCGGGTTGGGCGAATGCTGATTTTACGCCATTGGTTGCGCGGTGGTAGAAATAATAATCGTAACAATGTTTCCTCCGGTAATAGAAGCAATGATTTTGGCGGTCGAAGTAGCGGTGGCGGCGGTACAAGCCCTGCCCCTCAGAGCCCACAGACAAACCCAAATACATCAAGTGTCCAAAGAAGTCAGAATCGCCAAAGTGTACCATCTAGTAATCGCAGGAACCAGCGTGTGCTTGGCTCCCCTCGTGGCCGTCCTGCGGGCCGGACAGGCTCAGAGATACGGCGTAATGTAAGAGATGTCCGAAGATTGCAAAATACCCAAAGATCGCAAGGTGCCTGTGATAATTCTGTAAATATAGAATCCCGTCCACGTTTTGATCCCGCCTCTGCGCTGGGTGTTTCTGATTTGAATAGGTCTGCGGCACGAAGTGCGCCCAAGGACATGCCGCCGGAAAGTCGATCTCGTCAAACGCGACAGGATCGCAGGGTAGAGCGTGATCGGCGTGACGTGTCTCGTTCTCCGGGCGTGTGGGACAGTAACAATAATAGTCGTCCGAACGTAGAATCTCGGTCGCGTGGTCAGTAGAGGTTATGGGTGATCCTTGAAACTCAAATATATTACATAAGGAAAACACAATGAAAAAAATAGTAATAGGTCTGCTCATTGTTGTGCTGATCCTGCTTCTTTTTATGGGTATGGCTGTGGCTGGCGGTATGACAGACAGTGAGGAGGTCGAGGGCGTAGGCTTATCCGATGCAGTTTTAGCGTTCCGGCCGCTTGTGGATGAACTTGCCGCAGAACACGGTGTGTCTGCGTATGTATGGCACTTGCTGGCGATCATACAGGTAGAGAGTGGTGGCCTCGGTTTAGATATCATGGGCCAAGCGGCGTTTATGTCGGGAGATGTCATGCCGGAGGGGTCTATCCGTACTGGTGTGATGCGCTTTGCTAATCTACGTGAGCAGGGCCGACAATTGGGTGTGGATATAGGGACGGTGGTGCAAGCGTTTGATTTCGGGATCACGTTCTTGTCCTATGTCCAGCGTGGTAGCGGTGTATTCACGTTGGAGCTGGCGATGTCATACGCAAGGGCGCGGTCGGGTGGTGATCGGGTCGATGACCGACACCCGCTTGTTGTGGTAACGAACGGCGGATGGCGCTATGACTTCGGCAATATGTTTTATGCGATGCATGTTAGCCGCTATTTAACCTCTGCGGCCCCTCGTGGCGGCGGTAGCGGTGCATCTACCGGTCAATTCCTATGGCCGACACCGGGCTTTTATCGTGTAACCTCTGGTTTTGGTTGGCGTATCCATCCGATCACAGGAGATCGGCGGCATCATAATGGGATCGATATTGCAGGTGCAGGTATCAATGGTTCGAATATTATTGCATCTGATGGTGGGGTGATCGTTGTTGCTGGTTGGCTGGGTAGTTTTGGTAATTATATTCGTATTGACCATGGAAACGGTTATATGACCTCTTATGCGCACAATAGTGCAAATTTGGTGCGGGTTGGAGATCGTGTAAGGCAAGGGCAAGTGATCGGTCGTGTGGGGTCAACAGGTGGTTCGACTGGGCCGCATCTGCATTTTGAAATTCGCCGTAACAATGTGCGGGTTGATCCTATGCAATATTTTAGGTAGAGAGGGGGAAGGGTAGTTGAAAAAGCAGAGGAAAGAGCGTGAAGTAAAGCCCAAAAAAGAGTGCGTGAAAAAGCAAAAGGTTGTTAACTTGAACTTTCGCCGCTGGCCGAGTACGCTTCTCTGGATTGTGCTTATCGGGAGTATCGCCTTTGGCGTGTTCAATAACTTCACCGCAGTAGACACACGCACCTATATTGAGCGTGAACTTGTGGAACTGCGTATGGTGGACACAAACGGCATTGAGAGTTTTATCTTTAATTTTGCAAAGGTTTATCACGCATGGCCCTCCGATAGTGCCGAGCGCACCGGACGCTATGATCGTTTAGGTGAGTTTATGCCGGAGGAGTTGCATAGGCTGAATTTGAATATGCTCCGGTCGGATGTGGTCAGCAGTGCCAATCTGTTAGAGTTCCAAATTTGGGACATTGCGCAGTTGGGCAACTACAATTTCAAGGTGTATTATTCTGTCCACCAACTCATCCGCATATCTTCGATTGTACTTGTAGAGGATGTGATCCAAGAAAGCGTCGAAAACTACTATGGGGAATTGGTTTATGTAGAAAATGTTGTCCAACGCGAGGAGGAGCAGGGCGAGTATACGGCAGTGCTTTCTTTCTTCGTGCTTACTGTCCATGTGGACGATAGCGGCGATATGGTCATCACGCGCAATCCCACAGTGGCCCCAGCGGTCGGGCGGTCAGGCTATATCCCGCCGATCCGGATAGATGACGGTATGTTAGATGGCACGATTCGCAATGAGGTCCAGCAGTTTTTACATGACTTCTTTGCGTTCTATCCGACTGCCGGCGAGAGCGCGTTAACTGCGTTTGTTCGTAATGATGCGCTCCCGGCGCTCTCTGTAGAATATGAATTCATAGACATTGTATCAAATGCGCTCATGCCGGATGGTGATCGTGTGATTGCATATGTGACAGTGCAGTTCTATGATCCTCGTACATTTTCCAACGTGTTCTCACAGTTTGAGCTTGTGCTAGAGCATGAAGGTAGCTGGGTGATCGTAGAGAATCTGATCTCAGTATAGGTCTGCGACCGCAAATAGTTGACATAATAGAAAAGACCGCGCCAGATACCGGCACGGCCAAGTACTTATTCTCTCGGGGGAAAATAAGTAGGATGGATAAAACAAGCTCATTGTATCAGCAGATAACCAGATTGTCAATCCTCTCTATATGGGCCTACATGGCCTGTATGGGGAGGATCCTTTTTTGCTTTGGAATGTGCCGTGAGTGAGATGCAAGCGGGCAAGACATATACCGCCTTACATAAGGGCTGGCGCGCATTACATGCACCAGCCCTACGATCAGTAGTGGCGCAATCACAGCGTAGCCCTGCGCAACCGAAACAAAAAAGCAGTAGTTGACATATTTTATGTGACATGATATATTCCCCTAAAGCACCGACAAAACGATGGTGCAATGTACTGGGGGAGTAGGGATTATGTTAAAAAGAGCAAGAAATGTGTGCATTGTATTTCTAGCAATTGTGATGGCGGTCCAGTCCGTGACACCGGCGCTTGCGACATTGGTAGACGAGCCCGATATATATGGGTTCTATGAGGTTGAAC
>Ga0123355_10006191_pt1 | contig 17671 bp, 16 predicted proteins | sample TergutEmb28metaG_3_FD_89872 | JGI IMG/M metagenome (GOLD analysis project Ga0123355, IMG submission 89872) | Embiratermes neotenicus P1 segment gut microbial communities from Petit-Saut dam, French Guiana - Emb289 P1 | ecosystem: Host-associated > Arthropoda: Insects > Digestive system > Gut ...
CATAATAAAAATATATAAAAGCGAAAGCATGCCCGCACTAATCCAAGCCTTCGTGGGCAAACTAGAATCCTTAGACACAGAAATAACCGCACTGTCAAAGCTAAGGCGGCTGGTAGACGAGTTTTTACACAACATGATAATAAACGGCATAAAAAAGATATCGGCCATAACCCTACTATACGAAGAAACAGAAAAACGCCTAGCAATAAAAGACACAAACGAGCCCATATCCTTTGAAGAACTGGCCGAAACAAGCCGCGAAGTACTAAAACTAGACGACATACGCATAATAAGGCTACCCCCCATGCGAATGCTAACCTCACGCCACAAAACAGGCGAAATAGAGGAGCTAGACGGTAACAAAATGCAAAATCTATTCACCCCCTTCGGCTTTACACCAATCCCCGGCATGCGAGATTGCTTCATGCGAAAGGAGCCAAGCGGCGACTACACAATGCACATAAAAATCCCCGACAACTACAAAAACAACACCATATATCAAGACGAACAAATGCCAGGCGGCCTATACGCCGTAGCATCCACCTACTTCGAAAGCCTAGACGACACCTTCATACTACTAAGGCAGTGGGTAGAAAGCAGCGAACACTTCCAACCAGACCCAACCCGCCCAGAAATCCTAGAAGAAATACTACCATGGGATATTGTAGAAATAATAAACAAGTTCCAACAAGATATTTTCATACCAATAAACATAAAAACCAAGGAGGCATAAAAATGGCCGAATTACCGGAAATCACAAAACTAGCCGGGCAAATGAACAACGCCCTAAAAGGCAAAACAATCAAAACAGTAGCACTGCTACAAGAAAAATGCGCCAATATCCCCGAAACAGAATTCCAAAACCGCATTGAAGGCGCAGTAATATCCAGCGTATACCACAAAGGCAAATGGATAATAACCACCATGAATAACGGCGAAAACATCCTACTATCCCTAGGCATGGGCGCAGACATAATATACTTCGAAAACGAAAAAAACCTACCGGAAAAATATCAGATAAAGCTACTTTTCACCGACAGCACCGGCTATACCGCCCGCTTTTGGTGGTTTGGCAAGTACCTGCTGGTATCCGACCTAGACCTAGATTCCGAGCCAAGCATAAAAGACATAGCCATAGACCCCTTCGATAAGCAGTTCACCCCGGAATATTTCGCGGTACTGCTAAAGGGCAAAAAAACACAAATAAAAGCTTTCCTAATGAACCAAAAAAACATAGGCGGCATAGGCAATATGTACATGCACGACATCCTATTCAAGGCCGGCCTGCACCCTCAAAAAAAGATATCCGACATGAGCGAAGAAGAAATAAAACGCGCATACGATAGCATCCAAGCAGTGCTGAATCTATCCCGCGAAAAAGGCTCCTTCTCCTACGAAAGCGATTTCTACGGCCAAAAAGGCGGCTACTCAATTGATGATTTTATAATAGGTTATAAAGAAGACCAGCCCTGCCCCGTATGCGGCGAAACAATAACCCCAATTAAAACAGGCAGTACCACAACATTTATATGCCCAACCTGCCAAAAAATATAGAATATAGGTATGAATAAACAGGCAAAAGGCACTTTCGCCATGGCTTTTCTGCACTTCGTGCATTGTATCAAAGCCATAGCGAAAGTGCCCTTTTATGCCAAGATTAGCATGAAGCTACACTTCTTACTCATTATTAAACCTCTACATATCACTCTCAACAAGCACCTTGCCCGTATCACAATCCACAAGCACTATATCTTCCCCAATTTTAATTATCACATCCCAGGGTATACGATACTCCTGATCTCGCCCAAAAACCCCCAGCACGCGGCCAGGGCCGGGTACAATTAGTGCCAATATCTTACCGGCTTCCGTATCAAACTCCAAATCGCTAACAAAGCCGTAACGCGTACCATCGTTTGTGTTTATAACTTCCTTCTGGCGTAAGTCATACATACGCACCATATTGTCTACCTCTTAAAATAAATGATTTATAACAAAATAATCCACAAGTATAAGCCCCGCAAGCACCCATAAATAAATAGAAAAATACTTAAGCTTGCAAGCCTTAATAAGCTTTAACAGCAAGCGGATACACAGGTACCCAACCATAGCCGCCGCTAAAAATCCAAAAATCAAGGGCATAATGCCAATGGCCTCAACCCTGGCACCGTCTTGAACAACCTCAGCAATCTCCAGCGCACCGGCCCCGGAAATAGCGATTATAGCCAGTAAGAAAGAAAACCTAGCCGCGGTTTCGCGCGTAAGCCCACGGGTAAGCGCACCGGTTATGGTAGTGCCGGAACGTGAAATACCCGGCGGGATGGCCAAAGCCTGGCAACAGCCAATAAACAGCGCATCAAGCCATGTAATGTCGCGTTCTTCCTTTTGGCCTGTGACGAACCGGTCGGCCAGGACCAGCAGAAAGCCAGTAAGCGTAAACGCCGCCGCCAGCCATATACCAGAGCGGAAGTGGGTTTCCATTACATTGCGCAAGAATAACCCGGCTATTACCGCAGGTATGGTTCCCACAATTAACAAGCCCGTCATCTTACCAAAAGGGTTCTTAATTATAGCCACAATATCTGCCCAAAACACCGCCACTATTGCCAGTAATGTTCCCAGGTGCACTACAATATCAAATGTAAGGGCCGGTTCCTCCATGCCAAAAACACGCTGTAAAACTATCAAATGCCCAGAGGAACTTATGGGCAAAAACTCTGTTATGCCCTGCACAATGCCCAGTATAATAGCCTGTAAAAGATTCATTCGCTCTCTCTCCTATTTCGCTTTTACGTTTATCCCAAGTATACCACCAAGTCCGCCCCCTGCAATAGACAGCACAACAATAGTGACCGTGCGCCCGTCTACAAAAAAGCCCGGTATGATTACAACCATGATTATTGCCAAAGCCGCTACGTAAATTAACCCCGCAATCATACCCCACATCCAGCCACGGCTGGTTGCACCCCTGGCCGCATCAAAACCGGCTACCATTACCGATAATAGCGTTGTGATGGCTATTACTGTGGGTAGGTTGCGTTCGCTCATTTGGGTGTAGGTTATTATCATCGCGTAGGCCAGAAATATTGTGCTTGTTATTATATAGCTTATTAGTACGCCTTTTGCTAGCTGTTTTATCTGAGACTTGTTTTCTTCTGTTACTAGGTTGCCGCCTGTTAACTCTTTGCGCATGGGTATACCTCCGATTCGTATTATCATATCTAGATAACTATACGAGCGGGGATGTATATTTATGCCAGTTTCTCATAGGCTGGCAAACTCATCTGATGACTGTCGTTAAAAAGCGGCTTCGCCACTTTTTCACCCTTGAAATATTCCATACATATCGTGTATCCGGCCTTGCCATACATAGGCACTATGTCTGTGAATGTGAAGCTTAAAAATGCCATTGGTAGCCCCATGTCTTTTAGGTGTTTTGTGCCTAGGATTATCATAGTTGTGGCTATGCCTTTTCCCCTGTGCTTAGGATTTGTTGTTGTACAGCCTACACTTCCTATGCCCTTGCCTTCTACGTTTTGGGCTACTTGTAGGGTGCCTATAATTTCGCCGTCCTGCACGGCTAGTAGCACTGTGGTATTGCTTCCTTTTTCGTATAGGCTTGTGTCTTGATAATATTGAAGGAATTCTTCCATGGCACTTTTTACGCAGGCGGTTACGCCCTCTATGTCGTTTGGGGTTGCCCACCTGTAAGTTATGCCGTTTATGGTATCGCCTATGGAGTTTTGGTTTTGATTAAAATCGGCTAAGTTAAGGCTCATATCGAAGCAACCTGTTTCCCCCCAGGCGTGGGTGTAGCCGCGCTTTTTGAAAAATTCATGTGCTTTTTTGTTCATGGGAACGCCCGGTATTATATAGTCCTTGCCTGCGCCTAGGGTTACTTTTTCATGACCTTTGGAGAAAATGTATTCTTCGGATTGGCTTAGTAGCCGGGTTCCTATGCCTTGGTTTTGGCAGGGTTTATCCACGCATAGTAGATATATTGTGTTTTCGTTTATTATGGAAACACCGGCTAGGTTGTTCTCTTTATAGATGTAGATGTGGTGGTTTTGCTTGTTATCTAGGATTTCTTTTACCTTTTCTTCGCTTCTTATTATATCGGGGAGGTTTCTCCTGTACAAATCGTAAAGTTGGTTTGTCATATCATCACCTTGTTATATTCTTTATCATTGCACCCTGCGTCACGAGGTTACCCAGCTTGTGGGGAGTTGGTTTTTTAGCCGCCCTTGTACCAGCCGCGCCCAGCCTAGGGGCAGGCCGCAATGGCATATTAGTACCCACAGCTTGCCTGGCGGTGGTACAAAGCTATCGGGTGTTAGGGTTTCGCCTTTTAGGTAGCGCAGGGCTTCCGACTTAGGCAGGTCTATGGCGTAGCGGGCTTGTGCTTTGGTTATACCCATTGCCATGGCCTGGGATGGCGTGAAGCGGCCCTTGGCGCATTCGCCTAATAACCAACCGCTACGGGCCACCCGTAGGCCGCCAAGGTCTAGGCTTTCCGGTTGTAGGAATAGGGCGTTATTATGGCGGTGGATAATTTGATTGGGGCTTGAGAACGCCGATGGGTGCAGGTTTTCTTTGCAGAATACAACAAATTCCTCCGGTAGAGGGCATAGCGGATGGTTGATTGCGCTAGGCTGGTTACGGCGTTTGCCGGTTGTTTGTTCTGTGTTTTCTGCTTCGGTTGGTTTGTGGAAAACGCTGTTATCTATTGGTTCATGTTTATCGGTTTTGGCCATTAGCGCAATAAAATGCCCCTCCCCGGATGCTGTATGCGGCCATATCCGTGCTGTGCGGTTAAGCAGGGAGGCGGTAACACTGCCACTAGCGATTTCGCCTACCCAGCCGCCCCGCCCATTTGAAATCCCCAGGCCCTTATGGTCTATGGGAAGCAGTTCAAAGTCTGGATGCGCTGATAGAAATGTCGAAACCGCAATCTCGTTTTCCAGCGGATTAAACGTACATGTAGAGTACACCATCCTCCCGCCCGGCTTTAGCATATCAGCGGCATGACGTAAAATATCTTGTTGCATGGCCGCACAGCTTTCCGGTTTGTTAGCGGTATATGCCTTGGCCGCGTCCGGGTCACGGCGGAACATCCCCTCGCCGGAGCATGGTGCGTCTACCAATATACAGTCAAAGTACCCGGCGAACCTTTCTGCCAGGCGGTTTGGTTTTTCTGTTAGTACAACAGCGTTTGTAACACCGGCCAGTTCCAGGTTTTTTACCAGCGCACGGCAACGGGATGGGCTTATGTCGTTTGATACAAGCATGCCCTCGCCCTGCATATACCCCGCCAGTTGTACAGATTTCCCTCCGGGTGCGGCGCATATATCCAGCACCCGTTGGCCAGGGCTTGGGCGCAGTATTGCCGCCGGGCTCATGGCACTGGGCTCCTGGATATAAAATAAACCCGCGCTGTATAGAATGCTTTTTGCTGGGCGGGTTTCGGGTGGGTATTGGTAGCCTTCTTTGCACCACGGTATGGTGGTTAATGGGGCTGGGAGGTTTTCGTAGGGGTGGCTTTCATCGTATTTTAGAAGATTAAACCTAAGCCCGCGATGGGAGGGCTTGTTGTAGGTGGCTAGGAATGCGTTAAATTCTTCGCCTAGCAGTTCGCGCATTTGGGCTAAGAAGGGTTCTGGTAAGGGCATAGTTTGCTCAGTCAAGTTGTTCACCTCGTTATCGCGGCTTTTCGTGGGTTGTTGTGCAAATATAGGTAGCCTCGTTAAGTGACATTTTATACAAGCTTTGTGAGGTGCACAACCCTTATGGTGTTTCCTAGCGGTTGATTTTTGCCGCTAAAGTATACCGCAAACCGCTATACAGTTGGCAGTGGTTAATCTACACTTAAACTATGGCGATTTCGTTTGAAATTGGGCTTCGTCTGTCGCCAATTCTGCGTAGAAGCGTTCGCAGAATCGGCTCGTCCTCAGCCCATTTCAAATCGAAACGCTTATAAAACGCCATGGAGGGCAAAAATCATGATGATTGTGCTAATAATTGTAGGCGCAATAGTTTTTCTAAACGTCATAAGCTTTGTAATAAACAAGGTGCTTAGCCGAAACGAGTTAAGTAGCGTTAAGCCAACCGGAAAGCTTGTTGAGGTAAACGGAAAGCATATGCATATCACGTCTATGGGAACGGGAGAGCAGACCATCGTGCTGTTGCCGGGCCTAGGTATTCCACTGCCATCGGTAGACTACCGGCCATTTATGCAGGAGCTAGCCGAAAAATACACCGTTGTGTGCGTAGAATACTTCGGCTATGGGTTTTCGGATGGCACAAGCACACCCAGGACTAACGCAAACTATGTAGAGGAAACCAGGCAGGCCCTAACATTGGCGGGGTTTAAGCCGCCGTATATCTTAATGCCCTATTCAGCCTCCGGTATTTACGCTGAATATCACGCAACTAAATACCCACAAGAGGTTGAGGCACTTATTATGCTAGACACCACCTCATCAGCAGAAAAATCTCCAAATGTGCCACGTTTTGTATTTATACTGTCAAAAATAAGCCAGGCCATTGGAATGATGCGCTTTCTTAACCCAATACTAATACCAAAGTTCATGGGCCTAAACGCAAAAAACGGCTACGGCCCAACAGAAATTTCAGATTTCATGAAATTCTCTAACCACTCCCTAAACGATACAATCATAAACCAAAACATCCATTTCAGTGACAATACAATAGAGATAATGGCCATGGATTTCCCAGCAGAAGTGCCTGTACTGGCCATAAAGGCCGACACCTACAAAAAAGGCACCTGGAAGAAATACATGACTGACCATATGAAGAAGCTGGGCACCCATGCACAGTGCAAGGTAATACCAGGCAGTACCCACGGCAGTATTTATCATGACCTAGGCCACCGCACGGCTGTACGTGAAGCTATAGAGGAGTTTTTGCATCCCAAAAAGTAGTTTAAGACAAAACAATCACAGTCCAAAATGTTACCATCCTACCAGGAGGTGAAAGCAGGCATGAACGTAAAGCAATTGATATACGAATCGACTATGTACATCCACAGCAATTACAGCGAGCAAATTAGCATCTCGGATATTTCGACACGTGCATATTTTTCGCCGTCATACTTCGCAAAAATATTCCAGGTGTTAACTGGGTATACGGTAGGAAGCTATCTGCATCGCTACCGCATGTACAAAGCTGCAAAAGAGCTAACGGAGGGCAATAAACAAATAATAGAAATTGCCTTTAACACAGGGTTCTTATCCCAGCAGTCGTTCACAAAAAGCTTTACCAAGACCTACGGAATCACGCCGGCAAAATTCCGTGTGCAAAAGCCTGACATTTCACAATTCCCTCCTAAAAATATGTGGAAGGAGATGTTACCACCTATGGAACTTGTAGACTGCTTTAAGAATGTGAGGTTTATTAAGAAAGATGCCTATTATGTAGTTGGGTATGAGTCCGAACTTAACTACAACATTGATGGAGGCACAGACCCGATTGGTAGCGTGTGGGATAAGCTAAATGCCGAGGGTGCGAAGGATATGATACAAGACAAATGCCACGAAGGCACCTACGGAATAACCCACAGCGAAACCAGTGACGGGTTGGCAAAATACATCGCATGTGTGGAGGTAGATACCCTAGACAATATCCCCACGGGCCTTGTAGGGCGTAGGTTTGAAGCAAGCGAGTACGCCGTTTTCGATACTACGCTTGAGATTATCTGGACAGGGATGTTTTACAAAACCCTGTATGCCAAATGGCTACCGGACTCGGGGTATAAATACCGGGAGGACCCGGCGACAGGCACATATGAATGGGCACCGTTTATAAAATATCCGGCCATTGAGGTTTACCCGAAGGGTTGGGAGGGTACCGAGTCGTTGATGCATGTTTATATCCCTGTTGAGAAAAAGTAGAAACACAAGTGAAAACGAGAGAAGGCGCGAAAGTGTCGACTCTCGTTTTTTTATAGACTAGGAAATTGGTCTGACTATAGCTTGCTATGTGGCAGTGATATACGTTAAAATAACACTTCAAAAACACCTGTAGAAGTGAACCCTTAACAGCACAGGCAGGTGCAAAGTGAGTGATGGCCGTGAAAAATAATCTTCGCAGTACTATTGCTAATTACATAGGTTCTTTGTTAGGTGCATTGCTATTTGCAATAGCCATTAACGTTATTATTGTTCCTCACCAGCTATACAGTGGTACGCTAACCGGCGTGGCACAGGTATTTGAGTCTATGATTATTACTTTTACTTCCCTTGAAATGCCGCAAAATTTTAGCCTTACAGGCACTATTTTGCTTTTGTTTAATATTCCGCTTATGATTATTGTACTACGCGTTACCAATAAAGATTTCCCAATCAAATCCATTATCAATATCATATTCCTAACCGCAGTAATGACATTTATCCCTATTCCTGTAGAGCCTCTTGTTTATGACACTTTAACCGCTTCACTGGTTGGGGGTGCGCTGGCTGGTTTTGGTGCGGGATTTATACTGCGTTGTGGCGGGTCCGGTGGCGGTTCGGACTTGATTGGGGTTTATTGCTCTATCAAGTTCCCCAATTTCACGGTGGGCCGGGTTACGCTTATAATAAGTGTTTTTGTCTATTGTTACGGCCTTATAATGCATGACCTTAACACAGTTATTTATTCCGCTATTTTTACCATTGTATATGCACTGGTGCTGGACCATACTCATCACCAAAACATTAAATCAAGCGCACTTATTTTTACTACAAGCCCCGAAGCGGTGCAGAGCGTGATGAAACAACTTGGGCGCGGTGCTACCTGCTGGGAAGGGGAGGGCGCTTTCTCTGGACAGCATACCCATATATTTACAACTGTAATTTCTAAGTATGAAGTGCCTCATCTAAAGCGCATTATTCACGCTGTGGACCCTGGGGCGTTTATTATCGTAAACAACAAGGTAGCTGTAAGCGGGAATTTTATTAAGAAGCTTTAGGGGTGCTACACACGTGCATGATTTTTCCACAATGCCCTCATCGCTATCGAAATTGGTATCAATGACAAAAGGCCCGCACATTCGTGTTGTGCGAGCCTTTTAATTGTATCTTTCTTGCAACTTGATATTTGCTATTACAAACTCTACAAAATATTATAATTGGGCGATTCGCGAATAACCTGCACATCATGCGGGTGCCCTTCTCTTAGCCCGGCAGTCGTAACCCTTACAAACTCCGCACGCTGGTGAAGCTCGGCAATAGAACTGCACCCGGCGTAGGACATTCCCACGGCAAGCCCGCCCATTAGCTGAACTAGCACCTCCGAAAGCTCGCCTTTAAACGTAATGCGGCCTTCTACGCCTTTCGAAATTCTTGCGCTGTTGGGAACGGGATAGCCGTTTTCTAAATGTTCGTCATATCCGGCAATCTCCATGCCGCGATATACCTTGTACTTCCGGCCTTGGAATAGCTCTGTTGTGCCGGGGCTTTCTTCGCAACCGGCGAATAAATTACCCATCATACAGGCCGTTGCCCCTGCCGCAAGTGCCTTTGTTATATCGCCGCTGTAGCGTATGCCGCCGTCTGCGATTATGGGCGTGCCTGTGGCTTTTGCGGCCAACGCGCAGTCCATAATAGCGGTAACCTGCGGTACGCCAATACCCGCAACAACCCGCTTAGTAGAAACAGATGATGGCCCAATGCCAACCTTAATAATGTCCGCACCGGCATCTATTAGTGCCTTGGTTGCGCTTCCCGTGGCCACATTGCCAGCAATTATTGCTATATGCGGGAAATCGCCCTTAATTGCGCGTATGGCGGCAACTACCTGTCTTGCGTGGCCGTGGAAAACCTCCAGCGCAATGGCATCTACCTTGCGCTTGGCTAGGGCGTGCACCCTCTCCAGGAAGTCGTCTTTGATACCCACTGCCGCGCCTACCAATAGCCGACCTTGGGCATCTTTAGCCGAAAGCGGGTATTTTATGGCTTTGTTAATATCTTTGACCGTTATAAGCCCCTTTAAGTTGCCATTATCGTCCACTATCGGAAGCTTTTCTACCCTATGGCTAATTAGAATTTCCTTCGCCTCGTCAAGCGTTGTGCCTACGGGGGCGGTTATTAGTGGTAGCTTGGTCATTACTTCGTAAATCTTCTTGCTGTAATCTGTTTCGAAGCGCAAATCCCGGTTGGTGATTATGCCTACCAGCTTGTCATGCTCTGTAATGGGTACGCCGGAAATACGGTATTTTTCCATCAGTTTATTGGCTTCGTATACATAGTGGTTTGGCGAAAGGGAAAACGGGTCGGATATTACGCCGTGTTCGGAGCGTTTTACCTTGTCTACTTCGCTTGCCTGTGCCTGGACAGACATATGCCGGTGGATTACCCCAAGCCCGCCGCTTCTGGCTAGTGCTATAGCCATTTTTGCCTCTGTAACGGTATCCATCCCGGCAGAAAGGAAGGGGATGTTTAGCCTAAGCCCTGGGGTAAGCTGTATAGCGGTATCCACATTCGAGGGCGGTACGTCCGAAAACGCGGGTACTAACAGTACATCGTCAAAGGCTAAGCCTTCGGGTATTTGATTTATCATGTTTTCATCCTCCAATCTTTTGCCGGTATTTCTCACATCTATAGCACCTTAATAATCATACAAAAGGGTTTGCGCCTTTAGCCCCCTTCTTTAGAAGGGGGTGGCCCGAAGGGCCGGGGGTTGGCCTTTATCGCACCGCAACCTGCAACCCCCGCCGCCTTTGGCGGCACCCCCTTCTGAAGAAGGGGGCTTGAGAGTGTTTCGGTTTTGATACCGTGGACAAAAGCGCTTTTATGGCTTCACATGCAACTTGCGCCGCGTTAATACGGTGGCCATGGCCTTTAGCATAACGGCATTCGGCTCGATTATAATCTTTGTGCGCTTGCCTTTGTAGTTAGTTAGAAATGCGTAGGTATCGTTACTTACCACGCCGCTTGAATAATCCAGGGTTTCTGCCGCGCCTTGAAACTCACCCATGCGCATTTTGTCCTCTACATGGGCCATAATTTCAAAGTCCTTCACCTTTGCACTAAAAAGACGCTTCCTGCGGGAGCGGTTATATATTACATCTATATCCAACTCCCCGTCTGTAAAGGCGTACTCGTACTCTACCCTTAAATAGCTCATAAGAAACCACGCGCCAAAACCGGCAACTAGCGTAACAACCGGGGCAAACGGCGTTATAAGCATAAAGGTAATAATCATAACCGCGAAAACCGCAAGCACAAGCCCTACGCGCTTTAGCGTGTCTTTGGATGTGGGGTGGCGTTTAACAATTTGCTCTTTGAATACATCGTTCATGGGGAATCAGACCTCCTTTGTATGCTGTAAGCTATTCTACATATGTCGCTTTGTTTAAATCCAACTCGTGTGGCTCTTTACCGCTTTTGGCTTCGCCTACTAATATAGACATGCCAAAATTATACCCTTCCGGGAACTTTAGACGCTGCGCCCAACTTTCGGCGTTTGCCCCGGCCAGTGGCATCCTTGCCAGGCCGCATATTACATTGCCTAGCCCCATAGAATGCGCCGCAAGTGCCATGTTTTGCACGGCTATACCGGCATCCAGTGTTGCGGCATCGCTTTGGTTTTTGGCTATGAATATCATGCACGGGGCGTTGTATAAAACCTTGCCGCCACGGTCCATTATACGCTGATAAGTATCACTACTTTGGGCTTTTAGTATCGCCATGCATTCATTGTCGTATTCTTCTATCATGGCCTTGTTGGTTACCGCTATTATGTGCCAGGGTTGCAGGTTCATGGCTGTGGGTGCGGCCAGGGCGGTTTTTACCAGGGTTTCTACTTGTTCTTTTGTTAGGGGGTTGCCGGTGAAGTCACGGCAACTGTAACGCTCCATTATGGATTTGATTGTTTCGTTCATGGGGTTCATCCTTCCTTTGGCATATTATTCTTGATATAGTTTAACCACATTTCTTCTAGTTTGGGTTTATTTTGGATAAAGGTTTCCGGGGCTTTGTATATTTCTATTAGCCCGGCATTGCCAAAGTTATTTGCTATAAACTTCATAAATACATAGCCTACATCGTAAACCATATCACCCCCGTTTTGGGAGATTATTGTGCTCACGCTTGGTATTTCCGCGTCGGCAGGTAGTTGACTCTCTTGACCGGCTAGATATGTTGCCAGCCCTTCTTCCAAAAATGGGCGGCTGCTGGGCTCTTGCTGGGTTAGCTCGTTTGCGACGATGTGGGCAAACTCGTGCACGGCTACCGCCATTATGCCGTCATAATCATGCTCTGGGCCTGGGTTACTTGGGGAAACCATGTGAATTTCACCTGCCAGCACCGTACCCACAACCCATGATTCGGCATTGGGCCTGCCTATTGCGTTATGAAAATCTTTTTGCGTGGCATATACATGTACGTTGGTTTTGCCGGATGGTGTTATTCCCAGTGTTTCTGTTATCCTTTTGACGTTATCCTCTAAGGTATTAACAAGTTTATTTGCATCTTGGGTATCATCGCCATAATAAATTAGATTAAAGTTGGCTGTTTCCTTTTTCATATATAGCCCCCTATGCACAATGTACAGTTTAATACCGGCATATTGTAAACGGGATAAGGGCTTTTCGCAATACTTGCGGGTTGCGTGTAAAAAAAGTTACAATATCGATACATAAAAATGTAAGGGGATGTGTAATTTGACAAAACCGGAGTACAACATAAGGCCAATACGCCAAAATGAGATTGATACTGTTGCGGATATGATATCCACCGGATATTACAATGACGAGTTTTTTATATGGTCTGTTGGAAATGACAATGAGCGGCACAGCGTTGTGGCCGAATATTACAAGATATATCTTACCGCGGCTGGGTGCGTGGCCTATGTAGCCCAAACCCTGGACGGCAAGCTTATTGGCGCGGCGGTGTGGCTACCCCATGATACGGATGTAAGTATATATGAAGATATAGATAGGGTTACCGGCGTATACTGCCCGCAGTTTCGTGCGGTTAGCGATAGGTCGCATGATAGCGAGCCACCTATTGGCCCGTTTTATCAACTTGTTGGGTTTGTAGTTAAACGTGAGTTGCAGGGTATGGGCCTTGGCGTGGCATTGCTTAAATATCAGCTTGATAGGCTTGACAAGATGGGCATACCTACTTATTTGGAGGCCAGTACGCCTTACTTTGGCGGCGGCGTGTATGGGAAGTTTGGGTATTTACCGGTGGGCGAGCTTATGGTGTTTGCGGATACGGCGGTGCTGTACCCGCTATGGCGGCCGGCGGGTGGTTGCCCCAAGTTGCCAGAGGCTTATGTTGCACTGGCGGATAACCGTAACACAGAGGGCCATACAAGCCCCTGCGATGAAGATATGAAGGGCCGTGTGGTGCGCTTTGGCTGTTATGATTGGCGTGTTCTGGAAGTATGTAAAGGCAAGACGTTGCTTTTATCCGAAAATGTCATAGACTTGCAGCTGTATCACGATGCATACGAAAGCGTGACCTGGGAGAAATCTTCTGTCCGCGAGTATTTAAATACTACATTCTTAAATACGTTTACGCCGCATGAACAATTGCAGATACTAGATACGCAAGTAAGCAACAGCCCAAACCCCTGGTTCGGGGTTGGTGGCGGCGAGGATACTTCCGATAAGATTTTCCTTTTATCCGTAGAAGAAGTTGTGAAGTACCTTGGCGGTAAAGGGCAACCGGGCGGCAAGGATAATTTTTATATAGATGACCAGCATAACAACGCCCGTAGCGTCCTATGCAAAGACGGCTCTCCCACAAGGTGGATGCTAAGAACCCCAGGTAGCTTCCCTTATCTTGTAGTAACCGTAACCATAGATGGCAGGGTTGCCATAACCGGCGACTTCGTTAACCGCCCCAGTACAGGGCTATTTAATATGGGTGTGCGCCCGGCGTTATGGCGCTGTGCTGGCGATGTGAATATGACATATAAAAAATAAGGGAGGTACACAATGTCAGTAAAAATTCAACATGCACTACCGCTACGCAACGTAACAATCAATGACGGGTTTTGGTCCGAGCTTCAAAACCGGGTCATAGACGTAGTAATCCCGTATCAAAATCAAATTTTAGAAGACCAAGTACCGGGCGCAGAAAAAAGCCATGCCATTCAAAACTTCCGCATAGCCGCCGGTGATGCCAAGGGCGAGTTCCACGGCATGGTGTTTCAAGATAGCGATGTAGCAAAGTGGCTAGAAGCCGTGGCCTACGCCCTAACCGTACGCCCAGACGCAGAGCTTGAAAAAAAGGCCGACGAGGTAATAGACATCATAGGCCGCGCTCAGCAACCAGACGGCTACTTAAACACATTTTTTATAGTAAAAGAGCCTGACCGCAAATGGCAAAACCTACAAGAATGCCACGAGCTATATTGCGCCGGGCATATGATAGAAGCCGCCGTAGCGTACTACGAGGCCACCGGAAAAGACAATCTGCTTAACATAATGCGCAAGAAAGCCGATTTAATCTGCCAGAGGTTTGGCCATGGCAAAACCCAAGGCATCCCCGGCCACCAAGAAATTGAAATGGCACTAATGCGGCTTTACCACATAACAGGCGCGGAATCTTACAAGGAAACCGCACTATACTTCCTAGACGAACGCGGGAAAGACCCAAGCTTCTTCGCAGAAGAAATAAAGCGCAGGAACTGGCACCACTGGGGCAATACAGAGCACCGCGAGTACACCCAAAACCACCTACCGGTAAGAGAGCAAACCGAAGCCGTAGGCCACTCTGTGCGTGCGGTATATATGTATGCGGGTATGGCCGCCGTAGCCGCCGAAACCAATGACGCGGGGCTACTAAAGGCTTGCCACACGCTATGGGATAATGTTGTAAATAAGCGCATGTATATAACCGGCGGCATAGGCTCTACCGCCCATGGCGAAGCCTTTACCACCGACTATGACCTTCCCAACGATACTATTTATGCAGAAACCTGTGCGTCTATAGCGATGGTATTTTTCGCACGCTATATGCTGGAGCTGGCACCCAAGAGCAAGTTTGCCGATAATATGGAACTTCAGCTATATAACGGCGCACTAAGCGGCATGCAACTAGACGGCAAGCGTTTCTTTTATGTAAACCCGCTGGAGGTAGTGCCTGGGGTATCCGGCGTTGTGCCTGTGCAAAGGCATGTAAAGCCCACGCGACCAGAGTGGTACACATGTGCGTGTTGCCCTCCCAATGTTAGCAGGCTAATTACCTCGCTTGGGCAGTATGCCTGGGGCGAAAACGAAAAAGGCGTGTATAGCCACCTATATCTTGGCGGCACAGCTAACTGCGAAAAAGCCGGTATGCAAATCGAATGCGCATCCAATTACCCGTGGTGTGGGGATATCAATTATACGGTTAACCCAGAAACCGCTGGGCTGGAACGCTTTTTTGCGGTGCGTATACCCGCATGGTGTGGCAAGTGGACGCTAACCGTTAACGGCACCCCCGCCCAATATGACTTGAAAGACGGCTACGCATATATCACACGCAAATGGGAAAAGGGCGATAAAGTCGCGCTTAGTTTGAGCCTTGAGCCTAGGCGCGTATACGCCAACACATGCGTACATGCCAATGCCGGATGTGTGGCGTTAATGCGTGGGCCTGTGGTTTACTGCCTGGAGGAAACTGATAATGGGAATGACCTTGCGGCCTTGCGGTTACCTAGGGGAAGCGTAGTTACTGCGAAGCGGGAGAATGTAGACTCTATTGGTAATGTAGTAGTCTTGGAAGCCGAAGGCACCCGCGTAACATCCTGCGAAAGCCTATACAGCGATACACCACCCGAAAGCAAGCCCGTAAGCTTACGTGCAGTTCCCTACTATACCTGGGGCAACCGCGAAAGCGGCGGTATGCGCGTGTGGGTACGGGAGTAATTATATAAAGCCGCACTCTGTTAAAACCGTTCCAACGAGACGGGTTTGAAGCAGAGCGACTACATTAATCTCCGGGGGTGTAAGATAATGAACACCGCTATTCTTTTCAACATCCAAAGGTTTAGCCTACACGATGGCGATGGCATACGTACAACATTCTTTTTCAAGGGTTGCCCTTTAGCCTGCAAATGGTGCCATAACCCCGAAGGTCAAGCATATGACCCACAGGTTATGTTCTTTGCAGATAGATGCCGCTATTGCGCCAACTGCAACGATAATTGCATTTACGGCGCACGCGAAATAATAGGCAAATCCTACACCCCAAAAGAACTTATCCGCATCGCGGAAAAAGACGCAGAGTTCTATCAAAGCTCGGGGGGAGGGGTCACACTTTCCGGTGGGGAAGTGCTGGCCCAACCCCGGGCTTTTTTGCATTCGCTTGTAAGCGGGCTTAAACGTAAGGGGTTTCATGTTGCAGTAGATACCTGCGGGCATGTGCCGTACGAGGCTTTCGAGAATGTATTGCCCTTTACTGATATATTTTTGTATGACATAAAGCTTATATGTAGTGCCAAGCATTTGCAGTTTACCGGCCTTGGTAATGAGCTTATTTTGTCGAATCTAAAAAAGCTAAGCGATGCCGGGGCGAAAATAGAAATACGCGTACCAGTAATTACTGGCGTTAACGATGATGACGCAGAAATAGACGGTATAATGCAATATATAACAAATAATATTCGCGTAGAAAGCGTACGGCTATTACCATATCACGCAATAGGCACAGATAAATATAAGCGCATAGGGATGGTAGCAGAAGGTAATTTCACCACGCCAAGCAGTGAGCGTATGCGCGACCTAGCATTTTTCGAAGGTAAGCGCACAATCAAAAGAAACCAATAAAAATAAAAAACAAGTGGGAACAAAGGTGCAAACAAAAGCAAACATGTTGTAGCCACAATAGTGTGGTGGCCAATGCTACTTGCCACAATCTTTTTACGCGCCGTGACAGGGAGGGGCTAAAAGATATAGGCTTTACCACGGAGAAAGGATGAACCCCATGAAACGTGGATTAACAGAAAGAACCCGCCGCCTAAGAGAAGAAAGCGAAACCACCCAACCCCGCATATGTATGGAGCGCGCGTTACTTGAAACCGAAGCCTACAAGCAATACGAAGGTCGCGTATCCATACCCGAACTACGTGCACTAGCCTTCCGCCATATCATGGAAAATAAAACCTTATGGATAGGCGAAGGCGAGTTAATAGTAGGCGAAAAAGGTGCAAGCCCCCAAGCCGCGCCAAGCTTCCCGGAAATATGTTGCCACACAATAGAGGACCTAAACGTAATGAACGAGCGCGAACTGGTATCCTTCAAGGTAAAGCCGGAAGATATCTGCGCCCAGGAATACACAATAATCCCCTACTGGAAGGGCCGCGCCCTACGCGAACGTATATTAGCCGCCATGTCACCAAAATGGAAACAGTGTTACGCGGCAGGTATTTTTACAGAGTTTATGGAGCAACGCGGCCCCGGCCACACAGTAGGCTCCAAAAATATTTATCAAAAAGGCTTTGCGGATTATAAGCGCGATATAGCCGAAGCAATAGAAACCCTAGACTACCAAAACGACAAAGAAGCCGTATCAAAACGCGAACAGCTAAACGCCATGGGCATCTGTTGCGATGCGATAATAATATTGGGCAAGCGTTACGCTGCCTACGCCCGCAAGCTTGCGGAAGAAGAAAGAGACGAAACCCGCCGCAATGAGTTATTACAAATAGCCGCAAACTGCGACGTAGTGCCCGAAAACAAACC
>Ga0123355_10006192_pt1 | contig 17669 bp, 12 predicted proteins | sample TergutEmb28metaG_3_FD_89872 | JGI IMG/M metagenome (GOLD analysis project Ga0123355, IMG submission 89872) | Embiratermes neotenicus P1 segment gut microbial communities from Petit-Saut dam, French Guiana - Emb289 P1 | ecosystem: Host-associated > Arthropoda: Insects > Digestive system > Gut ...
AGCAGTTAAAGTTGCTGACGCAATTTTGGCAGACCTTTACAAACCGGCAGACGAGCCTATGGAACTTGCTCAAAAAGCCGCCTACGCCCCACGCCTAAAACGCTGGAAAGAACTTGGCATCCTGCCCGGCGGCGCAAAATCCGAAATCGTAAACGGCGTTGTAAAAAGCTCCACAAACCTAAGTTCCGACCCTGTGGATATGCTATTGCATTGCCTTCGCCTTGGTATTTCTACCGGCATGTACGGTTTGCAATTTACAAATTTCCTAAATGACGTCTTGCTTGGCGAGCCGGAAATTCGTATGGCACCGGTTGGCCTTCGCGTAATTGACGCAGACTACATCAATATAATGATAACCGGCCATCAGCACTCCATGTTCGTGCATTTGCAAGAATGTTTGACCAAGCCCGAAGTAATTGCAAAAGCGAAAGCGGCAGGAGCCAAAGGCTTTAAACTTGTGGGCTGCACATGCGTTGGGCAAGACCTACAGCTTCGCGGTGCGCATTATGCAGATATTTTCGACGGCCACGCCGGCAATAACTACATTAGCGAAGCGGTTTTGGCCACAGGCGGCATAGATGCGGTTCTGTCCGAGTTCAACTGCACACTGCCCGGCATAGAAACCGTTTGTGACGAGCTTAAAATAAAACAAATCTGCCTAGACAGCGTTGCTAAAAAAGCCAATGCTGACTTGAAGCAGTTCAAATTTGAAGGGCGTGAGCGCATTTCCAACGAAATTATTGACGACGTTATTGCATCATACAAAGCGCGTCGCGGTAATGTGCCAATGAACTTGCTGCCCGACCACGGCAACGACAACACCCTTACCGGCCTAAGCGAGGTTTCCCTCAAAGCATTCTTGGGCGACACATGGACGCCGCTTATCGAATTAATTGCGTCCGGCCAAATTAAAGGGCTTGCCGGTGTTGTTGGCTGCTCTAGCCTAACCGCAGGCGGTCACGACATACTGACAGTGGAACTCACAAAAGAACTAATTGCGAAAGATATTCTTGTGCTTACGGCTGGCTGTTCCTCCGGAGGCTTGGAAAACTGCGGCCTAATGACACCGGAAGCCGCCGACCTTGCCGGGCCAAAGCTAAAAGCCGTGTGTAAGCAATTGGGCATTCCGCCTGTGCTAAACTTTGGGCCATGCCTTGCAATTGGACGCTTGGAAATTGTTGCGGCAGAAGTCGCTGAAGCACTTGGCATTGACATTCCACAATTGCCGCTTGTGGTATCCGCGCCACAATGGTTGGAAGAACAAGCTTTGGCAGACGGCGCGTTTGCCCTTGCGCTTGGCTTGCCGCTTCACCTTGGCTTGCCACCATTTGTAACAGGTAGCAGTGTTGCATGTAAAGTGCTGTGCGAAGATATGAAATCCCTAACCGGCGGCCACGTGATGATAAGTGCCGACGCTGTAGAATCTGCAAATATGCTTGACGATATTATTGTTGAAAGACGCAAAGCCTTGAATTTGACGACTGCATAGGGGGTGTTGGTATGAAACGCATTAAAATAAATGCCGACAACTGCAAAGGTTGCAGAAACTGCTCCATTGCATGTATGCAAGCCCACAGGAAAAACGACTCCGGCAGTGTTTACAGCTTAGACCTTACAGACAAATCGAACGAATCGCGCAATAGAATTATGCTAAATGCGCAAAATGAATTTAAGCCACTTTTTTGCCGCCACTGCGATAAGCCGGAATGCGTTAGCTCTTGCATGAGCGGTGCGCTTACAAAAAAACCGGACACCGGGCTGGTTATGTACGATGCAGACAAATGCGCCGCATGTTTCATGTGCGTCATGAACTGCTCGTTTGGCGTGATTAAAATGGATTACACAAAAACGAAAGTCGTAAGGTGCGACTTTTGCGCGCAATATGGCGGCGAGCCAAACTGCGTAAAAGCTTGCCGTGGCGGTGCCCTTAGCCTAGATGAAGTTGGTTGTGCTAAACCCAACCCATGCGCAACCGGTGGCAATCCCAAGAAACATGTAATCATTGGCGCGGGCGCGGCCGGTGTTTCCGCCGCAAAAACAATACGCGAAATCAATAGCACCGATGAAATTGTTATAATTTCCGCCGATGAATCTGTTTATTCAAGATGCATGCTGCACAACTATATAAACGGTCAGCGGGACGAAAAAAAGATTTCGTTTGTTGACGACGATTTCTTTGCAAAAAACAACATCCGTTGGGTTAGCGGCAAGGCAGTTACAGGCGTGGACGCGGGCAAAAAAGAGGTTTGTTTTGCCGATGGTACGGAGGCGTTTGACACGCTTCTGATTGCATCCGGCGCGGATAGTATTGAGTTGCCTGTCTTTAAATCCACGAGTCCAAAAAATGTTTTGGGACTGCGCAACTTATCCGACGCAAAAGCCATACGCGAGTGTGCCGGTGAAAATATAGTTGTTATTGGTGCAGGCTTGGTAGGCTTGGACGCGGCATACGCCCTTGTGGACATGGACAAAAAGCCCGTGATTATCGACATGGCAAACCAAATAATGCCGCTAAATTTGGACTCAAACACCGCCAATGTTTACAAAAATAAGTTTGAGGAAGCCGGTTGCACATTCCGCCTTGGGCAAAAAGTAACAGCGGCAGAAACCGACGCGAGTGATAGCGTAACTTCCTTAACGCTCGATACAGGCGAAAAACTTAAATGCGACATGGTAATTGTCGCAGTTGGAACCACCCCGGCTACAGATTTTTTAACAAATAGCGGAATTGCCTGCGACAACGGCGTTACGGTAAATGAAAACCTTGCCACAAGCATATATGGCATTTATGCCGCGGGCGATGCCACCGGACTGTCCGGCATATGGCCAAACGCAATGAAGCAGGGCGAAGTCGCCGCTAAAAATATGTGCGGTATAAAGGCGGTTTACGACGACACGTTTGCAGTAAAAAATACCATCAACTACTTTGGTATTCAGTCGCTTTCATTGGGGAAAACCGAACCCGGCGATGGCGATACCTTTGAAATTAGGAATAGCAGAGATATGTATGCGAAAATCATCCTTCATGATGGCTGTGTTGTTGGTGTTGTTTTGCAGGGCGATATTGCGCATAGCGGTTTTTGGCAGTATCTGATTAAAAATAAAGTTGATGTTTCACGCATAAAGCGGCCTGTTTTTGAATTGTCTTTTGCAGATTTTTATGGTGTGAAGGACAATGGCGAGTATGAGTGGATTGTGTAGATAGAACGTGACCCCGCCGGGCAATAGCCGGGTGGGGTCGTTTTTTGTTTTTTGTCGTAGTGCGAAGAGAATTACCTTGACACATGGCGCACACATAAGCATAATAAAGCTATGGATGAGATACGTGAACGCATAAAATCTGGTGACATTGATAAAACTGTCAATGATGAAAAGCAAAATCGGCACATACGTGGCACGCGCGAGTATATTGATGGGCGTAGCTATTTGTTTGATGGCATTGACCCGCAAGAGCTTGTTAACAAATACCATGGTGCAGGATGGATGCCGATAACAAAGCAAGGCGAGTGGAGGAACAGAGAGATTATTGTCGCCGATAACGATATTGGCGTAGATGTAGATCGCGATACAAAAAATGAAACTATTACAAATAGATTTACAATACACTACAGTAATACAGGAACACATGTTGTGCCAACAAAGCCAATAAGGAGGTAAACCATATGGATTTATGGAAATATGAAGGAAAGCAAGTTAAGATACTTGACACGGATGGCGATATTTTTGTTGGGTATGCAGATATTTACCATGACGCTGATGATGCCGCAAACGGAATAGCAGCATTAACATGCATACCACTCGGTGGCACCCCAGATATGTTGATTGATTTTGAAGAGTCAGAAATCGCTAGTATTGAAATAGTCGCCTCAAATGTTTCAGCAATGGCAGTCGCTATATAGAAAGCGACCCCGCCGGGCAATAGCCGGGTGGGGCCGTTTTTTTAGATATGTTAGCACAAGCATGATTTTTTCGTGCATGAAATGCCATGTATACATATAAAATATGCGGTATCATTCGTCTCAAGGAAGGTGACTCTATATGGAATGGCTAAATAATATGAAAAACGCACTAAACTACATCGAAGAAAACCTAGCCGATGATATATCGTATGACCATGCGGCAAGACTTGCGCGTTGTTCGACATATCACTTCCAGCGTATGTTTTCGTACATTACAGGAGTACCATTGTCGGAGTATATTAGGCGCAGGCGATTAACATTCGCTGCGCTGGAACTGCAAACCAGCGATATAAAAGTTATTGACGTTGCTCTTAAATACGGCTATGAATCGTCGGAGGCATTTAGCAGAGCGTTCAAAAAACTACATGGCGAAACGCCGGTATCAGCGCGCAATACCGACACGCCGCTAAAAGTTTTTCCACAGATGACCTTCCACATTACAATTAAAGGAGACTCAGAGATGGTGTATCGCATTGAACAAAAAGAAGCGTTTGAGTTGTTTGGCATGGAGCTTAAAACAAGTGTTGTGGATGGAAAGTGTTTTAAAGAAATTCCCGAGTTTGTGGGGCGTTGCGTCGCGGATGGTGCAATTTCTTCCCTCGTACAAGCTGCAGGGAAAAAGCCGGATGGCATTTTTGACGCAGGTGTAACATATGCCCACAACCCTAATGGAAGCATGAATTACATGATTGCCTGTTACAAACAAACGGAAACCGTGCCGCCAGAATATACTGTGCTAAATATACCTAAACAAACGTGGGCAGTATTTGAAACCGGGTGGAAAACAGAGCATGACGATGCGAAATTGCATGATGTTTGGCGTAGAATTTATTCGGAGTGGTTCCCTGCTGTAAACTACGAACACGCGGACTGTGATTTTGACATTGAAATTTATTATGGAGACAGAGAAACGGGATGCGGTGCAGAGATTTGGATTCCGGTTATAAATACAACTTGAACCGTTCCTAGCTCCCCGTACTCTTATACCGCCTAACCCCAACCCGCCAAACCAGCATAGCCGCACCTAAAAACAACGCGCCGGCAGGCAGTGCCAGCCACCCGCGCCAAGCCGCACCGCCCCAGCCAATTGCCGCCGCGGGGAAGTAGCTAATAACCAGCATTGGCATAAAAAACGTAAACAGCCCCCGCATGGCCCGTGGCATATGGTCTACGGGAATGCGGGTGGTTTCGTAACTGGCGTTGGTGAAAATATAAATCCAGTCCAGCGCGCCAACGGTAAAAATAGAAATGCCGGAACTCATTACAAAAACCCCGGCGTACATAAGCAAGCCGCCAAGCAGCGCAAACGCAAGCATTGCGGCGTTGTATATAGAAAACGCAACGCCTAGCCGGTTCAACGCCCACAGAATAATTGCCAGCCCAACCCCAGCGCGGGCAAAGCGGTGGATGTGAAAAAACGACGCCGCAACTTGCGTAAACAGCGACTTTGGGCGTAGCAGAACCCGGTCAAAGTTCCCTTCGCGTATCATAAACCATGGGAAATTGTCAAAACCGCGGAAGAAGCTTTCTGCTAAGCCGAAGGACGTTACGGCAATGGCGTAAATCAAAAGGATGCGCTCTATAGTCCAGTCGCCAATGTTGCCAAAGCGGTTGAACATTAGCATGACCGCAATTGGCTCTGCGATAACAATAACGGCCACTTGCAGGAACATAACCCACCAGCCTTTGTATTCCAGCCCGGATAGCATGTGAATTTTCATAAGCTTGCGGTATAGTCGAAATTCTTTTAGCATACTCAACCTCCCTGCACAATTAGGCGGCTTGTTTGCCTGTGCATTAACGCCTTGCCCAAGCCAATAAATGCCGCCGTCCACAACAACTGAATACATATTGCCCGCAACGCATCGCCCGTGGGAATGTTGCCCACATACAGCCTAAGCGGTATGTCCAAAAGCCCCGCAAATGGCTGGAACATCAGCACCGGCTGCAAAAAATCCGGCCACAGGGGTAGGGGCAGGTATGTTCCGCTGAAAACCCCGGCTACGACCACAAGCATCCAAACCGGGCCGTCGCCCCAGTTTACGCCCATGCGGACAGTGACAAGCAACATGTTGAATGCAATAGCCAACAAAAACGCGGTACATATAGAAAGAAGAAACAGCGCGAACCCGAGGGCGGAGCCCGGCGCACTAAGCCCAAGCGCGGCGGGCAAAAAAACAGCCACCGCAAGAGTAATAACTGCCCTGTATGGGAAGCCGCCAACCCGGCTTGCGGCCATACGCGCAAACCAATGGCTGTACAAATCCAGCGGGCGGCACAGTTCAAGGGCTACGTCGCCGCTGACTATTTTCTCGCGAAGGTCGCCATCTATGCCGTTAATGCCAATTAGGCCAAGCAAAATTTGCACCAGCCACGCATACGTGATTGCTTGCGGCAGTGTCAACGCCGCGCTATCCGGGTTGCCATATGTGTAAAACACGGTGAACATCACAATTTGTATAAGCCCCCAAAAAATCCCGATGCTACTATTGGCAATGGCTGCCGCACGGTATTGCAGGCGTTCCGCCACGCGGATTTTAAACAACGCCAAACATGCCCTAAACGTGCGCCTCATAACGCCATCTCCCCGTACATTGTGGCAATTACTTCGTCTATGTCCTGCCCGTCGTGGGTGCCGTAGCGGTTTTTTAGCTGGGAAAGCCCGCCGTCATGCAGTAGTTTGCCGTGGCCTATCACCATTACGCGTTGGCATAGGGCTTCCACGTCGTCCATATCGTGGGTGGTTAGCAGAACAGTTACGCCGGTTCTGGCGTTCTCCTCTTTCAGAAAGGCCCGCAGTGCCAGCTTGGAAACCGCGTCCAAGCCAATTGTGGGCTCGTCTAAGAATAGCAGTTGAGGGCGGTGCAACAGCGCGGCCACAAGTTCGCACCGCATACGCTGGCCAAGGGATAGTTGCCGCGCCGGGGTTTTTAGAATGCTTGTGATGTCGATGGCGTCCGCCAGTTCCGCAAGCCGCGTGCGAAAGTCTGTCTCTTTAATGTCGTAAATCTCTTGCAATAGCCGGAACGAGTCGCCAATGGGCACATCCCACCAAAGCTGGCTGCGCTGTCCAAAAACCACGCCTATGTTCGAAACGTGGGCTTTACGCTGCTTCCACGGTATTCGCCCGTCGATAATGCAGTTGCCGGAGTCGGGGGTAAGAATGCCGCTCATGATTTTGACCGTGGTGGATTTGCCCGCGCCGTTTGGGCCTATTAGCCCCACCAGTTCGCCACAGTTAATGGAAAAACTGATGCCTTTTAGCGCGTCTACAATTTTTTTGTCGCGCTTGAATGCCCCTTTCAGCAGGCCCCATTTGCCCTCCGGGCGTTCGTACACGCTGTACTGCTTGGCGATGCCTGTGAGTTCGATGTGTGGCATTTTTACTGCTCCTTTCTTTTTGCCCATGAAAATTTACAATTCAACTGGTACGATTTTCGTACCAGTTGAATTTGTTTTTGAATGAGGGCAGTATAAATGCATTGCCGCAAAAACCCAAACCCGATATGACGCGATGGCGTACTTTTGGTGTCATAAATCTAGTGTCAAACACGCAAATTTCCACTTTTTTAAAGTTTTTCTTGACAAGTGAGCGTTTGCATGGTAATGTATATTAACCTTGAGGTGAAGGAAGTGCAGGGTTTTTATTTTATACTGCCTCTTGGGTGGGAATTTTTTGCGTTGGACTCTTGGAGTCCTATTTTTTTGCAAAAAAATAAGGCTGTTGCAATTTGCAACAGCCTTACTGACTATAAACTCACAACTCCACCAAAACCGAAAAATCACCCAAAACATCAAACACGATACCATTAGGCAGCGTCAGTTCTGCCGGCACAGGCGTATTACCCTGCAATTTGAACTGCCCATCCTTTACGCTCCACTGCACGGTAACGTCCCCATGCGGGGTAGGTACCCTGCCAGACATTTTGCCCAAAAACAGCCCCATTGGCCTAATCGAAATTTTCTTGTAACCCGGCTCAAGTGCTTGTACGCCCAAAAAGCGGCGCGGCAACTCGTACAGCAACAATGCGCCCCATGCGTGGCAGTCGCTGCGGGTATATTTGCTGGGTATTTCCGGGATAGTGGTCAAATCCAAGCCCAAAAGCTCTTGCCACATTGGCCACAGTTTTTCGGTTTCTTCATACATATCGGCCTTTTCCAATGCGCGGAATAGGTAGTACTGCCATACAAACGAGCATGGCACAAGGTCTTTGTCCTCCAGCACGCGGGTCATTATTTTTTGCGCTCGTGCGCCTGTGGCTAGGCCATTTATTACCGCCCAAACTTGGGCGTGCTGGCTGTACTCGTCAAAACCAGGGCCTTCTTTGTACAGGCCTTTTTTGTGGCACCATGTTGTTATCTCTATATTGAAAAGAATGTTTTTGCGTTCGTTTTTGTATCTTCGCGCAAGTTCGTCAATTTTTAATGTTTGCATAATGTCTGCGCCAACTCGCAGAGCGTAGGCATACACTAAATTTTGAATTGTGGACGGGCCTGTTCTTGCCGCGTTTGGCACGCCAGAACGCCAAGCGTCTGTCCAGTCTGCAAAATCCCAGTATCCGAGATTTTCTACAAGGCCGCTTTCGCCGGTTTTGCGCTTGAACCATGCTAAAATACTTTCCACCGTTGGGCGGTAGCGGTCAAGCGTATCCACGTCGCCTGTTTCCATGTAATAATCCCGCAACATAAATATCCAATGCAGCGCGAAAGCCGGGATAACTTGGAAATTTTTAGTCGGGAACCGGGACTGCACAATCCCTTCTGGCAAGATGGAGGTGTGGTAGTCATGCAAGGTTTTGCGCGCCAAGGTGACATCGTTGCTTATTGCATATGTGAACAGAATTTGCAAGCGCGTGTCCATTACATACTGCAGCTGCTCGTAGAATGGGCAATCCTCGTAGGTTTCATGCATACATAATTCCAGCGTGCGCAGGCTAATATCCCATACGGGCTTTACCCAGTCGGCGGGTGTTGCAAAATTTACATAATCATTAAGCGGGTAGCGCGTTTCAGTTAAGCGCGGCGGGTTAATTGTCAGCGGAGTATCCCCGGTTTGCACGCTGATTTTCACAAAGCGGAACGTGCGAAACCATAGTGGCGAGTACACTTCGTCACGGCCGCCGGGGCGGTAAACATCCTCTGCACCGGGAAGAAATCCGGTAGCATCGCTGCGGACTTCCTTCATATTGCGGCCTCTCTCATTTTGTTCGGCCTTTACAAAGGCCTCGGAATACAGGATTTTCACAGTGCTTCCCGCACCGCCAGACATTGGGAAATACACGAATGCCGTGGTTAATTGCCCTACGTCAATGATGGTTTCAAATGTTTCGTTGGCGGGGATGGTTACGGAGTCTTGGCCTGTAAACGCCTCACCACGAAGGGCTTGTTCCGCAAGGGGCTTGTCTATCCTTAGCAGATGCTCAATTGGCCGTTCGTACAAATACAATCTTGGAATTTCGCCAAGGAACATATTGTTGGTCCACTTTAATTTGGCAGGGGCAAATTTCTTGACAGAAGCGTCTTTCTCCCAACCATGGGGCAGTTTCGTGCCGTCAACATCTTCGCAACAGCCCATCCAATACACGATTTGTTGCATCTGCCACTTTATGGCCTTGTCGTTTAGGTAATACCAGTCTGCAATACCTGTAGAAATTTTTGCAAATTCTCCATGGCAAATAAGCATGGGGCCCGCGCTGTTTGAAACATCCCATAATGGGCCGGCGTTGCTACGGTCGTCGTTGTGCGCTTCCAGTGGCACGTATGCCACAACTTTGGCGGCAAGAATGTTGGTGCCGGTAGTTAAGTACGGGGCAATGTCAATTGTGTCGCAAAATTGATGCCAATAGTCGCCACGGCATGGGCCGTTTAGTATTTCTTTCCCATTTACATACAGGGTAAAGCGCGTGTTTGCAGAGATTGATAGGTTTGCCGTTTTCGGCAGTTTTTCCATATCAAACACGGTTTTGAAGTATGTGACTTCGATGGGATGTTTACCGCCAACGCGCTCCGGGCCTATCCAGCACACGTTTTCGGGTAGGGTAAATTCGGTCATTACAATTCCTCCTTTAATTATAAAAATCAACTGGTACGAAAATCGTACCAGTTGATTTTGTAATTTTACTCGCTTACAACGAATCTTGCCCGGGCTTAAACCCTTCGCCCAAGACTTCGCGTACGTCAGTTACAATAACAAAGGCGCGCTCGTCTATGGAGTAGACGAGTTGCTTCAAGCTTACGATTTCCTTTGCGGGTACAACGCACAGCAAAAGGTTTTGTTCCGTTTTGGTAAACCCGCCACGGCTCTGTATTTTTGTTACGCCACGGTTTATGTCTGTCATTATTTTGCCAGCAATAGCGTCGGATTCATTGGAAATAATAAACGCCGCCTTGGAAAATGAAAGCCCCTCTATCACTGCGCCGGTTAGCTTTGCGGATACAAATACGGCCAAAATCGCATACATAGTAGTGTTTGCACCAAACATGTAAAGCCCCACCATAATAACAATTGCGTCCACAACAAATAAGATTTTTGCCACGGAATAATGTCTAAATATCCAGCGATGCAGCATAATAGCAATCAATGTAGAGCCACCTGTGGTCGCCCGTGTCTTAAACACCAGCCCTACGCCAACGCCAGCAACTACCCCGCCGGAAAGTGCGGCCATTAAAATGTCGGTATGCACAGGTGGTATAAAATCGAACACCAGCGTCCACAAAACCAGCATCATATATCCATAGACCGAGCGTACAAGATATTCCCTTGGCACAACTTTGAAGCCTATTGCAAACAGCGGCAAGTTAAGCACAAGGGTTGTTAGCCAAATGGGAATGGGAATATTAAAGCCCGCCCCCTCGGTATAATAGAAAATAATTATTGCAAGGCCGGATATGCCGCCAGTAACTAAGCTGTGCGGTTGCCAGAACACCATTATTGCAAATGCCAGCAGAGCCACGCCGATTGTGATTAATAGATAGTCTAGCACTTGCTGTTTACTTATTTTCATCTCTGCCTCCCAAAAAGTACCGCCAGCACAAACCGCGGGATGTCCAGTTGCCGCTTAAAACGGCTGGGCTGTTTTACAAGCCTATACAGCCATTCCAACCCAAGTTTGCGCAATATAGGCGGTGCAAGTTCTACTTCACCCGCAATAATATCAATTGTGCCGCCAACGCACATAGTTATGCGTGCGTTTATGTTTTTGTTCTTAGCGGCCCACAGTTCTTGTCGTGGCATACCTAATCCCACAATCAAAACATCCGGGTTCAATGCATTTATTTCGGCAATTATTTCCGTGTCGTCCGTAAAATAACCATCTGCACAGCCAACAACCTCAATTCCCGGGTAACGTTCTTCAATATTGGCTCCGGCCTGTTCCGCAACGCCGGGCTTGCCGCCAAGTATACATATAGTTCCGCAGCGGTGCGCGAGCCTATCCAGCAACGCGAAGGTAGTATCCACACCGCGTACCCTGCCGGGTATTTTCAAGCGTTTAAACTTTGCCGCAAGCACAATGCCGGTACCATCTGCCAAGCTAAGGTCGGCAGTTTTTATCGCGTGGGCCAAGTCCGGGTTGCGGCGGGCCTGCATTACGCCTTCTGGGTTAGGTGTTACTACAACATGGTTTTTATCCGTGTCCAAAAATGACTCTAGTGTGTCAAGGGCTTCGTCAAACGTAACTGCGTGGAATGGGATGCCAAGTATTTCAATTTTGTTCATAGTCGTCTTCCTCCTCAGGCGGCGGTTCGGGTGAAACCCACATTAGCCACCCGTTAAAAAACGCCTGTAAACTGTACCCATGCACTTCTTCCGCTAGGCTAATAAAATCGTCGGCAGTCGCAATTTGGAACGCAAAGGTTTGGTAGTATAGGTTTATAAATTGCCAAAAATATTCTTCGCCCATCAGCCGCATTAATTCGTAAATCATGACAGAAGCCATGCGACCATGTGTATCAATATAATAATTGCGATTTGTGTATGCCCACAGCCCATTAGAAAGGGAGAGCCCCCCGCGCCGCGCGGCAATTTGTTGTTCATTCTCTATGTGATTGTGCAATAATTCCGGAGTATTGTTCACAATCCCCGCTTGCACAAAGCGCGATAGCCCAGTATCAAGCCATGGTTCGCGTACACGGTTTACGCCCACAATTCCAGAAAACCACTGGCTTCCCAAACTTCTGGAAAGCGCGGCATGGCCGGTATAAGGCCCCATGTCCAAAAATACCATTTGCGAAAACGGCATACTGTTGTAAAGCAAATTTGCCTCCACAATATTAACTTGCGGGAACGCGTAAAACCCTACACGGTATTCGAAATGTTCCATGCTTAAACGGGCAACATCCAAAATTTCGTCTGCACGGCGGGCGGCTGTTTCCGACCTATAGTGAAAATTAATTTCCACACCGCTTTCGGTTTCGGTACTAATCGTGTTGTAATATGGCGACAATACGGCAAACGCAAAATCACGAACCATATCTACAACAAAGGTTGTAATTTTTGTGTCGTCCAGTATTTCTTCCGTACGTTGGCCGGTTCCCACTACCGTGTAGCGGGCAGGTGTTGTAATTTCTACCCTATAATTTGCCGTTTCCAAAAAAAATGGCCTGCCAACTGGGTAAAACGGCTCGGTATGCCAGCCGTCACTGCCATGTATGGCAAGCACAGGCAAGAACATGCCAAACCACATGGCGTAGTCGTTACCGCCAATGCTGTGTCCAAGTTTTGGCACATACGCACTGTATTGCAAAATTAAGTTAACCGTGGCATATGGCTCAAGCGGCTCTTCAAGATTTAGCGTAATTACCGTGCCGTCTATGCTGTGTTGCACTGTTTCGTTGTTGATGGAGGCATAGCCAAAGGTCATATAGCCACGCTGGTCGTCATGCTGTTCCATCCTGCGTATCAAATGTTCTGGATACGGGCGTGGGTACACATTTTCTTCAAAGGCATTCAAAAAAGAACGCAGTACAATTTGCGTCATTGGCTCACCGCTGCGGTTTGTGAAAACTATCCGCGATATGCCTTCGGCTGTGCGCGTTTCGGGGTTTACTTCTAAGGAAACAATATATGTGTTGTGCTGTGGTATATCCGGGATTAAGTATGGCTCAATTATTTCCGGAATATATTCGTCATTTGCATCGGCTGTTATTTCTTCTGTATCTAGCGGTTGAACTTGCCCGTTGCCACCGCAGGCAACTTTTAGTAACAGTATCAACAGCATCAAAAACAGGATAAATAGTTTAAACATAGGAACCATTCTTTCACGGTCGAGTATTTTATAGTATTATATCATATGCGTGAGTGTGACGAGAAAAATCGTCAAATATTACTCGCTTCGGGTGATTTTGTGAAAAATTCAAAAAAAATTATTCTAACCGGGGGAGGCACCGCCGGACATGTTGCACCAAACCTAGCGCTTATTCCTTCCCTAAAAGAAGCCGGTTTCGATATTTATTACATCGGGAGCCACAACGGTATAGAGCGTGAACTAGTAGAATCGGCAGGGATTCCTTATTTCGGTATATCGTCCGGCAAGCTTAGGCGGTACCGCAGTATCAAAAATGCCACCGATATTTTACGCGTGGGAAAAGGGCTGTTGGACGCAATTCGTATAATGCGCAAAATAAAGCCGGACATTGTGTTTTCCAAAGGTGGTTTTGTTGTTGTGCCAGTAATTGCTGCTGCGCGTTTACTTAGGGTGACTTCCATTATACATGAATCGGATTTGACCCCCGGGCTTGCAAACAAACTTGCAATGCCATTTGCAAGCAAAATTTGCGTCAGCTTTCCAGAGACTTTGGCGCATGTATCAAAATCAAAGGGTGTTGTAACCGGCACACCACTAAGGCCAGAGCTTTTTACCGGTAGCAAAAGCGAAGGTTTCAAATATACAAACCTTGACACAAATGGGTTGCCCGTGCTGCTGGTAACAGGCGGTAGCCAAGGCGCAAATGCGATAAACAACTGCATACGCGAGGCTTTGCCCGGCATTTTGCAAAATTTTCAAGTGGTTCATCTATGCGGCAAAGGCAATCTGTCTGGCATTACAAAACCCGGCTATGTAGAATTTGAATATATAAAAAATGCCATGGCAGACGTACTTGCCATGGCAGATATTGTAGTTTCACGCGCAGGTGCCAACACCCTGTTCGAACTGGTTGCCCTAAATAAGCCAAATTTACTAATTCCGCTACCCGCGTCACAAAGCCGCGGCGACCAATTGCAAAACGCAGCATCGTTTCAGAAGCAGGGTTTATCAGCAGTATTGCCAGAAGAAGAAATGAGCACAGATAGCTTACTACGCGGTATTGCGGAACTTTTTGAAAATAAAGAGCGATTTATCCAAAATATGAGAAATCAAAGTGCTATAGACGGCGTGAAAAATATAATAGAAGTTATTGCGGGGTTATGTGTATAGATATTCACTTCATTTCACAAAAAAAAATTCAACCCGTTACTGAGTGACAGGTTGAATTTTTTTATGATTGCATAAAATGTTTCTTACATAATTACATTAACGGCTCTGGCTGCATCGTCCCACTCAACTTCTACGCCAAGGGCAATTGCCACAAAGCGCAGTGGTACAAATGTCCGGTCATTGATTATCATTGCTGTGCCAAGTCCTTCGGGTAGTTGTTCGCCTATGACTAGGGTTACTACTTCGCTAAACGTAAAAATTGACACTGTTTGGGTTGTTTCATCCCAGTCAACTTCCATTCCTAAGGTTTCTACGATAAGTCGCAGCGGCACCATTGTCCGGTTGGTTTCCGGGTCAATGAAAGGTGCTAATTCCAATTGTCCCGGCATTCCGTTGTGGGTAAATATGGTGCTGTCCATATACAGGCGTACTATGGATGGTAGTTGCGTTGCCGGTGGTGTCTGCGGCGGGTCTGGTTCCGGTGCAGGTTCTGGCGCGTAGCCCAGTACAAATACGCCTATGGTATCTGTCGTAAATGTTACCAGCCCTGTTTCTTCATCAAAGTCCGCGTCAATTTCTACCAGTTGCAATTCGCCGTCATCTCCAACAAGCCACACGCCTACAGGGGCAGAGCCTTCGAATGGCAGGCTTACGGTCAACACACCATTGAAGTTGGTTATTGTTTGGTTGCCGACTGTTATTGTTGCGTTGTGCGCTACTTGACCGGGTGAAAGCACCAAGCCTTCCGGCAAGTTGTTAGCTTCGCAGATATTAAGCACAATGTTGTTGTTCTGTGCGGTCTGTCCCAAGTACTGCGCTGCTTCTGCATCAAATACTACTGCACCGTTTGGAAGAATTATTTCAATTCCTTTTTCGGCTTCGGCAAGTTGGCGCACCGCCGTTCTTGGGATCTGAACTTCTGTTACGTCAAGTTCGCTAAGGTCAAAGGTTGCATATTCGTCGGCAGAGCTGATGACTTCCCTTATTAGGGCTGTATTTGTGTTTAGTATTGTGCGGTCGCCCTGTACGCGTATTGGTATTGCCACATCACCGTCATTTGCCGGAATTGTTGCGCCGGGTCGTGGCTGTGTTGCTGTGGGTGGCCGCGCTGCTGGTGGCGTGTGTGTTGGCGGCTGGTATTCTCCCGGTGGTTGCTCAATCGGCGGCTGTACGGTTGGTCTGGCGGTTACGGTTACTGTTGCCAAGCTATACTTTGTCGTATCAAAAATGGATGTTGCCCTTACTGTCAAGGTTGTGCCTGCCGGTACGTTAGTACCTACGGTCAACAGCCCGCTGGCATTTATGCTTGCCAAGTTGTGCCCTGTTACAGTCCATGAAACACGTGGGTCTGCGCCATGCACAGCACTTACATTTGCGTTAAATTGTCGAGTTGCGCCTTGCTGTACGTTTACTGTGAGTGGTGTAACGGATACGCTTACTATAGCTGGAATATTATCTGGTTCGCATTCACATGGGTACTCGCCGCAGTCATCACATGGCGGTGGGGTTACCTCATTTGGCAGCCAGTTTGCGGTTACTGTTACGTTGGCTTCAATCATTTCAAAACTGGTTGTTGGTGATGATGCCTGTGCGAAATTGACAGCAGGGTTAGATGTCCATGACACAAAAGTATAATTGTCGTTGTGTACACCGGCATCTACATTTACAGTCGCGCCTACGGTAAATTCACCGCCGCCACTGTAGCCTGTTGCATTTTGGCTAACTACTGTTACGTTGAAGCGTGTCGGCTCATACAAATAGGATTCCCATTGCGCCACAAGCACAATATCTTCGGATACTTGTATTATTGTACGTTCTGGCAGAATGTCACCAACGCCGTCAATCACCCAGCCCAAGAAATTGTGCCCCGGGTTGGTAAAGTTATTGAGAGGCAGTCTGAAATTGGCACCTACTGAAATTGGGAACAGGTCGCGCATTGTTCCGGTTGCGTTTTGTGCATTGGCATCAAAACTAACTCTTGGCAGGTTGCCCATTTTTGCATATATAACCGTGCCGGAAGTATTGATTCTAAATTGGTTAGCGTATTCACTGTCAAGCAGGCCGGCCGTATACAAGTCGCTTTCAAACATCCACGGCGTGGTGAATGCATCATCCATATACCAACCTTCAAGGAACATGCCCGGGCGTCTTGGGGACTCTGGGGTTTGAACAAAGCCATTTAAAATAACCGGCTGTTGCTGTACTATTGAGCCGTTTAAGTCAAACTCTACGGTATTAACCGGCAGGATATTATCAACCAGCATCAACATACCCCAGTTTTGACGTGTGTTGGCTGCACCGTATTCGCCATGCCACATATACTGGCGTTCGCGGCCATAGCCGTCCGCCGCATTGGTTTGCGAGAAGCCCATTTCAAAGCGCATTCTTGTGCCTTCTAGCCCGGCGGCAACCATGTCATTGAAAGGTTGTGCACCTTCTGTAGGGTGCCAATATAATTCCGCAAGAGGGATTTGAATAGCAATTGTAAATGCGCCATTGGGATTTGTCGGGCTTAAACGCCCGTTTACTCTTACATGGGCATCGTCATTGAACCCATGAATTGGCAAGTTAAAACTGTTGGAGTGCCATGTATGAGCGGAGTAAACTTGCCCCGGTATGGAGCCGTTGAGCCCTGTACCGCGTGATACACCGGCTAGTAACTGTCTGTCGCGCGCAAGCATTGCCCCGCCCTGAAATGGGTCGTCTGGGCCAAAGAAAAGCTCTATTGCATTACCAGCCCACAACCAACGGGCTTGTCCCAAGTTTGTATTGTGTGCGCCATCCCAGTCGCCTGTTAGAAGTACATGACGGGCATTCATAGGATTTGGTGTGGTAATGTCACCGCGGAAGAAAATATACTCGCCATCCCAGCCTACATAGAAATTAGCAGATGTTAAAGTGGAGAATACGCCTGTTGCAATGTTGTTGAAGTCAAGATTTGTGGCGCCAACTGTCGTCATTAGCTCATTCCATGAAGGGTGGTCTAAGTCATTTACATCCAGCCCGGCAATTCTTGGTGCTTGGTACAATTGTGTGCCAAAGCGCGGAAGTTGCCCCGGAAGGAAGTTGTGGTGATGAGGTGCCCTTTCTCTAATGATAAAGTCATAGATGTTGTGGTTTGTTTCGGCTACAGCGGTAAGCAATGTTCTGTATGGTCTGTTTACCACGGTGAACATACCAATTGCGCCGCTTTCGCCGTCAGGGCCGTCGAAATAGCGGCCGGTTGCAGGTTGGTCCATATATGTGAACCAGTTCGAGCCAATTACCATGCCGGATGCCGCGGCTCTTTCTACAT
>Ga0123355_10006193_pt1 | contig 17668 bp, 15 predicted proteins | sample TergutEmb28metaG_3_FD_89872 | JGI IMG/M metagenome (GOLD analysis project Ga0123355, IMG submission 89872) | Embiratermes neotenicus P1 segment gut microbial communities from Petit-Saut dam, French Guiana - Emb289 P1 | ecosystem: Host-associated > Arthropoda: Insects > Digestive system > Gut ...
TATACTTGTCATTGCAGTGACCTCCTTTTGTATGTGGTAATCCCTGTTACCAATTATTGCAATTCAAGTATACAGGTAAATCCACGCTTTGCAAATGTGGGGTCACTACATATTGTCTGCGCGTAGTCGCAGAATCCAAGAAATCTGCACTCACTAGATTCTGCGACTTCGCGCAGAATGACGTTAGTTTTTCATAGACACTTTGACATTATCTTTATAACTCAATATAATCTATTGGGAATAATGATGCAGGGTCATCAACTTTCATCAAGTGGTATACACTAAACTCATAAACCTCTCCGGCTTTGAAATCGCTTGGAGAGTATGGAAATGCTAAGTTTCCTGCTGTTGCGCGGCGACCTTCGTAACCATAGTGTAACATTGTTGATCGCGCAGTGGCACAAATCGTATTTGCAAGCTCTTGTGTTTCCGCAACAGCCTCTATTATTATGCCATATTCGTGTGATAACGACTTCAATCTGTTTGGCTCGAGATTTCCCATCACGCCATCACGACCATAGATTATAAAGTTGAGGGTGTATGTATTTTCTCTATCACGGAAATTATCTGCTACTCTCTCTTTAACCCCATGTATTATATCATCAATTTTTTGCATCATAATCGGATCACGGGTACCAGCAATTGAAACAGTACGATAACCGATTCTCTTTGCTCCTTCGAGCTTAACAAAGAAGTCTTGACCCGGAACAAATTTACTCCCACTGACCTTAACTATATTGTCAGTTTCTTGTTCAAACTTCGCATCAGTCAAATCAAGATATCCGCCGGGACCGGGTAATATACATGGATCCGTTTTTTCATATAGTGTGTGGGCAGCAACAGAAACTGTTGTGCATTTACGTACAGAACTCAGCGGCTCTACCTTGAAATAATCAGAGCCAATATATCCGAACATACAATCAGAGCCACTTCCCGGTATTGCACATATCGCAGCACATTCAAGGATCTTTCCTAAGTGAGTGGCAAGCCCCATATCATATCCTCTATGAACTGCAAGTGCTGCAAAAACAGCAGGGTCATATGCTCGCCCCGCAAGAATTACTTGCGCATCATTTTTATGTGCCTCTATGAAAGGCTGTACTCCCATTTGAGCAACAATACGTGTTGTGTCATCAATAGTTTTTTCAGTTAACTCCGGTGCAGGATCAAGTGTCATTATCTTACCTGTGCGGAGCTCTGCTTTTATCATATCCTTTGGAAGCTCAGAATGAATAACAGCTAACTTGAAATGCAAATTATTTTCTCGTGCAATTTCTTCAATAATTTCACGATTCCATTCAAGATGAGGTGCTCCCCCACTACCACCGGCAGTTCCAATACTCACAGGAATATCCCGTTCAACACCAGCCTTAATCATGATTTCCAAATCACGCTTAACCGCATCACGATCTGTAAATGAAACACCAGCACCAAGATAATATGGTCCGGGGTCTGTAGAACCTGCATCAACAGCTATTAGATGCGGGTTGCGCTTCATTCCTTCTTCAAAGGACCCAAGTGGAAAGCCATAACCTAAAATAGCTGTAGTCGATAATATTCTGAATTCTTCTCTTTGCATAATTTGCTCCTGTTTTATAATAAATTCACTCTCTGTCATTACTAGCTTGATTGAGACTGCTGAAAAAGCCCTTTTCGTCATCCCGGACTTGATCGAGGCTACTGATAAAGTCCATTTCGTCATCCCGGGCTTGACCCGGGGTCCAAGACAATGCTTGATTCTACTAGATTGCGGCTCGGAGGCCGCAATGATGGAGATGGTTGATTACTAACTTACTTCATCCTATTTCTCAATGCCAATATTCGTTGCATTTCGTTGAACACTACCATATAACCTTCATCAACACCCATGCCCGGTTTTGCTAATATTTGGTCAGGTTTGGTTGCCATTGCTAAATGGACACAAACCTGTGCCGAGCGATCTGTCTCGTTGCAAGTGCCACCTTGATAAGCGCCGATACCCCGCTCTTTACAATACAGAACAGCTTCAACTGTATTTCCTATTCCACCTAGATCAGGTGTTTTGATTTGTACCATATGTCCTGCTTTATTATCGGCAAAATACTTTATATCTTCAAGAGTGTTACACCATTCATCCGCGACTATCTCTACATTTATACCGCGCTCATCTACAAGCTTAGTAAGTTCTTGTAGCGCAATCATTTGCTTTTCACGCTCTTCCATATCCATTGGTCCTTCGATGCGAAGTTTGAAAGGATGTGCAGCTTTTTCAAGTTTTGCCAGGTAGTCAGCCATAATTGATGCATCAAATCCCAGAGCAATAGCGATATTTCCATAGACATCTAAATGAAGTGCTGGGCTATAGTCAGGACTTGGGCGCAATTCAATAATGCGATCACGAAGCCAGCCTATATATTCCTCAAGTAGCTCTCCATTTTTTCCTAACTTAGTTTCTACGTGGTTAATTAGACCATGCGGCAAAACTTCAGCACCTTTTATAATCATTTTGTCAGAGTTTTCATACCTGCTGTCACCACTTTGAGTAAATATCGGAATCATATCATCGCTGATAGTTGTATTGTATTCCTCAGAAATAACCTCACACATCAACTTATGCTGTGATTTTGCCACTGCATCCAAAATCGCTTGACTTATGCCATATCTTATGGCTGTATGTAAAAGCTTGCCGTCAACTTTCATCGACTCTAGTTCTATAGACATTTCTTTAAACGTCGTAATCTCTCGACCAGCGAGCGTTGGCTTTATATGCTCGTCAATAAATGATATAAAACTATCAGCGAGAAATAAAGGATCACGACCTCCCGCTCCCGAATATTGCACAGCTGCACAATCACCCCAAGCAATCTGCCCATCTTCTAATATAAGCATTACAGATATGGATTCACCGGCTTGACGCACAGAGTTAAATCCATCTGTAATGGGTGTGCCTCTATATGCAGCACCATCCGGCTCTGCACCTTTTTTTATTGCACGCTGATCATCGAAGAAAAAACCAGTTCTCCCAGGTGCACAAATGACATCTACGATTTTCATTCTTACTTCTCCTTATTGTGAGATTATAAACCTTATTACTTATAGAGGCAATGTGTAATTTTTCAACATTTTAGAGTCTCAAATGTGTATTGAAATGTTTATACGATTTAGTGTATTCTTATTCTGCAGGTAGTCGATGGCGGGGTTGCTCCTAGTTGAAAGGGGGTAGCCGAATGACATTACTCGAAGTCATCGCACTTTTGATGTTAATTTCAACGGTTATTAATCTGGTGATTAAGTTCACTAGAAAGAAATAGCCGCACCCTAGGTCAGGCGCGGCGGTTCCACAAGCTATAAACTTGATTTGGAGCGACCGTCCCAGACGAAGGGGCCACTCGACTGCTTGCATCATAACATATGCTCACAGCGATTGTCAAAGATTTCTTGTGAAAATGCGCGCCAGTAGAAAGCCTACCTCGGTCTGCCTACTAAATTACCTTTACCAATGGCATAAACATCATCGATTACCATCTGGAATGACGCATTACGCCTTTCGACTTTTGCACGCTCTGCGATTTTGCCTGCATGGAAATCTTGAAGTTCTTTACTTAACGGAACAGCACCGGGAGCAAATATTCTTACAGCACCCTCGTTGTCACGTGCAGGCAGCATTTTACCTGCATTATGTTTGCTTGGAGCAAATGGAACATCAATTATGCCAGCTTGAAATGCTCTTACTGCACCTTTAGCGATATCTCCTTCGCCGAGCTCAAAACATTTATCAATAATGCCTCTTGTTTCAGCAGCTATAATGCGCTTTTCTTCGTCTACTTGCGGATTTTCTAACTTTTGGTCAGCAAGCATTGAAATTAACTGCTTCGTACAACGTAACCCTTGCGCGTTGGCTTCCATGGTCGGAATACCCATTGCTTCATGCGGTGTTTTTACTATAATCTTTGTCGCTTTTGCAAGCGCACCTACAGCACTGCCCCATGATATTACACCAAAGGCTTTTGCTTCATCAGGTGGAAATCCTCCCATGAATTGATGTAAAACTGTTGTAACTACTACATCGTCATATCCATGTTCTTTTAAATATGCGTCTGTTAGTTCTTCAAGAGTTCTGATTGCAGAAACATCCTGTACTAAATTCCCACATTGACCATAACCGACTGTTATATTTTTAACACCTTGTTCAGCAGCTAATAAACTTTCGATAATAGCAACTGCATGAGAAATGCATGGTGGAACTAAAGTACCTGTTAGCGGACCAAATGGTTCACGGTTAATACTAACACCCATCTCCTCGTATAAACCTGTTAGTCTATCTACATATTGCCAGTCACGAATTGTTTGTTCCAACGTAACATTTTTTGCATAGGGTATGTTATATGAAATACCACCACCCTCATAGCTTGTAAACCCACCGGCATATGATATTTCGGTTAACAGTCTGGCATCTGGAGTACCATGCCTAACTTGAATGGGTATATTCAAGCTTTGGATTAGTGATCTACAACTATCAACACCGTGATTAACTGCAGGAAATCCATTAAGCATTGATTTACTTTGCTTTACACTTTCTTCAATACCATCTTCAGCTTCCTTATATCTGTTCTGGCGTGTGTAGCTGTCAATGGTTGTCGGGAGCAAGTCTGCCTCACCCTTGTCTTGCAAATATGTCAACAATTCAATATGTTCACTCACTAATGCAACACCGGCACGCGGTTGAATGAGAGTTGTTCCCTTCTTCTTTGCGTCAATTAACTTACGAGAAAAAAGCTTCTTCGCAGGAAGTTTTTGATGAAACTCTACAGCTTCATCAAGGTCTACACGTGCCCCCGTAGGCCACTGGGTAAGCACCTCATCTCTTGATGCCATGAATTCATCTTCTGCTATTTTCTTGTTGCATAATTCCATAGTTGATTCCCCCCATGCAATTTGTTATTTATCCGTTATCCGATTTTCCTTTTGTGAGGTCACTGAAAAAGTGCATATTTTACGTACCGTCATTGCGGCCACCGAGCCGCAATCTCATAGAATCAAGTTTTCTCATAGATCCCGGGTCAAGCCCGGGATGACGGAAGGGACTTTTTAGTGATACCCGAACAATGTTCGCCCCTACAAATGGATTTCACGTATCCATTAAATTCTTAGTTTAACTCCGCTCTCATTATTTCCAGTGCCACAGTTGGAGCATACCCGCTCAACAATCCCATCGCTGACAAAATATATTTCTTATCAACCAACAGATTTGCCTTTTTCGGGCGCAATGATTGTGGCTGCAGCTCATCATATAATGCATGTTCAAGCAATTCATTTTGTCTATCAGAATTTATTAAAGCACCACCGGTCATTACTATCGTTTTTACATTGGTCAAATCCTTGCCAGATTGGACATATGATAGTCCGGATGACGTATAGTATTCTTCCATTGTTCCGGCATGTCGCAATGTTGCTGTTTCAATCGCCATTGCCGCAAGTGCGAAATCTAATGATTTGTCTTCATCGTCCTGAGGAAGCGCATCAGTACGTTTTGATAAATATTCGACTTGCCTTATAACATTGTTTTCACTTAGCTTTGAAAGTTTTGAAACTTTAGATGCACCTGCTACCTCCACAATACCATGAACGGAATAACGCATTCCGATATCTCCCTCAACAGTACGTTTAGCATATGGCTCAGGCAACCCTTTATATAGTATCTTTGCTTCCCTCGGTTCTCCATCTGCAATTGAGTATATATCAGTCGTTGCACCACCGAGATCAATTGTCATCATATCTCCGACATCTGTTGCAAGTAGTTCTGATGCCATAAGTACCGCTGCCGGTGTTGGCATTGACACTCCTCCATCGAGACCTTTTGCATGTACAATTTTTTCAAGAAATATATCTCTTATCAACTGCCGTGCAGGTTCAATATTCAAAGTTCCAATCGAAGGCATTACATTCTCACACAAATATGCACGGCGATTTGAAAGTATTCGCATTACTTCTTTAGTTGCATTTCTATTTCCGGCTACAATTATTGGATAATCACCAGACGCATTTGCCAAAAGTTCTGCATTATGCAAAATGCACTTCTTATTTCCACCATCAGTTCCGCCCGTTAACAAGAAAATATCCGGAGCGTTGTCTGATATTTCTTCTATATCATCTTCAGTCATCTCATAACTGTATAAACCTGTGATTTTTGCCCCTGCACCCATAGCAGCGAGAGAAGCTGCTTTTGCTGTTAGCTCCGGCACAAGCCCACTTGCAACCATCCGCAATCCGCCCGCAGCACTTGAACATGCAAGTTTTTTATAAAAGTCTATCTTACCTGTTTGCTTTTCTAGTTCCTTTAACGCACAAGCAAGACCTTCTCCAACATCAGTCTCCACAGTTGTATATGAGGAGGCGCAACCAAGTAACTTGTTACTTGTTATATCCGCAACAACAACCTTAGTATATGTACTTCCATAATCAATAAGCAATACAGCTTTCATACAATCCTCAATTATACGAGTTGATTAGCTGCTCAATTCTATTTTATTTTGTGCGTATAGTGGAGCAAACTAGCGATTGTTGGTGAAATTTCAGATAAGGGCGTAGCACTGTTTGAGCGAAGCGAGTTTGCGTAGCCCCTGAAATGAACCATACAAACGCTTTTTGCGGAACTCCTAGCACAAAATAAAATAGAATAGAGCAGCGAGCTATAAGCGACCTACACCAAGTCTTCGTTCAAAGCTTCTATAGCAGCTTCCGGTGAAGTTCCTGGTCCAAATACACGATCAAATCCCATTGCTTTGAAACGCTTTTCTACATCTTCAAATGGCTGCTTGCCCACAACAATATTGCCACCGACATACATCAAAATACCATCAAGACCGCTCTCGTCACATTTATCTCGCATACCACGACAATCCAGTTCGCCATGCCCATACAGAGACGAAACTATTATTGCATCAGCATCCGTTTCAATCGCAGCAGCAATGAACTCCTCTTGCGACACCATTACACCAAGGTTTGTCACATCAAACCCGCCCTCAGTAAAAGCATGATATAGTATTTTATTACCAACAGCATGCACATCTGCACCAATAACACCTAAAACTAACCTTTTCTTCTGCATTGGACACCTTCTTTCACAGCTCCTATGTACTCATTGCGACCATTTATGTATAGATTGTTGCCCTTGCTGTCTATAATGACCGTCAGAGGCATATTTTTTACTTCTAGTTTGCGAATTGCTTCAGTTCCCAAATCATCATATGCAACAACCTCAGAAGACACAATACACTGTGAAAGTAATGCGCCTGCACCACCGAGAGCACCAAAATATATAGCTCCATACGTACACATTGCATCGATGACTTCAGCGCTTCGCACGCCTTTCCCAATCATCCCGGACAATCCGGCAGAAATCAAATCTGGGGTAAATATATCCATCCGACCACTCGTGGTCGGACCTGCTGAACCAATAACTTGTCCCGGCTTTGCAGGAGTCGGTCCAACATAATAAATAATAGCATTTTCAATAGAAAAAGGCAACGGTTTATCCTGTTTTATCGACTCAATCATACGAGTATGTGCAGCATCGCGCGCAGTATAAACTGTACCTGAGAGAAGCACCGTATCTCCGCAGTCTAAGCTGCTAACAATATCTTTAGTTAATGGTGTGCTTATTGTTTTAACTGTCATTACATTCATTTCCTTATTATGGCATATCAACAAGTATATTCTGATTTTATGACTAAATAATACGACTCACATGTCTTGCAACATGGCAATTGAGATTAACAGCCACAGGTAATCCGGCAATATGTGTAGGCATGGTTAGCACCTTAACAGCTAGTGCAGTTGTTTTGCCACCAAACCCTTGCGGACCAATCCCAAATGAGTTTATAGAATCCAGCAATCCATCTTCAAAACCGGCATAGAACGGATCGGAATTTATCTCATCAAGAGGTTGCATTAGAGCCTTCTTTGCGAGAAGTGCTACCTTGTCAAATGTTCCACCAATCCCAACACCAACAACAATAGGCGGACACGGATTTGCTCCTGCATCCTCCACTGTTTGTAGCACAAAACGCTTTACACCCTCTATACCTTCCGACGGCTTCAACATTGCGGATTTACTCATATTTTCACTACCAAAACCTTTTGGAGCAACTGTAATTTCCAGCTTATCTCCCGGAATAACATCATAATGTATCATTGCAGGAGTATTGTCATTTGTGTTTACTCGACGCAAAGGGTCTGCTACAACAGACATTCTGAGATACCCCTCACTATATCCTTGACGCACACCCTCGTTTATTGCTTCATTCAAATCGCCCATCACATGCACATCTTGACCTACTTCGACAAATACGCATACCACACCGGTATCCTGACAAATGGGCATATGCTCTCTTTCAGCGATTTCGTAATTTTCAATTAACTTGCCAAGAGATTCTTTTGCTGAAGTCCAATTCTCTTTTTGATGGCAATCCACAATACACTTACGAACATCATCAGGCAAAATGCAATTTGCCTCAATGCACATATTTCGTACTGCATCAGTTATTATTTCAGCTTGTAATTGACGCATAATTTAATCGACCCCTTAGAAAAATATTTGCTAAAAGCGTGGGGAACGGAGTTGCGCTAATCTAAATCTAAACCACAGACGGTTCAAGCAGTAATTCGCCTTTCTCATAACGCTCTGCTGAGAACAATTTTATATCGAGACTATCTTGCATACCCGTCAAATAGTTCGCCAAAAGAGTTGCAATTCTTGGTGCTACCATGAAGCCATGACCGGACATTCCGGCTATGGTGATAAAGCCTTCTGCAGTTTTAGCTTCATTAATTATTGGATTGCGATCCGGACTCATGTCATACATACCTGCCCATTGACGGACCACACGCAAATCTCTAAATGCTGGAAGAGTCTGTGTAACCAAATGAGAACAAAACTCCAAAAACTGCCATGTCGGATTGATATTCAAGCTTGTTGTTTCCGCGGGATCACCAATACCCATAATAACACTACCATGGGGAGTCTGTTGTACATAAAAATGCCGTTCGAATGACATAACCATCGGACTCATAATATGAGCCACAGGCTCTGTAATAAGTATTTGATGACGCTCAGGGAATATTGGCAACTCATCACCAACTTGGGCTGCCATAATAGCAGCGTGTCCGCCCGTACAATTAAGCACTACTTTGGCTTCTACATCACCCTTGCTGGTGTGCACAGTCTTTATGCGACCGTTTTCAGTTGTAAAACCCGTCACCTTCGTATAGGTTTCAATGTCTACACCCATTTTACCGGCACCTTTTGCATATGCATATGTACAGTGAAAAGGATTAGCATGACCATCTTTAGCACAGAACGTTGCACCATACATACCTTCGGTGTTTATATGGGGTACAATGTCCCTCACACCGTCTAAATCGACAGCATATGATTCAATCCCAATAGAGTGTTGCACTTCCAAGTTCTTTTGAAACTGATCCCATTCTTTTTCAGTATAAGCAACAAGCAAATACCCACCTTGATTCAAACCACAATCACCATCATATCCGGTGTATTCTTCAATATTTTCAAATATATCTGTACTATCTTTTGCTAATGTGGCGTTAAGAAGTGATCCCCATTGTTGACGAATCCCAGCACCGCAACGACCTGTTGCACCGGATGTCAAATATTCCTGTTCAATAACCAAGACATCTTTCCGACCCCTCTTTGCAAGTTCAAACGCAACAGAGCACCCAATTATACCGCCACCAATAATAACTATGTCATAAGACTTTTTCATACAAAAAACCTCGTTTAATCGTCATTCTGCACGAAGTCGCAGAATCCAAGAAATCTGTACTTACTAGATTCTGCGACTTCGCGCAGAATGACGTTAGTTTTTATAGATACACATTGATATTACCAAGTAAAGTAACATACACACTATTCCATGTATGCATCAGCCAGAGCACCGAGACTTATTGGCTTCACAGGAGGTTGGAAGGTGCTCATAAGCACATCCTCCATAGGCACACCATAAGCTCTTGACAACTCCGTAGCAATCAAGCTGCGACACGTACGACCTTGACATGGACCCATGCCTGCACGCGTAACACGCTTTATTTCATCCAAAGTTCTATAGCCATCTGCAATACATTTTAGAATCTGTTCACGCGTTATATCTTCACATCTGCATATTATATTATTTGCATCTTTATTTTTCACGCACATAGTTCTTATTCCTTTACCTTAATATCGCGAACTTCCATAACCAGCTCTTGTGGCACTGTAAGGGATATTGTATATGTCATATTCACCTTGCCACCAGACATAACTTTTACAACTTCATAATCACCAAGCACTTCGCCTGCCCTGTTCAACACGGTAACATATTGACTGGCTTCGGGAACAGGCACATACTCATAGGGCAATTTTACTAAAGCCATTTCCTTACTATACGTTTTATCAACAATAAAAATCGCAAGTCCAGGACATAATGAAACACAAAGGCTACATCCGTTGCAAAGTTCTGGATCTATAACAGGAATATCATTTATATCATTCGGCATTGCAATCGCGCCACGCTTGCACGCTTTTACACAAGGATTACAAGGTATCTCTTGAAAACATTCTACTATTGCCACAGGACCTTGAGCAAAGCGTTCATCGGAAGGCGTAATTTTTATTATATCTTCAATTGTAGGAACACCATCACTTATTAACATAAAAGGAACCTCAAATAATTATTTTTAATGCAAATAAACATGGAGCAGCTCATATTGGACGTGAATGTTTTAACTAAGTTCGATAACCAGACAATTTTTCTAACCCATTACGAATGTGGTTACCCATTTCGCCCGAACGCAGTTCATCAAGCTCATCCATTGCATTTTTTCGTAATTCTTCAGCCTCACTCGTGATATAGCCCAAGCTCAGTGCAGCATTTATACCTGCTAGTCGGCCTTCTACCATCGCTGCTGATGCCTCCTCAATTCCACATACATCTCCGGCGCAATAAATACCATCAACTGTGGTTTCAAGATCATCATTTACAATCGGAACATGGCCTGAAAGTTCACGTATATATGCCATTTTACAACCCGCTTGCCAAGCAAGCTCAGTCAATGGCGATAATCCTACAGCTAAACATATTGTATCGCAAGGAATATCTCGCTCTGTGCCGGGTATTGGTTGCCATTTTTCATCGATTTCGGCAATTTTAGCACCTTCTACCTTATTATCTCCATACGCTTCCAATATTGTATGACGAGTCAACACCGGAATTCCGGCTCGACGAATTTTTGAAGCATGCACCAAGTACCCGCCAATAGTCGGCATACCTTCAATGACTGCAGCAACCTCAACACCAGCTTGCTTTAATTGGTATGAAACAATCAAACCAATATTTCCTGCTCCAACCATCAAAACACGCTCAGCCGGTTTGACTCCATTCATATTCATAAGAGTTTGTACCGCTCCGGCACCATATATTCCCGGCAAGTCATTTCCGGGAAATCCTAAAAATTTCTCTGCCGCTCCTGTCGATATGATCACACGTTTTGGCATTATTTTTGTGTGTTTTTCATCATGTTCTACAGTTACTACGCCATCTTCATATATTCCAAGCACTGTGCTGTTTGTCCACACCTCAATATTGGGGTTGCTTTCCACATTATCCAATAACATTTGAGCTATGTGAATAGCTCTGTCCCCGGCATATTGCTTCTCAGAACCAAAAAACTTATGTGTTTGCTTTACGAGCTGTCCACCCGGAATATCATCACGCTCGACTAAAAGTACTTTCGCTCCTAACATCGACGCGGAAAGCGCAGCACATAGTCCCGCAGGACCTGCTCCAATAATAATAATCTCTATCTGTTTCAGGGCTTAAGCACCCCTTTCCCTTTTTGCTCCTCTACGCACATGCCTTGTTTGACTTTTATCACACAAACACGCATATTCGGCTGACCATCAACTATCATAAAACAGGAAGAACAATTGCCGATTGCACAAAATAAACCGCGCGGGCGGTGCATCTCTGAGCTCTCTCCAAGCTTCCGTACACCTGCGGCATGCAGTGCAGCAGCAATTGTCTCTGATTCATATGCTTCAACTAATTGATCATTAAAAAAGAACGAAATCTTTTCTCCACGCTCAAAATCCAATACCGGATGATTTTCAATTCTCAAACTGTTCACCTGCCAAATTTTGTAACAATAATATAAATAATATCATATAAGCATTTCAAACTCAATACAAAACTTCGCACTAGAAGGCATATTATAAGACTATCAGTTATTCCGCTTGTGGTGGCATGTAAAAAGAAATAGAAACGCCACACCCTAACCTAAGTTGAGATATGGCGCTCCTATCAAATTAACTTTGAACATGAGGGGCGACCATCCTCACAAGAAGCCACCCGACTGCTCGTATTTTAACATAAACGGTATTTAATTGTCAAATTAATTGCGATGATTCTATTCGATTTGTCGAGTATTCACGAACTTTTCTACTTCAGATAAAGATCAGTAAATTTCTCACGCAAGTAATCTGCATAATAATTTGGATTAAATACTTCTCCTGTTGCTTGTTTCAGCAGCTCGTCCGGCAAAAGAACTTCCCCGTACTTGTGAACATTCTCTTTCAACCATCCGGTCACAGGTGATAAATCATCGTTTTTAATTGCTGCATCTACATCAACAACTTTTTTTACAGAATTTAGCAGCTGCGCGCCGAAGGCTGTGCCAACAGCATAAGATGGGAAGTATCCTACTAAACCATAGCCCCAGTGACAATCTTGCAAAACACCGTCCGCAAGATCATTAGGACGAATGCCTATAAATTCTTCATACTTATCTGACCATAAATCAGGCAAATCTTTGACTTTAATATCTCCACTAATCAACGCTTTTTCCAATTCATAACGAACCATAACATGCAGGCTATATGTCAACTCATCAGCTTCAATACGGATAAGTGAAGGGCGTGTAATATTAACCGCACGGTACAACATTTCCTCATCCCAGTTATTGAAGTAGTCAAATTGCTCACGAAGTTTAGGTAAAAGCTGCCCTGCAAAAGCTCTGCTCCTGCAAATCATGTTTTCATACAGACGTGACTGGCTCTCGTGCATTGCGCATGATGCACCATCTGCTAAGTTATGATTGTACAGCTCTTCACCCATGTTTTGCTGATATATTGCATGCCCACATTCATGAATTGTCGAATATAACGCTGAGAGCAAACTGTCTTCATGATACTTTGTTGTTATCCGCACATCATTATGACTGAGTGACATACAAAATGGATGTTCAACTTCTCCTACTTTGCCTCTGCTTAAATCATAACCTGTAAATTTGGCTAACCAAGGCATTAGAGCTCTTTGTTTTTCGATATCAAATAATCCGGTAATCTCTGTTGGTTGTTTTCCTTGCTTGACGATTTCCAGAAACAGTGGCACGACTTTCTCTCTCAGTGCGCTGAAAAAACCATCCAATAATGCAACAGTTGAACCTTTGTCAAAATCATCGAGCAACGCATCATAGGGGTGGTTTTCATATCCATACCAATCGCAAAGACGGCGTTGATACTCAAATATTTTTTCGTAATATGGCAACATCATATCGTAATCACGCTTTTCTCGTGCCGTTTCCCAGACCATCATTGATTGTGTTATCATTTCAGAGTATTTTTCATACTCATCTTGTGGAACAGCTTTGAGTTTTCTGTATCTGCGACCTACTTCACGAACCATTGCACGCTCAACAACACTAAGTTCACCACATACTGCTTCTAGCACTTCTACCGCATCAAGTGTGTCGGGTGACATTAATCGACGAAACATTTCACCTTCTAGCCAACCCATTGCTTCGCCTCTGGCACCCAGAGATTTTTCCGGCACTCCCGTTGTTTGAGCATCCCATTGTAAAACTCCACCTGCCATACCAAGAGCACGACCTGCTTTAATTTTGTCTAATAATAATTCAAGTGCTTGTGTCTTTGTCATAAAATTATTTCCTTTCCGATTAAAGTTTAGGGTTTAGCATTTTCATTTCAAAATATTATTAACCCATAAACCCTAGTATTAAACTTCTCCCGGTGCAAATGGGTCATTGTCAGTTGCAGACTCACCCATCGCTGCTGTTTTATTTGGACTACTTCTTCCCTCTAAATCAGGTGCACGACGCTCAATCGCTGCCAACCCGATTTCTATGTCTTCCTTCGCTTCTTCGGGGGTAAAACAACCGACAGTCACCATGTCACATGGACGAAGGGTAGCATATGAAAAGGTTAGTCCGACAAAAGGCGTGACTCGCCCTGCTGCCATAGATTTTATAGTCATAACAGGCTTTTTCGCATTCCAGATAATTTTATGTATATACTCTATCTCTACTTGCATTAGATATCCCATACAATTGTATATTTGTATATATGTTTCCACATCGTAACCTTGCTCATCGGGATATACGATAAGCTCGGGCATGTGTGCTGATAATCCGGGCTTCATGCCATGTTCGCGAATCATGCTGAGATAATCAGGCAGTCTGTCAAGAGTTCTCTTATTTCTATTAACCAATTCCTCAACAGAACTGTGATGTGGTAAGCAAAAAGTTGCTCCTACATCACGACTCATTTTTATCACAGATTCAGCCTCACGACGAGCTTCTACTGTATCGTCAACATTGATGATTGGGGTGTCGATTAATATAACTTTCTTTCCTGTACGATCTTCTGCAAGTTTCGCACCATCTGCAACAACAGGGTTTTGTGCAACAGGGGCCATCATAGCATCAATATCGTGTGATAAAAATACTTCAATAATATCTGCAATTGCTTCTTTATTTTTATTGCGTGCAGTTATCATATTGTCAGCTGAAGTTGATTTATGACTCCATCCTAATATCCAGTTCGTTCCAATAAGCATCCTTGGCAACGATATTCCAGCCACTATTGTTCTTGGAAAACTCTTATTTTCCATAATGATTGCCTCCATTTTTGCATAATATCTTCTTACAGGGGCGACCATCCTCGGTCGCCCGTTGCTTATTTGTTACTTGCATTACGGGCGATCGAGGACGATCACCCCTACATTTTGTAGTTGGCTCGCTGCCCTCATATTATTTTTACGCTTCTATAAATCCTTTACTTGCTAATATCGTCTCTGCTTGCTTCAGCTTCGCTTCATTTACCATTACAATAGGTCCTGTGCATCCCATTCCACTTTGAGCGTAAATATTTTCACCCCAGAGTATAGCAACTGCATCATCTAATTCTGTGATTTCGATGCCGGAAATTTCTGCTGTCACGGGTTCTTTTGGTGGCTCTTTAGCTGGAACTGCACGTGCTGATGGTGCATTTGAAACACGAATACCTTCGAGAATTGACTTCAATTTTGCTTTCTCTGCAGCAGCAAATTCTCTATCTGCTACCTTTTTGCAATGACCTTTAACAAGCTCTGCTGCAAATTCAATTGCATTTGCTACTACAGGTGCTCCAGAAGCACGTGATAGTATCAATACTAGCTTGTCCTGACTTTGACCTATACCCGGACCATAGCCCCATCCGAGAGATTCATAGCTTCCGCCTGTAGTATATGAGCTCATGGTCTTCATGATAATGTTACCAGTTAGCGAGTCTGCAACCAACACATCGCATGCTCCGGCGAGCATATCATTTCCGCGCATTATGCTTCCACCATCTGATCTGCCGGATTCTGCAAATGTTATATTATATCCGTTCTTTTGCAGTTCCTTTAGTGCCATTTCAGTTTTTTGAGCACTATCTACGTTTAGAATACCAACAGTTGGATTCTTAATACCACATGCTTTTGCAGCAATAATACCGTAGAGAGTATTTTTCACCATTGCTTCAACGCGATCCGTTGAAGATGTGCCCGTTGTAGTTGCTATATACATAGCTTTTCCCATACCTGGAGTTAACACACGCCCAACAGTAGATACTCCAATTGGGAAAAGGTAGTGCATTGTAACTGCTGCATCAGCTTCACCCGTGTTGAGCAGTGATTCCATTATTTCATGGGCATCTTTTTCATTGTCGGCATTTATTGTATTAACACCTTCGGCAGTTTTTGAACCTGCGTATGTAACATGTACTCCACGAGCTGCTGCCATTGCAGCACCCATAATCATGTTTTCTTCGCCATGTTCACTACCTGGTCCTGTTAAGACTATCTTCGCTTGACCAAATGAACCTGTTTCTAAAGCATGTGCTAAGTCCAAAAAGGTGTTAGCAATCACTTTTTGTACCGGTTTTGACATATTAATGATCATTCCTTTCAACTATTTTAAACAACTCTCTTACTCTGCACCCATTGAATGAGCAAGCTCTCTCAGTGATTCAGCAATAATTTTTTTGATTGAATGTTCGTCATGGCTTGAATGTTCAGAGCTTGCACCGCCTGAGTTCTTTTGTATTATGAAAGAAACACCATCAAACAGATTTGTCATACGTCCTAGGAAAAGGCTTCCTTTACCGACAATCATACTACGTTCAATTTTGCCTGACATAATATCGTCACGAGCAAAACCGAGATATGGCACACCTGATGGAATATGACCTTGAGTTGGTGCCCAACCCGGCATTCCGTGTTTTTCTACGAATGTGTTGATATCAGCGCGTTCCAACTCGCCACGTTTAACACCCAGTGCTGCTATCATTTTATAGTTTGCATTTGGTACATCACCTGCTCCGGCAGGTTTTGTGACATCAGGATTTTGCATTTCTACAGAATATTTATCAATGTCAGTAATTTTTAATCCCATTCTATCAAGTGGTTCAGTAACAAGTGCTGTTACAACCGCTTGAGGTGATGAGCCTGTGCCCACGGTGTGTTTGCCGGTAAATTCACTTATGATTTCAGGGCTTTCACCATCATTTTTAGAAACAAGAGCAGCAAATCCGCCCATTACATCCTCTAGTGGTGGAAGTTCTTTTTTAAGATGATCTTTTGCATTCATTCCAAGTTTTGCAATTGATCCACCAGCTGCAACTACAACATTGTCATATGTTCCACTTGCAACGAGTGCTGCTGCATGAATCATTGCATGGGTTGGGGCTGCACAGAATGCGCGTATATCGGCACCTGATGCATTTACAAATCCTGCATGTTCGGCTGCTGCTTTTGCAAGATTACCGCCGCCACGTTGGTTCATATCACCAACAGCTTCTTCTGAACAGTCGATTACAAGATCGACATCTGCTTTATCAATCCCTGATGTTCTAACAACATGCATTAAAGATAATGAGCATGAAGCTTTAGAAATCAGATTCTCTAAAATGATTTCAGCAGAAAGGTTTGTGTCTAAATCATGAGCTTTTTTAACACAACCAATTAGCTCTCCATCTTGATAAAGACCTTCTGCACCACCATTCTTAATTTCGTTTTCAATATCAGCTTTTTCTACACCTTCGCGAACAAGTGCTAAAAGCTCCGCATCAACTAGCGGATGTTTTTCAAAGCTAGGAAAAGTCTTACTTACAAAGTTTTTATCAAGCAATACAAGATCAAAAACATCACATGTTTGTATTAATAAATAAAACTCATCTTGTGGCATGATTTCACCAAGTGCGCCAAATCTATCTGCATTTTGCATGGGTTTATCATACCAAGTATCACCGGCAGCTGTTAAGTCCGCAGGAGTTTTGTTTCCAATATATACTTGATTTGGAAGATAATTAACTGCA
>Ga0123355_10006194_pt1 | contig 17667 bp, 15 predicted proteins | sample TergutEmb28metaG_3_FD_89872 | JGI IMG/M metagenome (GOLD analysis project Ga0123355, IMG submission 89872) | Embiratermes neotenicus P1 segment gut microbial communities from Petit-Saut dam, French Guiana - Emb289 P1 | ecosystem: Host-associated > Arthropoda: Insects > Digestive system > Gut ...
CCCCCCGATCAGGTCGTGGAAGACGACGTCGTTGCGGCCGCTGAACGTCACGACCTCCCAGTAGCGCCGGCGCAGCGGCTCCTCGGTCCACCAGCGGTCCTCGATCAGCCACGACTCGCGAACAGCGTCGACCCGGCGGCCGTCGACCGTCTGGGGGCGGCCGTCGGCCGCGGCCTCGACGGCCGCCGGGCGAGGTTCTGACAGGCGCCGCGCTCCGGTCATCGGTCGTTCTTTGCACCGTTTTGGGTCATATGCACCCACGGATGTGCAGAGAACGTCCGGGCGCAGGTCCCGACGCCCAGTGGTCCGGTCGCCCGCGGCGCCACCTAGCCCCCCTCGAACGGCGTCAGCACCGCCCGCCGTTCCGGCAGCCGCGAGCGAGGATCGACCTCGAGGATGCGCAGGGCCGCATCGGACCCGGCCGCGGCCCGGGCCTGGCTGACCGCCTCACGCAGGCGGGCAATCCGAGCGTCAGCCGGGTCGTCGAGCAGCCCCCGCTGCTCGCTCGCGACCGGCCCGAAGCGCTCGACCGCGAGTCGCAGTGCCCGAACCGGGGCGGGCGCCAGGGACAGCCGCGGCGTCAGCGCCAGACGCATCCGCACCGGATCGGCGAGTGCCTCGCGAAAGGTCACCTGCTGGCGCCAGGTGCCTCCCTGCTCGACCAGCGCCGCTGCCATCACAACCGAGCGAAGACTGCGCCCGCGCCGCTCCCTGCGGGCGAGCAGCCGGTCGACAAGCAGCCCCAGCGCGCGCTCGAGCTGAATCCCGTCGGCTGCCTCTGGCAGCTCCAGCGACTCGCGCACCACCTCGCTCGGGCTGCGGGGACGCAGCGGCTCGTCGCCTCCATTCGCGAGCCGATGGGCCAGCCTTCCGACGGTCCCGAAGCGGTCGGCGACGGCCGCCACCGGCAGCGCCGCCAGCTCTCCGAGGGTGCCCACCCCCAGCCGCTCGAACGGCTCCGGCAGCGCCGCCAGCTCGGCACGGAGCCGCAGCAGCGAAACGGGCATCGGAGCCAGGAACGCCCGCGCCTCGCGCTCGCCCCCGTCGACCACCAGAGGCCGGCGCGCCCGTGCCCTGTGGGCCGCCGCGATCGCGGCGAAGCGAGACGGCGCGACGCCCAGCCTGACCGGTACTCCGAGCGCGCGCCGCGCCGCAGCCAGCACCGCTGACAACAGGCCGCCGTGCAGGAGCAGAAGGCCCCAGGCGTCGAAACAGGCGACCCCCGGCGCGATCGGTTCGACCTCGGCGCCGATCGACTCGAGCGCGCCCAGCAACCCCTCCCAGTGGTCTGCCACACCGGCTGGGTCGGGGGGTATCAGCGTCAGCCTCGGGCAGCGGGCAAGCGCCTCGCCGAGCCGCATCCCGGGATGGATCCCGAAGGCCTCCGCTGCCTGCGAGACCTCGCCCACAAGCTGCCCGCCGGGCTCCGGCGCCAGCGCCGTCGGCGCTCCGAGCAACTCGGCGCGGCTGCCGACGGCGACGGTCAGCTGTAGCCGAGGCAGCAGAGCACATGTGATCAGCGATGAAGCCATACGAACATATGTTCGCACACTGCCCGGCAGAACGGCACGCGGCCGCTCTCGTTTCAGCTCATCAAACCTGCGTGCCCGCGTCTGTCAGCAGGCTGTTGACCGGCACCGCCGCGTCGAGGCCGTTATGCCGGATCTCTTGCCCCAGCCGCCGCAACAGCGTCCGCGCGTCGGCGACGCCCTTCACCTGCAGCTCGACGATCTCACCCTTGTAGAGCCGGTGAGGCCACCCGCCCTTGTCACTGACCCGCACGGCACCGGCGATCAGGCGTCCGCCATCGGCGTGGGCCAAAAGCCATTGCCCGAGGCTGGGGCCGCTGGAGGCGTAGAGGAAGTGCCGGTGGTGGGTCAGCTGGCCGAGCTCAGAGCGAGTGTGGATCCAGCTGACGACGCCGCCATCGGGCAGACGCGGAACGGTCTCGTCGCCGTACACGAGCGCGTTCTCGACCTCCCTCGGATTGGGCCGGTAGACCGCGAAGGAGAAGTGCATGTCGCTTCCAGACAGCTGCCGCGCCAGGGTCGGCAGCTGACTCGAGCTGGTGTCGATCATCACCCCGATCTCCGCTCGCGCCGTCGTCACCCGCGTGGTGGCGCGCGTCGGCGCGAACTCCGATATGACCGAGTACGCGACGCTCGTCGTCGCGGCGCAGCCGGCAGCAAGCAGGGTCGCGCCGAGCGCCGTCGCGCTCCGCACCGCTCGCAGCCGCCAGCCTGGCATCGGGACCACCCGGCGCTCGCTCGACAGGATCAGCGAAGCCGTGCTGGACCGCGACGCGAAGGAGCCGTCGGGCTCCGGTCGCTGCGACAGCGCCTGCCGGAGCGCCGGCCCCAGCTCCTCGGCCCTTCGCGCAACCTGCGCCAGCCCGAAGCGCTCGAACGCGCGGTTGCTCTCGCGCACGTGGCCATAACCGAACCCGTAGGAGATCACCGGACAGCCGCGGATCAGCGACTCGAGCACGGTCAGGCCGGCGCTCGAGTGGACCAGGGCATCGCCGGCGGCGAGGATCTCGCCCATCCGATTGGTGAAGCCCATCGGCAGCACCCGGGGCTCGTCCGCAAATTGCCGGCAGACCCGAGTGCGGGTGGCCTCGTTGCGCCCGCACAGACACAGGACCAGCGAACCGGGGACCTCGAGCGCAGCCTGGACGGCGCCGGTCAGGTCGCCAACCCCCCAGCCGCCGCCCGACACCACGATCACCGTGGCGTCCTCCGGTAGGCCGAGAGCCCTTCTGGCGTCAGCCCTGACGACCGGCTTCAGGAACGCCGGGCAGATCGGCGGCCGCGCCCAGCGGACGCTGCCGGGCCCGGCGATCCGCTCGACCTCCTCGGTCGACTCCGGGTGGGTGACGAAGTGCAGGTCGATCCCCGGATGTGCCCAGAACTGCAGACCCGCGAGGTCGGTGATCGACGAGTAGCACGGAATCTCCAGGCGCCCGTGGCGGCGCAGTTCGCCGAGGATCGCCGTCACACCCGGGTAGGTCGAGACGATCAGATCGGGGTTGTGCGACTTGATCAGGCGCATCAGTCCGCGGCCCCCGAACAGGGTCAGCAGGAACCGCGACAGCCACCGCGTCGGGCTGAACTTCATAAACCACCGGTATTGGAAGTCGAACAGCCACGGCACCCAGCGGAACATGAACGCCGACTGCTCGCGCAGCAGACCGGTCATCCAGCTGCCCATCGCGGGCAGCCCGTTGACGACCGAGACCTGTAGCTCCGGGTCCTCCTCCTTGAATTCGCGGGCGAGCTCGCGGGCCGGAAGGTCGTGGCCCTCACCGATGTCCGCGGAGACGATCAGGATCTTCCGCGGGCAAGCCTCAGTGTCAGACTCGCCCGCTAGCGCTAAAGGGGGATCACCCTCCGCTGCCAGCGGGTAATCGTCCTCCAGCGCTTGCGCTGCTATCTGTTCTCGGCGCCACTCGACGTACCGCTGCACTCCCTCGCGGAACGGCGTCGACGCGGTCCAGCCAAGCTCCTCACGGGCGCGCTCGGAAGCGACGACCTTCGACCCGAAGTCGCCGGGACGGGCCGGCTTGTAGACGATCTCGGTGTTGCCGACCAGCTCCTGGACGGTCTCGGCGATCTGCTTGATCGTGACGTCCTCGTCGCTGGTCAGGTTGTACACCCGGTTGCGGGCAACCTCGCTCAGCCCCCGCGCGACACCGTCGGCCAGGTCCTCGACGTAGACGAAGCGGCGCGACTGCAGTCCGTCACCCGACAGGGTCAGCGGTTCGCCGGCGAGAGCCTTGCCGACGAACGCCGGGATCACCGCCGCCTCACGGGCGCGGGGGCCGTACGGGATCCCGAAGCGCAGGATCGTGTAGTCGAGGTCGTAGAGCTCCTGGTAGGACTTGCAGTACAGCTCGCCCGCGAGCTTGGTGCTGGTGTACAGATGGCTCGGCGGCGGCAGCAGCGTGTCTTCGTCGACCTCGACCGACTCGGTGTCGCTGTAGACCCAGATCGTCGACGCATAGACGACGCGGTCGATGCCCGCGCGGCGCGCCGCCTCGAGCACCGCGGCGGTTCCGCGCGCGTTGACGCGCTCGGCGTCCTCGGGCTCGGCGTGCACGTCGTTGACGTCGGCGACCGCGGCCAGGTGCGCGACCGCGTCGCAGTCGGCCATCGCCCGCGCGAGCGCCGCGCGATCGGTGACCGAGCCGATCACGACCTCAACGGTGCCGTCCTCATGCCACGCCGAGCCGCGCAGGTCGAAGATGACCGGCTCGTGCCCATGCTCGCGCAGTTTGTCGACCACGTGCGAGCCGATGAAGCCAGAGCCACCGGTGACAAGAACTCTCATCTATCGGTCCCTTTCCTCGCTGCCAAGGGGACGGTAATACAACGGCGGACACGAATGATTTCTCGCCACCCAGTCGGAATTGGGAAGCTCGACCTGGTGGCCGAGGATCCGGTGGCACGGCTCGTCGTAAACGCGCCCGGTGGAGCGCTCGAGCCACTCAAAGACGATGTACTTATACAGGCCGCTGACCATCCCGTCGGGGAGCTCGAGGCGGCTGCCGGCGAACTGCGAATCCAGCTCCGTCCGGGCCACCTGGTTCTTCCAGGCGACGACCTCCGGCAGCCGCTCGACCTGGATCAGTCCGAGCGCCGCAGTGAACTCGTTCATCCGGAAGTTCAGCCCCTGGACCTCATAGCTCGGCTTGCCGTAGTTACGGAACGCCCGGGCATGCTCGATCAGCTCGGGCCGGCGAGACACGAGTACGCCGCCCTCCCCGGTCGAGACCGTCTTGGTCGCGTACATCGAGTAGACGCCGACGTCGCCGTAACCACCCGCCTTGCGGCCATGCCAGGAGGCGCCGTGCGCGTGGGCGCAGTCCTCGATCAGGAAGATCCCGTGCTCGGCGCAGTAGGCGGCGATCTGCTCCGAGTCGAACGCGATGTGGCCGCCGATGTGCACGAGGAAGGCGGCCTTCGGCTTGTGCCGCTCGGCCCGGCGCTCGAAGTCCGCAAACGACATGCAGAGATCCTCGCGGTTGCAGTCGACGAACTCGACCTCGGCACCGGCCCGGATCGCCGCCAGCGGCGTCGCCATGAACGTGTTGCTGGGGCATAGCACGGTGTCGCCGTGGCCGACCTCGGCGAAGTGCAGCGCCGACAGCACGCCGCCGCTCCAGCTGTTGAGTGCGACCGCGGGAAGCCCGTTCCAGTCCTCCCAGGCCGCCTCGAACCTCGCGTTCATGCCCCCCTCGGCCCACCGGTTCGAGTCCAGCACCTCGTCGATCAGGGCGTGCAGGCGCGCGCGGTCGCGATGGTCGAACCCGATCGCGAACCGGGTGTAGTCGGGGATCGTCTGGGTGTCTTCGGACAGTGTCTGTGAATCGATGAAGGTGCTCACTTGACTCGTTTCGGCGTTGGGGGATCGGACCAGGCTGTTGGTCTGGCTTTTGGCAACGACCCCTCGTCCGTTTGTCTTGACTCGCCCACTGCTTGTGCGCCAGGGGCAAGCCTGTCAGAGGGCAAGGACGGTATCGAGTTCACGGGTTTGAAGCTCCCTAATGATCAACTCGAGTGCCTGGGCGGTCCGTTCATGCGATCGCTCGGCGCTGTAAAAGTCCGCATCGTGCAGGAGAATCACGTCCCCAGCCCGGAGTTTGGACAGTACGCGCGCAGCGATCCTACCCGGCGTCGTGAACTTGCGCCAGTCCTTGCCCCATCGCGCCCATAAGAGCGGCCTTAAGCCACGCGCGCGCACGATCTCGAGGCCCGCCGAGGAGTAGATGCCGTACGGCGGCCGGTGCAGGCTCGGGGAGGCGCCGAGCGCATCCTCGATCGCGATCGTCCCGCGCTCGAAGTCGTCGCGCAGCTGTGCCGCGGTCAAGCGCAGCTGCAAGCGGTGCCGGTGGCCGTGCAGCTGCACGCAGTGGCCCTGATCGACGATCCGTCGTAACAGCTCCGGCCGCCGGATGACCTGCTCGCCGACCACGAAGAAGGTCGCGCGGGCGCCGTGGGTGGCGAGGATCTCCAGCACCCGTGGAGTGCCCTCCGGATGCGGCCCGTCATCGAAGGTGAGCGCCACCGCTCCGGCCGCGCGGGCGGGCTCCAGCGTCCGGGGCAGCGCCAGCGAGTCGGCGAACGGCTCGTGGACGGGAGCGAACGCGTGGCGGATCACCTGTACCAATTCGCCACAAATGTGCCAAGTCCGCGACCCCGCGTGCCAACTTCGTGCCAAGTCGTGCCGTCTCCCGCAAAAACCGCCTGTGCCCGCCGCGACCGGGTCTAACGTGGCGAACCGTGCCCACCGAGTTCGAAGCCGAGGTGACGATCCGCAGGCAGCGTTTCGCCAACCCTGACAGCGGCTTTGCCGTGCTCGACGCCGAGTCGGGCGGGGATCCGATCGTCCTGGTCGGGCCGCTCATCCATCTGGAGGAACGCGAGCGGGCGCACATCGTCGGAACCTGGGTGGTCGACAGCAGGTATGGCGAGCAGGTCAAGGTGTCCGAGGCCCGGCCACTGCCGCCCTCCGACGCCGAGACCCTGTCCGCCTACCTGCGCCGGGTCAAGCACGTCGGTCGCAAGCGAGCCCAGGCGCTGATCGACCGTCACGGCGCCGAACAGGTGCTCGACGCGATCGATCGCGACCCGACCGCCGCCTTCCGCGGCGTCGGGCTGACCCACAGGCGCGCCCAGGAAGCCTCCGCCTCGTGGCAGTCGATGCGGGTCACCCGCCAGCTGCATCTGCTGCTCGCCCCGCATGGGCTCGCGTATCTCGTCGCCCGGATCTGCGCCGAGTACCCGCAGAGCGCCTACCGGGTGGTCGCGGAGAACCCCTACGAGCTGACGCGCGTGTTCGGCGTCGGCTTCCGGGTCGCCGATCGGATCGCCCGCGCGGGCGCTGCTTCGCCCGAGGAGCTGCCCGAGCGACCTCGCGCGGCGATCGTGCACACGCTCGCCGAGGCCGAGAGCCGCAGCGGCAGCACCTGCCTGCCGCTGCCGGCGCTGCTGTCCGCCGCCGGCGAGCTTCTCGGGGAAACGGTTGACGAGGACCTGGTCGACGAACTCGTCGCGGGCGGCGACCTCGTCCGCGAGGGGGACTGGGTGTACCGGCGCGCGACGGCCGAGCTCGAGGAGGAGCTGGCGGCGAGGATCATCGAGATGCTGAGTGGCCCGGCGGGCGGTCGGCTGCGCGAGCTCGACCCGGACGCCGATGACGCCGCTACTGGCCCGCTAGCCAGTAGCGGCGACGGTTCGCCGCTGCTCACCGCCGAGCAACGCGACGCCGTCCGCGCCGCGTTCACGAACCGGCTGTCGGTCATCACCGGTGGCCCTGGAACCGGTAAGACGGCGACGATCAAGACGATCGTCAGCCTCGCGATGACGCAACACGCGAAGGTGATGCTGGTGGCGCCGACCGGCCGCGCCGCCCGGCGGATGCGCGAAGCGAGCGGGTTCGACGCGAGGACGGTGCACGCGGCCCTGCAATGGATCCCGGGCGAGGGTCCGGCTCACGACGAGGACGACCCGGTCAAGGCCGACCTGTTGATCGTCGACGAGTCTTCGATGGCCAACCTGGAGCTGATGGTGGCGCTGCTGCGCGCGGTGCCCCGGACGGCTCACCTGGTCCTCGTCGGTGACGCCGACCAACTCGCTCCGGTCGGCGCCGGCAAGCCGTTCGCCGAGCTGGTCGCGTGCGAAGCCGTGCCGACCGCCCGGCTGAACCACATTTTTCGCCAGGCGGCGGGCAGCATGATCGTGCAGGGGGCACACGCGATCAAGCGTGGCGAGATGCCTGAGTTCGCGGTCGCCGAGGGGATGCGCCAGGACCTGTTCTTCATGGAGCGCCGCGACCCTGGCGCCGCCCGCGAGCTGATCGTCGAGCTGGTCAGCCGCCGCCTGCCCGAGTACTTCGGCGTCGACCCGGTGGGCGACATCCAGGTGTTCGCCCCCGTGTACAAGGGCGACCTCGGGATCGACAGGCTCAACCAGGCGCTGCGCGACGCGCTCAATCCCGACGGCATCGCGGTTCGCGGCGGACGCCTGCGGCTCGGCGACAAGGTGATGATGACCGGGCGCAATCTGCACGAACTGGGGCTGATGAACGGCACCGTGCTGCAGCTGATCGACGAGATCGAGGGCTCATCGGGAGATGACGCGGCGCTGGTCGTGAGCGGCGAGGAGGAGGTCTTCCGGCTGCCCCCCGAGGAGTCCGAGCGGCTGTCGCTCGCCTATGCGTGCTCGGTGCACCGAGGGCAGGGCATCGAATTGCCGGTCGCGGTGATCGTCGCCCATCCGGCGGCGGGCGCCTACTTCCTGCGCCGCGAGATGCTCTACACGGCGATCACCCGCGCGACCAAGGCGACCGTGATCGTCGGCGTCGGCGGGGTGATCGCGCGGGCCGCCCAGATGCCCGACACCGGCAACCGGCACAGCCGGCTCGGCGAGCGGCTGCTCGAGGCCGTCGCCGCCTGAGAAAGTTTGCGTTGGAGCAGGAGGTACGCTGACGCCTGTGAGCGAGACGGTGCAGGTGCTTCGAGACGGGCACGCACGTGCTTACGTGATCGCCCAGGAGCACGCGGATGGATCGCTGCTGCTCGCGCCCCCGCCCGTCCCCAGCGCCGAGGACACGGCATCCGCCGAAGACCATCGCGCCGTCGCCGTCGCCGTTCCCGAGACCGGGGGGATCCTCCAGGTCCGTGGCCTGACGGTCGCGTACGGCGCGAAGACGGCTGTCGACGCGATCAGCTTCGACATCCGCCGGGGAGAGATCTTCGGCCTGCTGGGACCGAACGGAGCGGGCAAGACGAGCACGCTGAGCGCGATCGAGGGGCTCCTCAAGCCGCAGTCCGGGACGATCACGCTCGACGGCATCGACAGCAGGCGGCACCCGGCCTGGGCCAAGGCGCGCATGGGGGTGTCGCTGCAGGCGACCAGCTTTCAGTCCGAGCTGAAGATCACCCAGATCGTGCGGCTCTACGCGGGCCTCTACGGCGTCAAGCTGACCGACCCGCAGATCACCGAGGGCCTGCGTGAGATCGGGCTCGACGGCGAGGCGTCCAAGCCGTTCAAGCAGCTTTCGGGCGGACAGCAGCAACGGCTCGCGCTGTACATCGCGGTCGTCCACGACCCCGCGTTGCTGCTGCTCGACGAGCCGACCGCCGGGCTCGATCCGCAATCGCGCCGCCAACTGTGGGGGCGGATCGAGCACATCCGTCAGCAGGGCGGCAGCATCCTTTTGACGACTCACTCGATGGAAGAGGCCCAGGCGGTCTGCGATCGGGTCGCGATCATCGACAACGGCACGCTGCTGACGACCGAGACGCCACATGACCTGATCGAGAAGCACAAGCACGACCCACGCGTCCGCGAGGTCGCCCACGGTGAGGTCACGCTCGAGGACGTTTTCATCGGGCTGACCGGGAGTGAGATCCGTGACTAGCTCGACGCCGCCGGCGGCACCACCGCTGGGCCTGGTGTTCACCTCGCTGCTGCGTGCGGACTTCCTCGTGTTCCTCAAACACCGCCGGGCGCTGATCATCAGCATGGTGCTGCCGGTCTTCCTGCTCGTCAGCACGAGCTCGGACAAGGCCACTCACAGCTTCGGCGGGGCTGGGTTCATCATCGGCTTGGCGATCGCCTACGGGCTGCTGTCGACGTCGCTGATCGGCTACGCGCTGACTGTCGCGCGAGACCGGGAGAAGGGCGTCTTTCAGCGGCTGCGCGTGACCCCGGCTCCGACCTGGACGATCATGACCAGCCGCCTGGCGATGCAGGCTGTCGCGAACCTGATCATCGCGATCGTGGCCGTGATCATCGGCAGCCAGATCCATCACATCTCCCCCTCCGCTGCGCAGTACGCGCTGGTGCTGGGGGTCTCGATCCTGGCGGGGGCGGTGTTCCTCAGCATCGGCCAGGCGCTGGTCGGTCTGGTGAAGTCGGCCGACAGCGTCCAGGCGGCCGCGCGGGTTCTGTTCGCCGCGTTGATCCTGCTCGGGCTACTCGGCCAGACGGGCGCGCTCGGCAGCTTTTGGGGGTCGGTCGCGCGGTGGAGCCCGGTCGGGGTGGTGATGACTCTGTTCAACGGGGTGCTCAACCTGCATGCGTGGTACAGCCGCGACACGCTCTCGCTGGTGGCGTGCCTTGGCTACATCGTCGTGTTTGCCGGGATCGGCATCCGCTGGTTCCAGTGGGACGCCCGATGAGCGCCAGCGCGCGATCGGGCGCGGTCAGTGGTGGCGGGCACGCCTGATCAAGGGTGATCAGCGGTGGCGGGCACACTGACACTGAAGCGGGAAGGGTTTGGTTTGGAGTTGCGACGGGGGAAATTCGACGTCGTTGTCGATGGCGACGACGTCGGCTCGATCGACTGGCATGAGACGGCTGAGTTGCCGCTCGAGGCCGGCGATCACACCCTCCAGATCCGGGCGGGCAGATACCGCAGCCGAGCCGCGGACTTCGACCTGGCCGACGGCGCGAACGTCAGCTTCCGCTGCCACGGGCCGATGCTGTGGACGCGGTACTTCGCGTCGCTGTTCGCACCCCGCCTCGGGATCTCGTTGAGGCGCGAGGTTTAGAGGCGCGCCAACCCGCCAGTTGATCTTCTCGAGAGAAGCTGTAAGCGTTCGGCTCCGAATGAGCGCCGATGCCTCAAGGGCCTCGCGCGGTTCGTCGGTCTTGATCGGCAGAGTCGCCGAGCTGGACGCAGCGAACGCTGTCGTCGCGGAGGCGGAGCAGGGGCGGGCGGGCGGGCTGTTGCTGCGCGGCGCTCCGGGGATCGGCAAGACCCGGCTGCTGCGCGAGGCGGCGGCTGACGCCGCGGTCCGCGGCGTACGGGTCGCTCGCTCGAGCTGTCTGCCGCTGATGACAACGTTGCCATTTGATCCGGTGCTGGAGCTGCTCCGGTCGCTGGGCGAACCGCTGCCGGCGGCCGCGACCGAGTCGCCACACGAGTTGTTCGGGATGGTGCTCGACAGGTTGGAGCGGGCGACGGTGGACGGCCCGCTGCTGCTGTGCCTGGATGACCTGCAGTGGAGCGATGCCGGGACGATCGACCTGGTGCACTACTGCCTGGCGCGGCTCGTCGACCTGCCGATCGCCTGGTTGATGGCCGCGCGGCCGGCCGCTGAGGTCGAGCGGGTCGCGCACCGGCTTGTTAGAGCCGGGGTGCTGGAGCAGCTCGAGCTCGTGGCTCTGACGCTGGAGGCCGTGCGGGAGCTGGCCGCAGCGCTGCTTGGCGAGGACCGGGTGAGCGACGCGCTCGCCTCCGTGCTGTATGCGCGGACGGGTGGGAATCCGTTCCTGTGCGAGGAGCTGTTGCAGGCACTCGAGGACGTCACCGATCCGGCGGACTACAGCGGCGATGCTCTCGGCGAGCTCGACCGGCTCGTGCCTCGGTCCGTCACCGACGCGATCGAGGAGCGCGTCTCCCGATTGCCGGCGAGTGCGCGGGAGGCTCTTGATTGGGCGGCGGTGTTGCCCGAGCCGTTCACCTTCGGTGAGCTTCAGGCAGTGGCCGGGGAGGAGTCGGCGAGCACCCCGGAATCGTTGGCAGCAGCGAGCTTTCTGGCAGCGGACGGAGCTGAAGGCTGGAGGTTCGTGCACTCGATCGCCCGGGACGCCGTCTATCAGCGATTGTCCGAGCGTGAGCGCGTTCGCCGCCATGCGGCAGTCGCCGACGCGCTTCTCGACGCTCCGGTCGAGCGACGGGCGCCGCAGCTCGCCTCAGCGCGTCGGTGGGGCGAGGCGGCCGCCGCGTATCTGCAGCTCGCGAGTGCAGCCCTGAACCGTGGTAAAGGGATGGACGCGGTCGAGCTCTACCAGCGTTCGGGCGGGTTGGCACGCAAGAGTGGTGACGATCGGCTGGGCCGGGATGCGCAGGCCGGCGAGGTGCTGGCACTGGTCCGCGCGGGCGAGATGGATCAGGCGGCTCGAATGGCAAGCGTGGTGCGGCCCCTGCTGCGTGTGCAGGGCGAGCACAACGAGTGCCTCCGTTTCCTCAGCCGCTATGCAATCGCGCTGATTGACGACGCGCGAGACCTCGAACAAGCGCGCGAGGTGTTGAGCGAGGCCGAGCCGCTGATCACCCGCGCCGCTGGTCAGGTGCTGGCCGAGGCGCTGGCGGTGCGTGCGTTCGTCCGGATCCGTGAGATCGACAGCGCGGCCGCGCTGGCCGATGCCGAACGCGCCGTCGACGTGGCCGAGGCGGCCGGGGATCCCGCAGTGCTGGCACGGGCGCTCAACAGTCTGGGGATTGTCGTCGGCGTCGCGCGCGACGCTCGTCGGGGAATGGCAATCCTCGAGCGCGGGCTGGCGGTCGCACACTCGGCTGACCTGCCCGCGCTGGAGGGCCGCGCCCGCCTGAGCCTCTCCTACCTCGCCGGGAGCACGGGCGACGTCGAGGCGTGGGAAGCCCACTCCAGTCGCGGCCTCGCAGTCGATGGCGTGCCCGCACAGCTGGCGGCCATGCTGCGCGGCAACCTCGGCGGAGCACGGGCAGGGCTCGGCGACCTCGACGGCGCGCTCGCCCACTCGCTCACCGCGTTACGCGAGGCCGCGCGCATCGGACCGCAGGCCGAAGCGTCGGCGGCGATCGACCTCGCCTACGTATACCTGCTCCGAGGCGACCTGCTGGCCGTCCGACGGCTGCTCGGCGACCACGCGGCGGCGTGCGACGCTGTCGACGCGCAGAGCGCGGCCGCGATCGGCGGAGAACTGCTCGAGCAGGAGGGGGCGCCGGCACAGGCGCTCGCCCGTTTTCGGGAGGGTGCCGCGAATGAAGATGACTCGACCTCGTTGTGGTGCCTGACCGGCCTGGTGCGTTCTGCGGTCGCCGCTGGAAACCTGACGGTGGCTCGCGACGCCCTCGCGCGGCTCGAGCGAATCGCCAGCCGCTCTCTCGTCGGCGAGTGGCTCCGCGAGGAGGCGGTGGGCTGGGTTGCAGTCGGGGAGAATCGCCCCGCCGACGCGGCGACGCACTTCCGTGCAGCCTCAACTCTGTGTTCAGTGGCCTACGACGCGACGCGCCTGGCGCTGGAGACGGCGCGCCTCCAGAGGGACCGCGATCAGGTTCGGGCGGCGATCGACCGGTTCGAACGGATGGGCGCCGCGCGCGCCGCCGACCGTGCCCGCGCGGTCGCGCGCTCGCTCGGGATGCGCCCGGGACGACGGCGCGCCCCCGCCGGCAGGCTCACCGCCCGCGAGCAGGAGATTGCGCACATGGTCGCGGGTGGGCAGACCAACGCAGAGATTGCCGCCACCCTGTACCTCAGCCCGCGGACGGTCGAGCACTACGTCAGCAGCATCCTCGCCAAGCTCGGCTACCGCTCCCGGGTCCAGGTCGCCACCGAAGCCGCTGCCGGACGCCTGCCGCGAGGCCGACACCCGACCTCGAGCGAGACCTGACCGGCAGCGCCGGACAAGTCGTGCACCGGACATTCCGGCTTAGGAAGGGTGATCTCACCCTAAAACGCGCGGGGCCATCGACCTAAGCTCGCCGGCTGTCGGGGTTCACCGGGGGACCCTGACAAGTGCTTACTGGCAACCACCACTACGGGGGTATTGCATGACTGTCACACAACGAAGCTGTGGCCTGGGGCGCGTCGCCTGCAGGCGTTTCGGCACGATCGGCGGCGTGCTCACCGCGGCAGTCGCCGCCGCCGCCATCGGAGCACCGGGGGCTTCAGCCTCCACGGCGTGTATCTATCGGACGTTTTCCGAAACCAACACGTACCAGTCCTGCACGCTGGACGAGCAGGTCCTGTTGGACGACCTCTACCAGAGCACCCATTCCGGCTGGTTGGATTGGATCTCGACCGACGGCTATTACGGGCCGGCGACCTACGGCGACGTCTGGGGTTTCAAGCTCGGTTTTGAGGTCTATAGCGGTACCGCCGGGATAACCACTCCCGTGGTCTGGACAGCGTTGTGCGAGGACACTCTGTCGCACGGCTGGCACGGCGCGTACTGGCACGCTGCGGGCTGCAACATCATCCTCCCGGACGGGTAGCCGAGACCGTCACGCGGAGTTGCAGGGCACCGACGCTGACGACGTCGCCGGGATGTAGCTGCCGGCCACGACGAGACTCATGCTCGCCGTTGACGATCACCTCGTCGGCGGCGAGCAGCGCTTTGACATCCGCTCCCGAGCCGGTCACGCCGGCCAGCTTCAGCAGCTGGCCCAGCCGGATCATGTCGCCGCGGATCGAGATCTCCTCCATCGCGGCACCCGTGCGCGCGACCCGCTACGCGATCGAGTCGATCCGCAGCCGCCTGATCCCGGCCGGGATCTCGATCTCGAGCTCGTCGCCGCGCTCGTGTCCGATCAGCGCCTGGGCGACCGGCGAGCTCGCCGACAACAGGCCCTGCTTGGGGTCGGCATCGTTGGGCGCGACGATCTTGAATTTCTGGACCGACCGGGTCCCGAGGTCGGTGACCTCGACGGTGCTCCCGTGCTGGACCGTGTCGGCGCCACCGGCCTCGACGATCACCGCCGCCCGCATCTGCTCGCGGAGCCGCGCGATCCGGGTCTCCAGGTGGGCCTGCGCCTCCTTCGCCGCGTGATACTCGCCGTTTTCCTTGAGGTCCCCCCACTCGCGGGCGGTCTTGATCCGGCCGGCGATCTCCGCCCGGCCGGTGCTCTCCAGCTCCTTCAATTCCTCCCGAAGCGAGTGCAGCTCCGCCTCGGTCATCGCGATGCCTTCCATCACCTGCTCCTGCGTCCGTGGGCGTACCAGAAGCCTCCGGGCTCCTGCGGTCCGATACCGACGTTAGCTCAGGACCCTGCTTGGAGGGCCGGGCGCCGGCCCTCGACCGTCAGCCCCAGACCTCGTCGGCGACCTCGACGATCAGCTCGAGCTTGCGACGCTCCTCGTCGATCGAGAGGCGATTTCCCTCCTCGGTCGAGGAGAAGCCGCACTGGCCGGACAGGCACAGCTGTTCGAGGTCGACGAACTGCGAAGCCTCGTCGATTCGGCGCTTCAGAAGGTCCTTGCTCTCGAGCTCGGGGCGCTTGGTGGTCACCAGGCCGAGCACCACCTGCTTGCCCGCGGGCACGAACCGCAGCGGGTCGAACGTGCCGGAGCGCTCGTCGTCGAACTCGAGGAAGTAGCCGTTGACGTTGAGGTCGCCGAACAGCGCCTCGGCGACGAAGTCGTAGCCGCCTTCCGCGGCCCACATCGACTGGTTGTTGCCCCGGCACAGGTGGGTCGTGACCACGAGGTCCTCAGGCTTGTCGGCGAGCGCCCGGTTGATATTCGAGATGTACTGCTCGTGCAGGTGGTTGGGGTCGCCGCCGATCGACTCGATGTGCTGCCGCTGGGCCGGGTCGTTGATGTAGGCAAGGCTCGTGTCGTCCAGCTGGAGGTAGCGGCAGCCGAGCGCGTGGGCGCCGTGCAGCTGCTTGGCGTAGGCCGCGGTCAGGTCCGTCCAGAAGTCGTCCACGTCCGGATATACCGACTCGTCGATCGAGGAGTTGCCGCCGCGGTAGTGCACCATGCTCGGCGACGGAATCGTCAGCTTCGGGGTCTGCTCGGGATGGGCGTGGTCGCGCAGGAAGGTGAAGGCGTCGGCGAAGATCGTCTCGCCGACGGCGACCTTGCCGCCGACCCGCATCGCCGGGGGCGCATAGTCGTACTCGCCCTGCTCGTCCCGGAAATGGACGTGAAGCGACTCGCCCGCGACCTGCTCGATCCCCTCCAGCGAGTAGATGAAATCCATGTGCCACGAGGTCCGGCGGAATTCGCCGTCGGTGACTGACTGCAGGCCGGCCTCGCGCTGGAGCTCGATCACCGACAGGATCGCCTCGTCCTCAGCCTCCCGCAGAGCGTCGGCATCGATCTGCCCCGCCCTGAACTCGGCGCGGGCGTGCAGCAGCTCCGGTGGTCGCAACAGGCTGCCGACGTGGTCCGCGCGAAACGGCGGTAGTGAACGTGCGCTCATCTGCGACGCAGAGAATTACATACCTGCCCCGGCGCCGTCCGGCGCGCTGCGCCGGCGTTCAGAAGGCCGGCCAGCGGATCGGCTCGACGACCCGCTCGAGCCAGGTGCGCGCGGTGCGGGGCGAATCCGCGTCCCGCCCGGCGGCGGCGTGCAGCCGCAGCAGCTCGACGGCCCCCGCCGTCCGCTTGAACGGGTCGGCGATCGCCGACCCGTCGCGCACCGACACAGCAGCGCTGACGACGCCGTCGAGCTCGGCCACGAGCACCGGCGAAGGCGGCAGCGAGGCAGTGCTGTCGAGCGCCGCAAGCCGGATCAGGTCAGGACCATCGTCGGCGTACGCGCGCCGGATCAAGATCTCGCTGGGCATCGCGTTGGTCATTGGAGCGCATACTTTGGCGACTCCGAGCCATGAGATCAAATATGGATTTGGCGGACGGGGTATAACATCTGGTAATGCTTGACACCCGGCGATTGAAGGTCTTCTGCGAGGTCGCCCGGCGCGGGTCGTTCTCCGCCGCCGCGGAGGCGCTCGGCTATACACAGCCGGCCGTTTCGCGGCAGATCGCGGCGCTCGAGGCCGAGACGGGCCTGACGCTCGTCAGGCGGCGGCCGCAGGGCGCGGTGCTGACCGACGCCGGCCGTCTGCTGTTCAGTCGCGGGAACGTGATCCTCGCGCGGCTCGACGACGCCGAGGCCGAGCTGCGCGCGCTCAGCGGGCTCAGCGGCGGCCGCCTGAGGCTCGCGTCGTTCGCCTCGGCCGCGTCGTCGGTGGTCCCGCTCGCGGTCATGAAGTTCCGGGAACGCCATCCGCAGGTCGAGCTCAGCATCTCGATGGCGGAGCCGGTCGACGCGCTTCCGCGCCTCCGGTCCGGCGAGCTTGACATGGCCCTGTCACACGACCCGCTGTGGGCGGTCGACGGCAGCCTGTCGATCGAGCTGGTGCACCTGCTCGACGACCCGATGTACATCGCGATGCCAACCGGGCACCCGCTCGCCGACGCCGAGCCCCTGTCGCTGGGCGCGTTCGCCGACGAGCCGTGGATGCTGAGCATGCCGACCAACTGCCCCGACCAGCGTCTGTTTCGGCGCGCCTGCCTCGAAGCTGGATTCGAGCCGCGGATCGCGCTCGAGAACGACGACTACAGCGCGATGCTCGGGTTCGTGGCCGCCGGGCTCGGGGTCACACTCGTCCCCGAGATGGTCACGCGCGTCGTCCGGGCCGACGTCGTGGTCCGGGAGCTCGACCCGCCGCCGCCACCACGGCCGATCGTCGTCGCGATGCCGACGGACTATCGCACCGCCGCAGCCTCGGCGATGCTCGATGTGCTCCGCGAGGTGGCCGGCGAATGGGTCGCTGCCCGGGTGCCGCTGCTGCGTGGCCTCAGGGCTCCGGGCGTGGTCAGCCTGGGTTCCAGATGATCTCCCACAGGTGTCCGTCGGGATCGCGGAAGTAGCCCGAATAGATGCCCCATGGACGCTCGTGTGCCGGATCGGTGACGCTTGCGCCGGCCGCCTGCGCCTGAGCCAGCACGGCGTCGACCTCGTCCCGGCTCGCGACCAGCTGGCCGATACTGAAATCGCCGCTGTGGGCGGGCGCGAGCGGGACACCCGCGTCCTTGGCAAGCTCGGTTCGCGGGTACAGAGCGAGGATCGCTCCGGACCGCAGCTCGAACATCGCCACCGCGCCCGCCGGGGTGACCTCGTCGCCCGCGAATTCGGTGCCGACGATCCCGCGTGAATCGAGGCC
>Ga0123355_10006195_pt1 | contig 17665 bp, 19 predicted proteins | sample TergutEmb28metaG_3_FD_89872 | JGI IMG/M metagenome (GOLD analysis project Ga0123355, IMG submission 89872) | Embiratermes neotenicus P1 segment gut microbial communities from Petit-Saut dam, French Guiana - Emb289 P1 | ecosystem: Host-associated > Arthropoda: Insects > Digestive system > Gut ...
CGCTCCCTCTGGGTTATCCCAGCCTTCCTTTCTCCATGTCCAGTTTTTAGGGTGCGGGAAAATTCAACCAACCGTCAATCTTGTATTATAAATGGCGGTTTTTGGTAAAAATTGCATAACATTCCTCAATAGCTCAGCGGCAGAGCAACCGGCTGTTAACCGGTAGGTCCTTGGTTCAAATCCAAGTTGGGGAGCTAGGATAAAACCGCTTAAAATATATTTTTTAAGCGGTTTTTTGTAAATTAATAGTAATTGAAAAAGAGGGTAAAATAATTAGATGTGGTGGAACTTATTATTACTGATAGCAGGATTTACTTTATTAATTAAGGGATCGGATGTTTTTGTTGATGCAAATGTTGGTATTGCAAGGTATCTAAGGATACCCCCTGTTATTGTCGCGCTTACAATCATATCTATCGGCACTGGTGCACCTGAGGTTGCGATAACTACCTTCGCTTCTGTCGGCGGTCAAAATGATTTAGCCATTAGTAATATCGTTGGCTCAAATATGTTCAATCTGTTTTTTATTATAGGATTATGTGCGCTGATAAAGCCGTTTAATATTAACTTTCATATAATTTCAAAAGATTTTTGGGTATCTATATGTGTAGCAGTTTTATTTTTATTTGTAATTATTATAACTGGGGAACATGTACCTCGGTATGTAACGATTGGGTTTATACTTATTTACATTGGGTATATCGCAATATTAATTCGACGGTCATTAAAAAATAGGGTCGGCCAGGATGTAAAGATAGAAGAAGGCGATAAAGCGCCAAAACCTATGTGGCTTAATATCGTTTTGGCAGTTATAAGTTGCGGAGTAATAGTTTTTGGTGCGAGTATTACCGTTGCGAATGCAGAAATGATAGCGGAGCATTTAGGGATGACGACGCATTTAATCGGCCTTACTGTCGTTGCTGCGGGCACTTCACTGCCGGAACTGGTGATAGCCCTTATGGCTTGTAAGAAGGGTGAAACACCGATGGCACTTGGTACAGTTGTCGGGTCGAATATATTTAATATACTGATGGTACTTGGTATTGCGGGTACGATAAGCCCGTTAGAAATCGGTACGGATATACGTGGTATCGTGTTGACGGATCTGTGTGTACTGGCATTTGGTAGCCTGTTATCTCTATTTTTCGTATATTCCGGTAGACGGCTTGCGCGACCCGAAGGAGCAATTATGGTAACAGTTTACTTTGGTTATATGTTATTTGTGATAATAAGTCAAATTTAGTTAAATCCCGTCAATGTCCATATAGGTAATGACGGGATTTTTATTTCAAGTTATGATATAATATATATGAAAGGGAGAGATTGTTTGTGGATATAACAGAAAACCTAAACGCCGCAATGCGTTACATCGAAAAGAGGTTGTTTGATACTATCGATTTTTCAGAAATTGAGCGGATTACCGGTTGCTCGGAATATCAGTTTAGGCGCATGTTTTCATATCTTGCCTATATGCCTTTAAATGAGTATATACGAAAACGCAGGTTATCTGTAGCGGCGGGTTTATTGGTTACATCAAATGACAAAATTATAGAAATCGCTGCAAAATGCGGTTACGAATCGCCGGATGCTTTTGGTAAGTCGTTTCGTGAACTGTATGGTGTAACACCATCATCGTACAGAAAATCTGTGAATGAACACAAGGTATTCCCACCCTTATTTTTTCATCTAACATTAAAAGGAGGATTTAAAATGGATTACCGCATTGTAGAACGCGGCGAGTTTTTTATTATGGGTAAAATTGGGTGGATACCGCTGCTTTATCATGGACCAAACCCGCATACAGCAGACGTATGGAAGCAATTGAAACAGGCTGATCTACTTGTTCTTATGGAATATTCTGAGGTTGAGCCGAAAGGGGTTGTTACTATACATAGAAGAAACTCAGGTGATAAGATAATTGCGACCGAAGGAGAAGAGATTTTATACGGCGTGGGGATTGTGATGGAAAAGGAAATGCCAAGCAGGTTTAAAGGGCGATTTGATATTTTACCCTGTGAGGCATCAACATGGCTTGTATTTTCCGTGATGGATAACCAGTCAAAAGATATGGAAGGTAAATACTTATCCACGCAGCAGACCTATGCGCGTATTGCTGAATGGTTGCCAACATCAGATTATGAGGAAATAGAGACACCCCAAATTACATGGTATGAGTCATATGATTTTACCAAACCCAATAAACGAAGTGAAATATGGGTTCCCGTACGTAAAAGGAAAGTTTGATGCTATAAAAGTAAATTAAGTGCTTCTTCCATCTCTGCTGCTGTGGTGGCTTTGTTGAATAATATACGTGAGGCACTGCCGCCGGGTAGGCCCTTTGTGTACATGGCTAGATGCTTGCGGCTTTCAGAGATACCGACCTTTTGCCCCTTTGCGTCTATAAGCATATGCATATGCCTTGCCGCCGTTTCGATAATTTCCTTATTTGTCGGCGGCGGCGGTAGTATACCGTTTTTCATATATTCAACCGTACGAGACAGAAGCCATGGGTTACCCCATACGCCTCGGCCTATCATCACTGCATTGCACCCTGTTTCGGCTATCATACGCGCCGCGTCCTCAGGTGTGCGGATATCGCCGTTACCTATAACCGGTATTTTAACATGCCTCTTTACATCAGCTATAACGGACCAATCTGCTTTGCCGCTGTACATTTGCGGGCGCGTACGAGGATGTACGGCAACGGCCGAAGCACCATTTGCCTCAGCTTGTAAGGCAACCTGTACGTAGTTGCATTCGCCTTCGCTGTATCCTTTGCGAATTTTTATAGTTACGGGTTTGGGGCTGATAGCCTTGCAGATGGCATTCACGATTTGTCCAACAAGGTTTGGATCACGCATTAATGCGCTGCCTTCGCCGTTTCTAACTATTTTTGGCGCTGGGCAGCCGCAGTTTATATCTATGATGTCTATATTAGGGTATTCGTTGACGATCTGGTAGGCTGCCTTTGCCATCGTGTTTGGGCATGATCCAAAAATTTGCGCCGCCGACTTTGACGTTGCATCGCAAACGCGTAAAAGTGCACGGGTAGTTATGTTACCGTGCATAAGCCCCTTTGCGCTTACCATTTCTGTATATAAAAGCCCCGCGCCATGTTCTGCATAAATCTGTCTGCAACATGCGTCCGTAACTCCAGCGAGGGGTGCGGATATCACACGATTCTTAAGTTTAACATTTCCGATTTCCAATTTTCTAAATCTCAACTTTCAACTTATTGCAGGTTCATATTATAGATAACGCGGAGACCTTCAAGGATAAGCGCTGGTTCTACGTAGTCAAAAGACGTGCCTACGGCGATAACGCGGCATAAACCGCCGGTTGCTACAGTTTTGGCCATGGGTATTTTCAGTTCGGCTTTAAGCCTGTTTACGATATACTCCGTTTGCCCGATAGAGCCGTACAAAATGCCGCATTGAAGGCTTTCAACGGTGTTTGTTGCTATAATGGAACCCGGTAGGGCAAGCTCGATTTCACCTAGAAGGGCTGCGCGCTCAAACAATGCTTCGGCGGATATCTTTATACCCGGTGCGGTGATGCCGGTGACGAACCCGCCGTGTGAGTCGATAACGTCAATCGTTGTCGCCGTACCGTAGTCTATTACGATAATCGGATCATTCCCGCCGAATAGGTTAAATGCCGCAGAAGCGGCGACAAGCCTGTCCGCCCCGAGCTCGCGTACGGCAGGATGATTTAAAAGAAGTCCAAGCTTTAAAGCTGAAGTTACGACCATCGCTTCCGTCCCAAAATATTTAGATACGGCGCGGGTGATAGGGTAAGTGAGTTTAGGTACGACAGAGGAGATTATAGCCCCGGTTACATTTGCAGGTGAATAGCCGCCGTTTTCAAGAAGCCATACGAGGTTCATGCCCATTTCGTCCGTCGTGCGGTTGTGGGCCGTGGTGAGGCGCCACTGCGCCGTAACTTTCTGCCCAGCTATATTATGTGAAGCGTGGTTACCCGCGGAGATACCCACGGTAATGTTGGAGTTCCCAACGTCAAGAAGTAAAATCATAATAACCTCAAAAATAATTCGTAATCGTCAGATTGGTTTGGGTCGTCGTCACAAAAAATATTATAGCGTGTAAACCCGCAGTTTTCGCATTTGTGCAGTATCTGTTGCCCTTTTGCGCTAATTTTTGCGCCGATGGGTGCCATAAGACCATGGCAAGTGCTGGCACGATCGCCGGGTTCGTCATCCACATGCTTGGAGTATAGGCAGAACGGGCAATGGTTTCGGAAAGATTCGCGTACTAGGCGAAGTACGTCACGCCCGCAGTTTTCGCATGTAAAGTTTGAGTTTTGGGATTTTTTCGTTTTAATCATTATTACGCAAACACGGGTTTCATAGAGCATGCCATATGTTTAAAATGTTAGTTGCAGGATGATCTATGAAGTTATTCATTCCGTGTTTTTCTCCTCAATTAACTTATCTGTATACTTTTAATACTAAAAGCAACAAGCATATTGGCTGCAGTAAGGATGCCGGCAAAAATGAAGACGAAGTGCGGGCCAAACTCTATCCAAACAAAGCCACAGAACACGGCGCATATGATACTTAATACATGGTCCAGCGCCATGCCGGTTGCAAGTGTGGGGGTAACGTCGTCGGGCGTTTCGGCGATTGAGCGCATGTAAACTGATCGAACCATGCCGAACTGTATCGTCATCCTATCAGCGATATTAATAACAATGGCGAAAACCAAAACTGCAGTAACGCCGATAAATGCGCCGTTATGTAAACCATGGCTAACGATGACGTATCCCGTGTAAATAAGTAGGAAGATTGATGCCTCTATCAGCATGATCTTACGCGTACCGAACCGGTCTATCCAGCGGCTTACGGCGGGAATGAAGAATACGCCGATGCCGGAGCCAGCGATTATGAGCAGTGCCATACGATCCGCGCCAAAGCCAAGGAGTTCAATTAAAACCCATGGGCCGAAAACGTACATGATCTGCTTGCGCGCGCCAAAAAGGCAAGCCAGTAGGTAAAATTTCGTATACCTGCGTTTGATTACGAATCGTGACTTGCCGACTTTTGTTGCGGGCATTAACGGCAGGATACGGAAAAGAAGGATAAGTACACCCGTAAATAGTATGCCGGCAATAAGAAAGTTTACGATAATAGGCGTAGTGAAGGAGAAAAAGCCAACACGGAAGCCGAAAAATACAAGTACTGACGCAAGCATGGTAAACGCCATACGCACCCCCTTAAACCGCCCCAGCACTGTGCCGACATTATCCGATTTGGCCAAATCCATACCCATTGCATCGGCGATTGGCATAAACATATGCATTCCAAGCGAGTTTATGAACAGGAAAACGAACATTACCATTATAGGCGGCGTCCAGAAGCCAAGCACTGTAATGCCGACGATGCTTAATATCTGTGCGATTATCGCCAGTTTAACGTTGCCTAAGAAGGCAAGAGCGGATACGATAAACATCGTAATTACGCCGGGCGACTCGCGGGGGATTTCGATTAGGCCGCGTATCTGGGCGTCGGCGTAGTATGCGTCGCGGAAATAGTTTGAAAAGACAGAGTCTGACAAACCAAGCCCAAGCCCAGTCATCGCCGTTATAAACATAAAATATACAATGGCCTTTTTGCGGTTTCTCTCTGCTATATCCATACTATCGTAATCCATCCATTTCTATTCTTTGCCGTACAGCTTCATACAATAACACGCCCGATGCAACGGCGGCGTTTAACGACTCGGCTCGGCCCGGCATCGGAAGCTTAACAAAAGCATCCGCAAGTTCTGCGGTTTGTTGGGTAAGCCCCTCCGCCTCACTACCGATAAGGAACGCGGTTCCACCCGAAAAGGGTATGTTATATGGATATGTAGCGCCGGCGAGGTGCGCGGCGTAGGTTTTAATGTTTGATTCCTTAAATTTGCGGATAACGCATGGTAATTCCATATTTTCTATAATAGGGATGTGGAAAACTGAGCCGGCCGCCGCGCGTAGCACTTTAGAGTTATACAGTTCCGCACAGGACGGGTTGAGAATAACCGCATCCGCTCCTGCGGCATCGGCCACACGGATAATCGCGCCAAGGTTGCCGGGGTCGCCAATATCTTCAAGCAGCACATACAGGCCGTTAGTTTTAATTTGGCTAAGCGCATGTCCAAACTTCTTGCAGACAGCTAAAACACCGCTGGGATGCTCTGTGGTTGTAAGTTTACCGAAAAGTTTATCCGCAAGCACAATAATGTTGACGCCGTATCCGTTTTTGTCGTTGACTTGCTTAAACTCCGTATCTTTGTCAAAAAATGTTTCGGACATAACGATGTGGCAAAGATCGCAAAACAGAAGAGCTTCGCTAACAAACTTCCGCCCTTCTATGATAAACTCGCCAAACTCTTTCCGCCCTTTTTTTGTGGTTAAATAAAGAATGCGCTTATAGAGCGGATTATCCCTGCCAGTAATATTCGTAAGTTTGTTAGAGGGCATGTTTCGCGTGCGCTTGTTTCTTAATAGACCCAAACCCGTCCTCATCGGCGTAATTGTCAAAATATCCTTGGATGAGAATGATTGGAGTACCCTTATCGCCGCTTCCGCTCATCAGATCGCATAAAGAACCAACCAAATCGGCGTATTTGCGTGGCGTTGTGCCGGCGGCGTAGCCTTTGGATTTAAATCTTACCATCTCTTTTATGGCGTTGTCCTTATCCTTGCCTTTAAATTCATCCGCTAAGATATCCGCCGCATGCTTAATTTTAATTTCCTGCGGAGTACCGGTAAGGCGCGGCGTGCAGGCAACGGCAACAACAGGATCGGCAAGTTCCCAAATACCGCATACCGGGTCTTTGAATGCGCCGTCCCCATAAACAAGCATTTCAATTTCCACGCCAAGGTCTTTGGCCACGCGGGTTCGCAGTTTTTCTAAAAAGCCTTCGCAATCTCTTGGGAAGAGCTTAACGGTTTCATCCGTAGCGAGGTTTGAGCCGAGCAAACCGTATTTTTCATTATACCCGTGGTTATTGCCGGGTTCGTCTAGAATATCGGCGAGGGTTAGGATTTTATTTGCCCCGGCTTTTTCCAGTATCCTCTTTGTAAAGTCCCTGGTATGGATATCTGCACATAAAACGTTTTTCGTAAGTTTTAGTATATCGCGGCAGTCATTCGAGAAATAAACTTCGACATTATCAGCCACGCTTTGGTAAAGGTCGATATAATCAACATCCGTAAAGGGGTGGATAAATCTGCCGCCGATTTTTTGGGTAAACTCTTCCGCGCTCATTAGACCTGAAAGCTCATCCTTTAGGTTAAAGGCGGTTTCCTTGTCCATTACGGGGTTACCTACCTCGTCAAACGGAAAAGAGAGAAGAACATATACCTTATCCGCACCGCGGGTTATGCCTTTTAATAAACTGAGAAAACGGTTGCGTGAGAGTATAGGGAAGACGACGCCGAGTTCCAAGTTATCGTTGGGTATACTAAACTTTCGGCGGACATCTGCGCCGATGTCGTTAAGCGATGCGTAATTGCCCATTGACTTTGCAACTACGGCCTCCGTAATGCCAAGGATATCGCCGGGTTTAAGTTGCAACCCATGTTCATTAACGGCATCTGATAAAGATCTTGCCGTAATATCGACTAAATCGTCGCCTTTATGGATAATGGGTGTGCGTATACCATAAGCTACGGTTCCAAATTTTCTCATTCTTATTCCCCTATTCTTTAACGTATTGAAGTCGGTTATGATTCAATTAATCTTTTTCCGTTTATGTCAAATCTTTTACGCAAGGCAATTTCCGTAGGTATGATTGGTATGGTTATGAGGAGGGATTGGCCTGTTATTATTAAGGCGCCGCGTATGGCGGTTGTGGTTTCATCCAAACCAAACAACGCAATTATCGCCGCCACGGAAAGAGGGAGGAATATAATCCCTAAATAAAGCATTAAACGGCCGCAATAACTGTTAGCAAAATACCACGTATCCTTATTTTTCGTAGATCGTCGTGTCCTGTAGCCGGAAAAGTAGCTGATATCCTTAAAAGCGAGGCGGCGTCGCATGTACAGGCCGATAAAAATCATCAACATAGGGAAAAGCAATAGACAAGCTGAGATAACTGCCCAAACAATCATTCTTTATCCTCCTTTACGCATTCCACTACAACATAACCCTTTTTCTTCGCTAAGATACCAACGTTACCAAAAACCCGCATAAGGTCCTTAATATAACTTTCAGCACCTTGTTGCTTGCGGAAGACGGCGTAAAACCTGCCGCTTTTATTTAATGCGGCGTAACTGGCTTCAAACATGCCGATTACGACGGATTTACCGGCACGGAAGGGTGGGTTGGTGATGATTGTATCGGCAGGTTTTATAGGTGCGCCCGGTGCGGCTAAGGCCACGCGTTCAGCAACACCGCTATTACGCGCGTTTAAGCGTGCAAGCTCAAGCGCACGTTCATTCACATCTACCATGACTACACGTAAATCAGGTATACACGCCGCCATAACAATGCCGATAATGCCGTATCCGCAACCCAAATCCACGGCAGTCTTAGGCGCGATGCCCGCCACCATACACGGCAGTGCGGTATTTATAAGAAGGGATGTGCCAAAGTCTACCTCATCTTTAGAAAACACCCCGTCCGCTGACTGGAAAACAAAACCGCGCCTGCCATATTCAAAACTGATAGAGTATGTACGGCCCGTCTTTTGGTTATCGTTAGTAAAATAATGCCGCATAATTAAATAACCGAACGACAAAAAGTCTGCCTGTCGCTATAAAACGCTGTGTGCAGACTTTTTGGTAGACCTATTAGCTCGTTCATTTTAGTTTACCTTTAAACTTTGCAAATAGTTGTTGATTTCTTCAACCATTTCGTCTACATTTGCGCCGTGGGCTTTTGCGCCCATTTCCAGCGTTTTCATACGGGATGATGGGCAACCGCCGCAACCCATGCCGTTTCTTTGTAAAATTGCCGCGATTTCGCCGCTGTTTGTTGTATCAAGTGCCAAAACGTCTGCAATTATCATGTCTTTCGATGCCATTTTATTTATTCCTCCATATATGATAAATTATCTTATAGCTCTTATTCTTGGCCAATATGAGAAAATTACTCTACCTAAAATTAGGTTTTTACATACAAAAGCGTATTCAACGTTAAATTCGGTTGGGGTGCTGTGTGGCAGCTGAGACCGCATCGTCCACGATGGCTTTGCGTCGCCTGGGCGAATAATGTATGCGCCGTAACCCCATGAGCGAGAATCTTCGGAAATGTCCCGATAGTCCCCTAGCACGAAGAACCTGCCGTCAGGTACGGTATGTGGGCCGAAGTTCCGGTTACGCGGCCATGCACCAGTTCGTACGTATTCTTCCAAAAGCACCTCGCCGTTTATGTAGACGCGCCCGTCCACAATCTGCACTGTTTCCCCGGGCAGGCCGATAACGCGTTTAACGTAATCCAGCGATTCGTCCATGTGGAAGCGGAATACGATAACATCGCCCCTTTGCGGTTCGTTAAATAAATACGACCAGCGGAAAGCGACGACGCGGCTACCCACCTCAACAGTGTCAAGCATGGATCCCGAGATAACCGTGGCGTTTACGATAACGAAGTTTTGGATTATAAGGCCAGCCAAAACCCCGGTTACCACAACTATAAACCAGCTGAGAATTTCTCTTAATTTATTTTTCTTTGCCATATAAATCCTATCTAATAGCTCTTATCCTAGGCCAGTATGAGAAAATTACCCTTCCCAAAATTAAATCCCTGCACACAAAAGCGTATTCTTCGTTAAACTCAAAAGGTGTGCCGGGTGGCAGTTGTGAGCGCATTGCCCACGACGGCGACGTATCGCCAGGGCGTAAAATATACGCTCCGTAACTCCACGATCGGGAATCTTCGGAAATGTCGCGGTAGTCGCCAAGTACGAAGAACCTGTCGTTGGGCACGGTATGCGGGCCGAAGTTGCGATTGCGCGGTGGAGTATTACCGCTTACGTATACGTAATCTTCCTCCAGGAAGATGCCGTTGACGTATACTCGCCCATCCACAATCTGAACCGTATCTCCAGGCATACCTATAATGCGCTTTACGTAAAGTATGCTTGTATCCAGCGGATAGCGGAAGACGATAATGTCGCCCTGGTTCGGCTCAGAAAAAAGGTAGGACAGGCGGAAGGCAACGATACGGCTATCTACCTCAATTGTGTTGAGCATGCTTCCCGTCGGCACGTTGGCGTTTACGATAATGAAGCGTCCGATGAAGAGTGCCGTTAAAACGCCGCCGGCGATAACGCAGAACCAGGATATAATCTCCCTAATGATTTTTTTTCTCTTTAGGTTTGGGTCGTTACCAGGTTCATTGCTTGATCCGTTAATGGTTACTTCGTTATTAGTTTCCATGCTCTTCCTCGCCGCGGCTTCTGTTGATGTTTATATTGATATCGCGATCCCTGCGGATTATGATGCGGGGTAACTTGAAGATGCTGAACCCCTCACCCGCAACGGCGATTAGGAAGCCTAGATAATACCAAAACCCCCTATTATTAACTTCAAATACCGAGATGTCAGAATTGAAGATAGAGCCGATTAAAGAAATCGGCGAGATGATGCCATGCCAGATACCGCGGAAAAAACCAGCCTCGTCCGCACCGTAATATTGGTAGGCCGACGGCCAACACGAAGACAGAAGCAGGAGAGCAACTGCGGCAGAGGTTAATAGAAAAATCTTTTTCTTCATAATAAATCAAAGCTCCTTTCAAAATCACGAGGGATAGTATAACACATTTCTTCGGTTTTGTCTACATAAAATTACATGTCATGTTGAAAAAATCAAGCATATCCTTTACATCGCTTCTCTTGCGCTTTTTTAGTTCTATATGCCACTGAGCTGGGCAAGGAGTTCCCTTAATCCGCCAGTCTAAACGCCCAAATATTCCGCATTTCCGGTAGGATATCGGAGACGGGCCAAGCACGGCTAAGTATGAGGCTGTTGGAATCTAAAACATTCACCGTTCCGTCATCGTTTACGCAGGTGATGACGATAAAATGCCCGACTGTGGTAAAGATGCCAGAGCGCATACTGGCGATGATATACTCGCCACGGCCTAGCGCATTGCGTATGGCGTTTGCGTCGGCCATTACTTCGCGTACGGCAAGGCCGAAGTGGGGCGAACCGACGGACATCAGCGTCCACCGCGTCATATTGTTTGGCTCGATAAAGCCGTTCCGCATGGCGAAGTCCGCTACGTAGCGCGGGTTATATGCCGTGTTTCCGGTTAAGGCAACAGCAACCATTGATAAGGATGTAGGACCACAGCCGGCTATCGCCATATATTCCGTTCCGTAGTATGTAAAGCCCCAGCGCGCGTCCCATTGCAAAAAGTGAGGAACCTGCCCGGGGATGAAGTCGGCGGATACGTCGATGTCTGCCGGGTCTATTACGCCGCGCCGTCCGTAGGTAAGCCAGGATGCGACGAAGTCGATCGTCTCGTTATTGTGTATCGCAAGCTCCAATAACCTAATTGGTATGCGCCAGGTATTGTGAGCGATGTCGGCGGCGGCAGGGTGGTAGGGTATAAGTTCCACAAGCTGCGCAACATGTGGGATTTGGAGGTTAAACTCCGTCGGCGCATGTGTTGGGACAGCTGTATTGTGCGGTTGTGGCGTTATTGTGGTACCGCTGCCTTGCGGGGAAGGCGGCGTAAATGATAGCCTAACGAACCCTGGCTCCGGTACAAATGGTGACGCGCCCACGGCGGCTAAGGCAGGCGTAATGGCCGACGGCATGTCGCTGACGTTCCCCGTAATTATTATGGAAAAAAGAAAAACCACGCCTACAAGCAATAAAATCCGACCTATGTGTTTAATCCACTCGCTCATATATACCCCCGTTGACCTTATACAAATAAAGTGTTATAATATAATTTATTATACAGAAAGTTGGGTAAATTACAAGTGTTTTCGCTAATTATCGCAGTTAAAAAGAATGGCGTCATAGAAAGAGAACTTTGCACCGCCAAAATAGAGGAAAGTCCGTACAATGACTTGTTGGATGGTATATTTGTTGAGGAAAGTAACGGCGGGCAGCTTACCGTAAAAGTCATGCTTACAACGCCTAGTGAAGGCGAACTTGCCGACTGGCAGTACGAGGCGGCGTTTGATTATTATAATACTGGTGTTTTTGCAGAAACGAAGGTAAGGGTTGCCGAAGATACGGACGCCATAAATCCGCGCTGGGAGATTTCCTTTCCATTTTGTGAGAAGGAATTTGAGAGGAAAATAGCCGAGATTATAACAATACACGGCAAAGAGGTTGATGATGTTTTGGCCGCAATTAATAATGCGGACGTGGAGGAAGAATATAGTGCTGAGATTGAACAGGATTAAAAAGGCTGATAAATATGAGTTGAGGGGGATGTTTTGCGGTAAATGCAAAACGGCAGTACAGATAGATACCGCTCTTATGCCAAACGGGGGGCATGTGTGTCCCGTTTGTAGGTACCGCCTGACGGGCAGCCTCAACGCGAGGCGGTTTCTTATAATATCTTTTGTACTAATCTTGGTGGGAAGCGCCGTCTATCTAATGCTAAGCCTGTCTGGCCTTATATCAAACGATAATTTAAGCCAAGACTTGCGTAATCTGAGGGTGGATATAGGCATGGATAATGATGGAGAGGTTTTTTTGATAGAAGCCTCCCTTATACCAACGGGAAAGGACAATTATGGTGAACCCGTGCCTTGCGAAGGGATCGCCGCCGCGTCGCTTACGGTAATGGATGGTGAGCTGTCGCTTCCGCACCCGGCCGTGTACGCTTTGGCGGCGGCGGTGATGTGGGCGGCAAGTATCGATTGTGCCGACTATATATCAAATCGCGGGTTTCTGTTTAACGCCGCAAGCAAATCTTTTGTTGTGTATGAAGCGGAATGGTTTACGCTCATGCTTCTATATTTGCGTGCCGATGATGCCCGCGCCGCCGGTTTTACCGTGGGTTATTACGAAGGTTACGTAATTTTGGCGGCAAAACATGAAAGTGAGATGATTGTAATGGCTGACGGCGCAGGTAGTTATGTTACCATGTTTTATGATGATTTTGCTAGGATGCTTGAAAATTACCCTGCCATTATGGTAGATTAGGGACTTTACGCTTCATCAAACAAATCCTCTATATTTTCGTTTATTTCCCAAACATCGTCGCAAAAGTTACTCATAAGGATCGTTAAAACGCCGCTGGTGTTGCGGCGCGACATAAAGCTTACGCCCGGGTCCATGCCTTGGATGTATGGTGTGTCGCCGTCCAGCCAGAAGCCAAAGCCGTATACGCCGTCTCCATCTTCGTCGGCTGCTTGTGCGGTAACCATTGTTTTGACGGTCTCGCTGTTTACAATATCCCCCGCGAAAAGATGTTTCCAAAAGCTTGCGATATCTCTTGTCGTAGTGTACACGCCGCCGGCTCCGTCGCTTTTTGCGTTAGTACTGTAGATGTTTGAAAAATACTCGCCGCGTTCTTCGTCGTAGATGTATGCGGTGGCACAGTTTGCCGGTAGTCTGTCCAATTCGTAATATCCAGTGCTTTCCATGCCGCATGGCTTAAAGATTAACTCGTTAAGGTACTTGCTAAATTCAATACCAGTAATCCCTTCAATTATCATTGCAAGTAATGTATAACCGGCGTTGTTATATTGGAATTTTTCGCCTGGGTTGTACATCATGGGTTTTCCGATGAAAGTTGGAAGCATATCCTTTGGGTTCCGCATCAGGTAGCATGGGAATGCCGCCCACAGCTCGGACATATCCTCCATCACGGATTCGTCAAAATAATCCGGTATGCCGGACGTGTGGCTGAGGAGTTGACGGACGGTTATTTGCGGTGGTATTTGCCCCAGGTCAAAATCCAGTAACTTACCTATGTTGCTTTCGAGCGAAAGTTTGCCGCTTTCGATCAGTTTCATGATACCCGTGGCGACAAATGCCTTGCTTCCAGAGGCCACCTCGAATATTGTGTTCGTGTTGTTCGGCCTTTTATTGGGGAGGTCAGCGTAACCGTATGCTTTGTTGAATATAGGTTCACCATTTTTGCTAATGTAAATAACGCCGTTGAAGTTGTCGGCGATTAAGTCTTTTATTCTTTTCATTGATAGTTTTCCTCTTTAATGATTTATTTTGATAAGGACGCTTCCGGCAGATATGCCACCGCTGGCATGTATGGTTCTGTGCCGACGGAAATGATAGCCGGCAATATATTGAAAGCATATTAGACTATATCATATTCAAGCGATGAAGTCACGCATAATTTTTACCTATTTCCAATTACCAATAATTCTAATGCCAACCTATCCTCCATTTTGCCGTTTTTAATGTTTGTTTCAGCCTGTAAAACATCGGTCAGGATGTCGGCAAGCTCTTTATGCGAAAAACTGCCTGATTGGGTTAGGTAGTCGCGCACCATAAAGTCGCGCAGCTTTGTCGCCGTGGCTATTGCCGTTGGTGGATGCCCTTTATCGCGCAGACCCTTGCAAATCAATAGCAGGCGAAATTGCCGCGCTATCATGGATAGGAGCATAAGCGGTGCTTCCTTTTGCGCTAAAAGATTTGATAACGTGACGATTGCGCTTCCGTTTTTGGTGCCAAGTTCCTTAACAAGGCCAAAGACTTTGCCATCAAAACATTCAGTGCAAACGGCTTGTACGTCGGTCGTATCCGCCGTACCGCCGGCACCAACGTACGCAGCAAGTTTTAACGTTTCTGTGTGTAAAGTATGCATTATGCCCGCGTCGGCGTCGGTAACGGCGGATCCGCATACGTATTGCAGCATAAACCGCCCCGCGCCGGATTGGAGGTTTACGCCTTCAGCCATAAGTGTGCGGGCAAGCCAAACAACAAGCTCGGCTTCCGGCGGCGTTGTGAAATCTACCGCCAAACCCCTTGTAGGCGCGGTTATGGTTTTATATAGCTTCACCCGTTTGTCCGGCATTTTTTCAGATTCAATAAAAAGAAACACGGCATTGCCGTTATCGTGCGTAGTTTCTATATATCCCGCAAGGTCGTCAGACAAATCCTTTTTTCCAGTTTGTAAAAGCCCCGTATTCCTAAATATCAATAGTTTTTTGTCCGCCGTAAAGGATACAGCCTCAGCGGCGTTTTTTATGTCGGCAAACGAAAAATCCTTTATAAATTCGGCCGTGTTCATGTCAGAGGCTAATTCGTCGGCGTACATCGCGTCAAGTAATCGTTTCTCATAGGATTTAATCAAATATTTTTCAACGCCGCAAAAAATATAGCATTTATTTATCTCACCGGATTTTAAGCGGTTGTTCAGTTCTTTCATCGGAAAAATCCTCCATTGTGACTATGCGTAAATTGTTGTTGTTTGGAAATAGGCGTATCGCGCCCGAATTGCTTGTGGAAAAAAGCGGGATGCCCATATCATAAAGCCGTGTGACGACATCAATGTGCGGGTGGCCGAAGGGGTTGTGCCTGCCAGCCGAGTTTACGGCGACGCGCGGCGAAACGGCATCCAGGAACGATTGCGTGGACGACGTGCGTGATCCGTGGTGAGCTAGCATCAGCACATCTGCTCGTATGGGATATTGGCCGAACATAAACAGAATTTCGCGCTCCGCCGCCGCCTCTATATCGCCTGTAAATAAAAAGCGCACACCGTCCGCCTCAACCATCAGAACCATAGAATTGTCGTTGCCGGAGAAGGCCGTGGTAGATGGTGGGTACAACACGTTCACGGTAACTACGTCCCAAAACCTTTGTATGTCGCCTGTGCCCGTGTATATAATTGACGTGCCGTTTGCTTCCGCCGCGGATATGAGCGCAGCAAGGATTTCCGGATCTGCATTGTCCAGCGGGGATAAGAATAGGCGTTCCGCTCGCCCGGCTTGCAAAACCTCCAATGCGCCGATGGCGTGATCCCAATGGGAGTGGCTGATGAATATGGCGTCAAGCGTTCTTATGCCGAGATGGTTTAAGTAGGGCATAATAATATTCACGCCCGTGTCTTGTCCGACGCGGTCCATACCCCTTCCGCCGCCGTCAATAAGGATAGCACGGCCGCCATGGGATATAATGACGGCGTCGCCCTGGCCGACATAGAGCAAAGTAACGGTGAGCGGTGCGGGTATGGCTGCGGATATGACTAGGCCTAAACCAAGAACGGAAACTGCCAGTTTTGCGGCTTTGCCTCTGCTTTTCCTATATGATATTATCAGTAGGGTAACAGCGTAGAGTAGAACGATCGTAAACCGCGGCTGCCCAGTAAATACGGTGTTGAATGGAATGCCGCCGAACCATTCGGATATTGCGTAATAAAACTGTATAAGAGCCTGCGGTACGACGGCGAACAGCGAGGCAACACCCGTGCTGACCAAACCTACCAACCCAACGAGAAAACCAGCCACAACAGTTAATGCCAGTGTTGGCAAAATAATTAGGTTGGCGAGGAAACCGAGTAAAGGAAACTGGTAGAAATAAAATGCGTATATTGGAATGGATACCAGCGATGCGGCAAGGACTGCAGGCAGATGATTTGCGATTACCCTAATTTCGGTGGCTCTTTTAAGGCCCTTGTTTTTGCGTGTGAAGTGGAGTATCAGCATTTGTATTTTAGGTGATAGAATTATCAGACCCGTAACGACGAGGAAAGAGAATTGGAAACCGATATCCCAGATAAACAGTGGTTGATGGAGTAGAATAAGCATAGCCGCAATGGCAAGCGAGTTAAGCCCATCGCCCCGTCTCCAAATTAGCCGCCCAAATATGTACGATCCAGCCATGATGACAGCACGCACCGTACCAGGTGACGCGCCCGTCATCAGACAATAGAAGATGATAAAGGCGAGCGAAACGAGACCGGCTTTGCGCCTGTTTAACCCGAATTTCTCTAATAAACCGGACATAAACAGAGCGACAATCGAAACGTGCATACCTGAAACGGCGAAGATGTGGAAAATACCTGCTTCGCGGAACATGTCGCGGTCTTCGCCGCTTATGCCGCGCCTGTCTCCGAGGAGCATCCCGGTAAGGATACCGGCTTCGAGTGGGGGTAAAACATTGTAAATACTGTCTCTTAAGGCGTTTGCGGCTTGTGAGGTTAATGCGGTGAGGTTGAATCCGGTATTTACGCCGTCGATGGTAAATTCATTTGGAAACATCGTATATTCAATACCGCGCGTGCGGCGGAACGTAAACTCATCGAACGCTCCGGGGTTTTGGCGGAAGCGCAGGGCTTGTAAATTGCCGCGCACGGTAACTTCCGCGCCGATAGGCACTTCTTCGCCAACACCCAGAAATAAGAGTATGTTGACTGATTCAACATAGCGCAATACATCTTCTGAAATCTGAAATTTAAATTCCTCACTTTGCACTACGGCCGTCGTGCGCCCGGCGGCCGTAAAGGATGTTGACACCACAACACCCGTAAATTCAACTTCTTCGCGGGCGGCGGCTAGGTTGTGTAAAAGCGGAGATGTATCCATAACCGCGTTTTGCAAAATAAAAAAGCCGATAACGGCGAATAGGGGCAGAACCACGCAGAGTTTGGACTTGTTCAAAAAATATAGCCCGAGGGACGCGGCAAGCACCCCGATAACAAGCCATAAAAAGCCTGCCAGCGGATATACAAGCCGCGCATATACGATGCCCGCGGCCAAAAATAAAACAAAATATAGAAAA
>Ga0123355_10006196_pt1 | contig 17664 bp, 12 predicted proteins | sample TergutEmb28metaG_3_FD_89872 | JGI IMG/M metagenome (GOLD analysis project Ga0123355, IMG submission 89872) | Embiratermes neotenicus P1 segment gut microbial communities from Petit-Saut dam, French Guiana - Emb289 P1 | ecosystem: Host-associated > Arthropoda: Insects > Digestive system > Gut ...
CGTTTTTCCCTCTTCAAAATGCAGTTTGTTTCATAAATCCAACATATTTGGTTCCTGTATTATTCACATTTTATATACAGGGTGTGCTAAAATTAAAAAAAAATTCCGGCGCCAAAAGGTTAAAACGCTGATCAATTGTTAGAAATCTATTTAATTTGTTTGAAAAACTGTATACTATGTTCATTGTCTCAAATAATTATAAGATAGAAGATTGTAAAGTAAGAATGTATGCCCTGTGGCATATTTCATCAGCTCAGGTATTACCAACACATTTTCAAAGTAATTCTAATGAACACGTATGACAGCGGAATTTATGTGTATTGACGATGTGTTTGTGTTTGTGTTTGTGTTCGCCGGTTCTTATTAAAGCGATGCCAAAAATGTGAAAAGAAACCTTCACCATTTTCCTATGTAATAACAAAGTGAAGAACTTCTTGCATCTGTAATGCATGAAAGAAATGCACGTAGAATTTGAGTTGGAATTTGAAGAACTAGCCGTGCTCAGATACACACAGTTACTGCACGGCAGCTACAGGTAAGTTTAATGATCAGTTCAATGCACTGGGAAATATGTACGGTTAAGTGATATTGATTTTATTTCACTTTAATGTGGCAAAGCCTTTGAATTCCCACTGTAAGAAAACTCACCTGGCAGTTCAGTGTGCTGGAAAATATGTACGTTTTAGTCAAGTCAGCTGCGTTATGGCCCTCACCATTGCCTTGCCTTTCTATCACTCTTTTGGAATAACACGAATCCAATTGGACGGAATTTGATGTAATTTTATATTAGAGAATAATTTGAAAATCTGTCGAGAGAATTCAAGGTTCATTAAATTGCGACAATGAGTACTCTACTTGAAGACCGATATACGTTTTTGATTAAGTCTCGATAAATACTTCTTGGAATGAAAAATTCTCTTAGTGTGTTTTTGAGAAAACAAAACACACATAAATTCCGCTCAATAAATTTTTCACGCAATCGTGCGTTTTATATGACACTGTGGAAAATAATATTGAACAAGAGAGGCCACAGCGCGCTTTGCGTGGTGGATAATTTAGGTGACTCACGCTCTCAGAAAATGTAATATTTATTATTTTTCAAGGCAACACTGGTCACCCAAACGCACTCGATATTACGTTATATGTACATTGCCTCTCCTTTTCCATTTTTCTTTCGATAGCTGTGCACATCCACAGGGTGTTCTGTGTACCGTGTACCGTCTGTGATAATGTGCAGCAAATGTGCTGATACTGCCATCCTTTGCGGTAACTGCAGGGCGGTTTGAGATGTGGCATTACTTCAGTACACGTGCACTGAAAGCTCAGTATCAGTACACGTGCACCACCAGGTACAGCACACATGCTCACGTTGGGAATATATTCTGTGGAAATATTGTACATTTTTTAAAGAAATGGCGGGAAAAGTTCTGGCTTAAAAATGTGAAACGAAAAGTAACTGGCAGAAAGAAGTATAAATGTCATTCAACACAGTGAATAAGAGAATTGTGATGACGTGCTTTGGATTGGGAGTTTGGAAATGAAGGGATTAAGGGGTAAGGCAAAGATGAGTTAGTCGACCGGCATGGAGGCGGGGAGGTGGAGACGAAATGTCGGAAGATATGTGGTTGTGTGGGTCGTGATGCAGACAGACAGCACCTATATAGGGCAGCCTAAGGTTACTGCTGATGTTATGATAAGGAAGTAGCGGATGATTTTTAGCTCAAAAACATATTTTTTATGCAAGTCAACAACATTCTGGTTTTTGTCGTACTGCAAAAGAAAGTAGGTTTATTTAAAGGTTTTTAAAATTCACCTTCGGTCCATTTTGAGCATCATTATCATCAGCAGCATCATCATCATTATCACGCCGATATCGCACTGTGTTTTTTACTAGATGAGCACAACATTATAGATCAAATTAGAATTGGAATTACCAGCCAACATTATTTCAAAAATCTTTACACGAAGGTGCTAAAATGCAATTATAACATATATTTAGCAAACTGTGTGCTATTAGAGGACTGATTTTTCAGTAAGCTGAAATTAATATTCCGAACACTTCCCCGTGACCAAATTCACCGTTATTGAAAGAGCATTTAGAATTTTATTGTATGTACTTTTTAAGGCTTTGTATTGATATCCCTGAGGAAACCCTAAGTACAGGCCGAAACACGTAGCACCCACGTAGAAGTAAGGAATTTTATAAAAATAAAATTGTGCTATTTAGGCTGTGCAAGTGCATTTTATCATTGTCACGTGGAATGTCTGACAACAGGTCCGTAGCCTCCTCCAGAACGAGGTCTCCAGGGACTTCTTCTTCTTTATTCTCGTTTCCTGAAGGCAAGGAGCTGCTTACCTCTCCTTCCTAGTCTACTCGTTCCAGTATCCTTCCTCCAGCAACGTTTCTTAAAAGAAAGACCGTAATCTAAATATAACCAACCCAGTTAGCCTTCCCACTTTTTACTGTTTGCAGCATATTCCTCTCCTTGTTGAATCTGTGCAATCCTATATATCTCAAACAATCCATCCATTTTTCTACAGCACCATATTTCAAAACGTTCCCGGTATATCTGATTACATTCTGAATTATCCAGTGTTCAGCACCATACACAGCTGTGATCCAAATGTAGCATTTCTTTTAGCTGTAAGCATGAACACGCCCATAACGTGTCACAGTAAAGAACAACCCTTCACAGCCAAAAACTACACAGTTCTAATAAAATTATTTTCCACATTTCCAATATTTCTCCTTCGGTTCCACCTTTCCGTGATATTGGTGCACTAACTCCCACGGCCCCTGCAATGTTTCATGTCACGCAATGTGTCTAGTTTGCACAGTCTGTAAAATAGAGCTTACTGTATGCTACGGAGTGATATTTCGGGGTGACCGCAAGTAAATTCTTACTACCGAACGTTGCCAAAAGTTCCTATTCGTGGATGAATTTCTGATAGATTTTTTTGGCAGAGGCCATCTTGTAGAGCAGTAACAAATTTGTATAATATATTACATACCGTCAATACAAAACAATATATCAGTACAGTGATGTATATATATAGTCAGGTCACTTTACGGCAAAATGTTTCGACTGTAAACGGTCGTCTTCAGACTAATAGAGAACAATTTTTTTGATACAAACAAGTTAGCACTGAAGGGGATCCCATTTCGTTTACAGTAATTTTAAAATAATGTAAGATGTAAATCTCATTTATTTATTTATTTCGCCTCTGCTCTTTTCAATGCTCAATCCGGAGCACTTCCCTACGATAATGCTTAAAAACGCCCGTCACAAAAAGAGTACTTTTAGATAGCTGCTGAATTTTCTCTGATACACAAAACAAATAAAGTTTTCGACTTTGTCACTGTAATGACTGTCATTTTCAACTATCGGGTTCTAAGACAGATGTTCACTTTAAGAAATGGTCCGATTTACCCGGTATTCCCCTATGTTAAATTTAATTAATTGTATAACGCTGAAGAATAGTAATAATTTTAATGATATAGATTGTGCACTTGGCTCGACAAATCTACCTTGAAAACATTTCAAGTTTTCATAAAACGTACCTGGAAGTTTGTAAAGACCCGCATAGTTATTTATTCTTAGATCTAACACAATCGATTTACGGTTTACTAAGATTCAGAACAAAGATTTTTCCAGGGGGACTTGTGAAGTTTTTGCACCTGTACAGGTTAATGAACCGGTTAAAGTCACAACTTCACTTTCTCCACGTCATTAAAGGCGCTAAACAACAAGACAGACGCGCGTTACTTGCATCTGCAGACGTCGAACTCATAAAAAATATTGTCGAGTGTGATATAAATACGCTAAACGGAAATCATAAAGTATCCAAAGACGAAAAGGGGAAACTAAAGAAAAATAAGAATCGCTTACTAGAATTATTAAATCCTAAAATCCGTTTCAAAAGTAACCGTAAACATTTAGTTCAAAAGGGCGGGTTTGTAGTTCCACTCCTGCCAAGTATTTTTTCAGATGTAATAGGAACAATAATTAATACTCATAATTAAATATGGCATTGCAGCGTGTGATTCTAGTTCCTCCGGAACTGTGGGAAAATCTTTGGCAGGAATCCCCATCACCACCAGTTAAAAAGATACTAATATGTAAGTATCATAGCTATAAAAATTGGACCAAATTTCGTTTGCATCAAGATACATACTTGAAAGTCGAGAAACAAAAACGGGAACCCATCCCCATTCCAATTATAGAATCTGGTAGTACGAAACCTGGTTTTAAAACAAAACCTATATGGAAACGTGTAATTGGTTCAGTGCCTCTTTTTAAAAAAGCGTCTGAATCAGAAACGGATTCAAATTACATTCACAACGTATTATCACGTAAATATCCCATGACCCCACTTTTAGTGTGTAGCAAGATGATAATAACGGCTCTTTTAAAACAGGGAAGTCAAGTTTTAAATATGACGATAAACACGTGTTTGTGAATGGCAAGAGTTACAAGGCGATACAAGGCCTGTGGGAATTACTAACCCAATCACGACCTGATAAGAACTTGGTAACTCATGAAGACAGACAGGCATATAAACAAAACCTGTTGCAGTATAATGCACATTGAGTGAATTATAGTCCCTCAGGCAAGTTCGAAGCAAATAAGGGTCTTAAATATACGCGATTTATACCGAAACTGTTTACAAACACAAAGAAAGTACCTAGGGAAACGTACAATTAATATTAATGCTTCTGGGTAGAATCTATTACGATCCTAAACATCCACCAGAGTTCGGTTCAGTAACAAAGTTAGTAAAGGACAGTAAATATAAGAAAAGAGATGTTTAAGAGTGGATATCAGGTCAGAACACGTACACTTTGCACAGATCTGTAAGGAAGAGATTCCCGTGAAATCCGTATGCTGTAAAAAATATTTACGATGTCTGGAAAATGGATCTTGCAGATTTAAGTTCCCTCTCGAAATACAACGATAAGTGCAAATAACTATTAAACGTCATGGACATATTTTCGCAGTATGCTTGGAGCGTGCCTTTAAAGGACAAGACTGGTGCCTCAATCACAGCACATTTGAAATCTTTATTTCAAAATAGAAAACAAATTACCTTACAATCAGACAAGGGTGTGGAATTTGTTAATGCAACTGTCCAACGTAAATGAAACGTCAAGGAATAAATTTTCAAACAATTCACAATACCGACTAATGGGCGTTGTTATTGAACGGTTTAACAATTCTCTGAAAAACGGATGTGTAAATATGTCACAAAACACATACAGTGACTTGGACGTTATAAATAAACTATTGACAGGTTACAATAATTCCATCCATTACACAATAAGTACGCCTCCAAGCCAAGTAAACTCATCAAACATTTAATATATGTGGCAAAGATTGAATAGTCTCTGGGCTAAAATTCGTCAAGGACACGTGCAATTTAAAGTGGTGGATCTTGTGAGGATAACAAAAGGAAAGGTAAAGTTTGGCAAGGGGTATGAACAAACCTTTACAACAGAGATATTTCGGGTTGTCGAAGTTATACAGCGCGTGCCCAACCTGTTTACGAACTGGCAGACTTGCAAGATCGTCCTATCGAAGGCCAGTTTCACAATTACGAACTTTATCGGTATATTTAGCAACTAAATTCCAGTATGGTTAAAGAAAATTTAGTTTCTTATTTCCTTGCGCTTGCATATAATTATATTGACGATTTAGCAGAAACAATTATGAACACTGCTAATTGCTGTTCTTCGACAGTAAACCTTTCCAATAAAGACAATTTAACATTGCTCAACCTGAACCGTACACGTTTACACAGATATTATCAAACGAAATTTCGTAGGAGATTCTTATGTGCCATTACTAACTTCCTTGCACTTCCCATCCGATACAGGTTACCATTGATTTGACTACCCATTCTACAAGCCAGTGGAAACGTCCTTTATAGAGTCAGTTCCGATTCGTCTAGTTATGAAAACTGGTGAAAATGTGCTGTTTGAAGAGAGTGATGTCCTGTTCCTTATAATATTACACTTTAAAAAGAAGTCCTCAGTGCAATAAATCTCAGTTTGTCAGTTAAAATGGATCGATATACACGGTACTATGTAAATCAATGCGGTGGTGGTGAGTTTGGCCCTGTTTACAGGGCTAGTTTCAGGTTGCAGAGGGGTAACTCTATAGGGTCCTTCTTTAGATGGCTCTTCGGTTTCGTGAAACCTCTGTTGTATTCAGGGCAAAGGCTGTAGGAAAAGAAGTATTAAAACAATTTCCAACATAATAACCGATATTCTTAACAAGGAACCAGAACAGCCTGTAGGCGATATTTTTAAAACTCGTTTTACTGAATCAAAAGTTAACTTTGAAGAAAAGATTAAACAGATGACGGTGTCTGGATTGGGTTTAAAAAAGAAGCATAAGCCAAAAAAGGCTCAGTCTCAAGGCCAACGTAGGAAGGTGAAGGATATTTTTACAGAGGAGAAGAAAAGAAGAAATAATGGAGCGTTTAAAATTGGGTCTAGATATCTTCCTCAAGTGTAGCACACAAACATCTGTCGTAAATAGTCACACCGTTGCATATATACATATTACGCCGGCAGACAACTCTGCACAGCTTGAATTTAATCGATCGTGCCATAGTGATTACTACATAGATTTAAATTCTGTGCGCCTTCTCTTGCGCATCAAAAATGTCAAAACTGATGGATCGCATATAGAAAGTGCTGAGCTAAACACAGTTGTTTGTGTCAATAACTTGTTGAATTCAATGTTTAGCTCTCTCATTGTGGCATTAAACTGTAAGCCAGTTAGTCTTCACGAGACAATATACCATTACAAGGCGTACCTCGAAAAGCTTCTAAACTACGATTTTGATGCGTCTGGCACGCATCTAGTGTCAAGCTTTTGGTACCTCGAGTCACTTGGGGAACTCAAAGACAACAGTGCTTATGCCAAACGACTAAATTATCTTAGCAATTGCATAAATCTAGAACTATATTGAAAACTCCATGCTGACTAGTTCAATTCTCACAAAATGCTAATTAATGGCGTAGACAAGAACATTAAGTTTGCACGTGCACCACAAGCTTTTTATCTTTTATTCCCTTCAGACGATAAAAGAGTGCGTATCAAGATTTCAGACGCTACTCTTTTTATCACTCAGGTTGAATTAAAGACCCCTCTTCTTCTTGATCACGCTAATGACATAGAAATGAAACGCATAGCACATCATCCTGTTACACAATACTAAGATTAAAACTTTTACTGCGAGTTCTCGGGCCCAGCAAGTCTCTATCCATAATGCATTCTTAATACCAATTCCAGAAATATTTCTTATTGCATTGGTTGAAAACTTTTCATTCTTTGGTTCTGCAAGTACAAATCCATTCCACTTTCATCGTTACGATGTGACAATTTTCTTGTTCTATGTAAACGGTGTGCAACACCCTCTCGAGACACCCTCTATGGATTGCTCTTCACTCTTTGTGTCTACCAAGGCTTACGACACACTATTTTCAATTACCGGTATTCATCACGATGACCGTGCTCACATGATTACCTTAGAAATGTTCACTTAGGGCTTCTACGTATTAGGCTTTGACCTAACACCAGACAGAGAGGCAGACGAACAGCATATGTTTGCCACGTTAGAGAATTGTACGCATTGAGGCACGGTTCCAAAAACCGCTACCAGATCCCGTCACTTGCATTTTGTATGCTGAATTTCCTGGACACATCGAAATTGACAGCTCTAGAAACGTAACTGTAGAATGAATACCATTCAGATCAATAAAGTTTCAACTACACATGTAAAGCATTTTCAAGGCGTTTATCCAATAGATCTTTTACAATCCGCACTCATAAAGCCCTCAATAATTGTCATCAACCTCGACAATCATTACATGCCCGGTTCGCATTGGGTAGCTGTTTGTATTTCTGACTGTGGGTACGCCAAATATTTTGATTCGTATGGTTTGCTACCCTACCAGTTTGAAGTTATGGCATTCCTGCTACGCCACTCAATTTCTTGGACTTTTAAGAGCAACAAATTACACGGATTCATATCGAATGTCTGCGGTCACTACTGCTGCATCTACGCCCTTCACAGAGCTATGGGACAATCCATGACATCAATCGTGAACATTTTTGTACCTGGTCGCTACACTTCCAAGGATAAAAAGGCAGTGCACATGTTCCGCGCCTACATACATGAATACATACATGCATACATACATACGTACATACACAATTACATACATATATACATACACACATTCACACATCCAATCCAGCCAGAAAATGTTCAATGTAACTGCTAAAAATTACATTAATCTACATCTGTAATATAAGCAACCATACTTACACAATATTCTCAATATGCGAAAGCACGAATAATTTTTGTCCTACGTTTGTACAGACGGTTAACAATTAACTCAATAATAAACACACCTGAACTAAGTACAGTTCCTACAAGCAGTACCACAAAAGCCGGCATTAAGTGAGAAATGGAGAATGTGAAAAACTCATCACCAGCTGCTTCCACAAATCTCCCTCGACCCCTCAAAGAATCCTGTTGCTGCACTTCACTCCATAACCTTTCCGGGAAACCGGCTTCCAAATAGAGTCTCATTAGGATGTTGAATCTGTCCAGAAGCGGATTTCCCTTCTTAATAAGTACTATTAAACCAAGAGTACCTAAGGTTTCATCAAAGGAACAAACTACTTTACCGACACCTTCTGTCCCCAATTCCCTAGCGACATGATTAACATAACGTGGATTATGAACTATACTTATGTCCCTTTTTGTTATCATTCGTTCAATACATTTCCGTAAATCGCTGCAGTCTTCTTTAATTTTCTTGTGTTCGAGGAACCTAGCAAATTCTGTGTAAGGTACAGTTACTTTGGCAAAATTTAGAGTTGGATGGTAGCCATAAACTACGTCCGAATGGAGGAGCTCGTCAAAAGTTTCTAACTTCTTTTCATATTTCGGTTCCACCAGATAAGAAACAAAGAATGCTTGGAATACAGTGCTAATAGCGAAACAAAAACATACGTAAAGAAGGAAGAAAACTCTGAGGTTAGACGCTGTGGGTTGTTGTGGAACAGACACGCCCACAAGAACAGACCAAGTATTTTGGAAACAGTTGGACAGTGACTGAAATGTGTTCGTCTCAAAACACACAGACCGGCAGGGAAAATTACCGGCACACCAGAACACAGCTGTTGTTAGCAGCATCACAATGCAAATTGTGAACCAAACAGTGAGGGAGAAAGTTGTCAGTACCTTTTCTGATGCATGAATAGCTTTTGGACAGGGAAGAAACAACTTTGCACTGATATGTTCATAGGCTATTGTGGCGTCGAACGAAGATGTAACAACAATGGGGATCAAAGGAATGAATCCGGTTAAAACATCAGACAACCCCTCATTCAAATCACCAAACTCCTTTACATAGGTGTCAACACTGAAATCTAGAGATGGTGCAAGGAAAATAGTTGTCAGGTTCATTTTCTCACAAACGAATTGAACTATCTCAACCGCTAGGTGTTTTGCTTTACGAGCAATTCTGTAATCAAGCTCCGTGGAATTTTCTGTAATATTCACACCGAGGTCTTTTCCTAATACAGCCACTTTAATGTGTAAACCCATGAAATCTGTTGGAACTTTGGCAGGATACAGATGTGCATTTAGTGAAAATCTGCCATTATTTTCATAGACCCATTCATCCATCAGAATGCTGTCTTGTACCTCTCCATAATCTCCAAATTTGAATGGAAACCAAGTATACAAGTTCAGCCTGTTAGCTGCCGGTGTCTTTGTGCTGATCATATAATGCAGTGGATGAACTGCAAATTGGATTTGGATTAAGACCACCACGTTGACAATTCTGGCCACCTGCCACAGTATAGAAAATATGTTAGCAGCCATTAAATGTGCTGATACAATGTTCCTCTCAGTTACCACCACAAGAAACCTTCCTCTAGGGTTCCACGATGTGCTGTATTTCAGATTCTCCACCTGATTTTCAAGCGTCTCGTTTAAGCTGCCCGCCTCTCCGTTCCACACAAACAGAATGTAACTGTGGTGTAAAACTGTTGTTTCTGCAGTGTCATCTCCACTCGGTCGGAACAGTTCAATAGGCCATCTTGTTCCCTCGTGTAACTTTCCCAATAATACGCTCACCGTTTCCAGATCGTCTCTCTGTGGCAGGAGATCACTGAGAGGGCTGCGGGCAATTTCCGGCGTTGAGCGTGGCATCGAGATAACGAGAGGTCTTCCTGGTTCGAAGTGTCTGTTTGCGACGTTCCACACGCACAGGGCAGTGTGCAGCTGGTCTGTGGTCAGTGTGCTGTCTGTGACCGATAAACGAGTTCGAGTGACCGCAGTCAACAGTAGTAGTATGGTGAAAAACATGTCTGCTACTGCCATCTGCAAAGGAAGTGCATTAACTTATAGAAAAGTTGGCGATTCATCGGACTTCCGAACTTATTAATGCTTTGATAAATAAGCTAAAGTTAGGGGTTATTTGAATGTGACCCAGATTAATGTGACATAACTTTTGGACAAACGTTTATTTCCAAGTCATTTATTATGCCGAAGCTAGACGTAGAATTAATCGTCGCCAGAGACGGTAAATGTTTGCAAGTGTGTACAGCGTCACACCCAGCAGACGATAGCCATCACATTGAATGGATGCAGAGATACAAATGTCAACGCTGCTGTGTTTAAATGAATTTAAATTTCTCTATATAATGCAGTGAAATATATTTCGTTTTCAGCAATCCCTTCCTTGTAAACTTTCGAAAACCAAAAGTTAAAACATTTGTGTTTTAGCAGTGTGCGAAATGTATAATGTTTGTGTAGCGCTGCGCCAAATCAGTGACATTCTGTAAGCAGTCCGCAGTTCCACCCTTCCGCAGGAACCTACGTAATTACGTTGCTGCAACACCTTGCTGATCTGTGTTGTGTATCGCATTTTGCTGCTGTCTGTGCTACATACATACTGCATAGTGCAGTTGCGCTGCTTAATGGAAATATTCGTCTGATTGTTCTGTGTGAGTCACAGCAATTCTTGTACTGGTGGTCCTTACTCCTGCAAAGCTGTAATATATTATTAAATTTACTATTATTACTATTCCCTTACTCGCTACAGTTCCATGGACCAAATCTCACTCCCTCCGAACACTCAACTTTCCTCTCCCTATCTTTCTTCCCTGCACGGTATAACTGACAGCGCCCTTCTGTATGTCTTCCTCCAGCCGTTGGACGTTTTCTTGACACTTAATTTCATTACCTCTAAATTTCCACAAAACTCAACACAAGTTATATTTATCTACTCTTAGAGAAAATTCATTCCAGCGCAAGGCGTGTGAACGGTTGCTTCTTCGCAAGCACTCGTCATTCACTAATTAACCAACGATCTAACTCCATGGACCAGATTTCTTCTTGAAAATCCAATTATTTCCCATTTAGTCAAAAAAATTCCACATTTTATAGCACCTAAGTGTTCGCCAAAATATTTTTAAATATTTCTAAAGCTACTTGCTACTGTTTGAGACAGACCGTGGCTTCGGCATCATATTTCTTTTGTATCCATTTTAATATTATCCATGTCCCAGATCTTTGAGAGATCATATCTTCCACCTGCAAATATCGTAACCATTTCTCAATTCTTACATATTTCCAAAGGATCAGTCTCATTTCGACACTTTGTATAATATTCCGTAACCCAGTAACTTTTTAAGGTATTGCGTTGTTAGCAACTCGTCCAATCGGCAAACTGCAAGACACTCCTTGTCGGTTTTCCGCTACTGCTTATTCGGTATATTAAAATCTAACTTTCTTTTCTGTACGCCGTCTCATCCATTGAAACTTGTGTGTAAGTCACACCGTGCTGTCAAAAACACATTTAGTTCTACTGGCGATACCGTCATATTATTATTATTATTATTTTATTATTATTCATGTAATTAATGAAGTGCAGTGTAGGAAATTGAGTAAAACGAGACTCTATGGGAAAAGTCTATATGAGTAATAATTTTGTGGCGAGATTTGAAGGGCTGGGTTGAAAGCGTGCGTATAATATGTGTGGGGAAAAATACTGCAAAGAGTATACAGTATTTTCTTACCGTGGTTTTGTTTACCTTTTTTACATTTTGTGTTGTAAGATGACTTTTGTTTATTGTTGTTAGTTGTCTTGTGTATTGTTGTAGTTGTCTTGTGTGTATTGTTGTTAGTTGTCTTTTGTATTCTTGTAATTGTCTTTTGTATGTTGTTGTAGTTTGTCTTATGTGTAATGTTATCTTATGTGTATTTGTTGTAGTGTCTGGGCATTTTTTTTTTACTTTAAATGCCGGACTGCTGGCTTGAAGTCATTATTCGGAAGGTCCTGCGAACGGCAATCTCGACACAGGTTTTTCTTGGTTTCCCCGGACATAAAAGCAAATGCTGAGATGGTTCCCAAGATTCCAAGTTGCCACTACATGCTTCTCATATAGCCATCCGGACTTAAATTTAGTAGTAAATACTTTCATGTTTTGTTTACACGTAAAAAAACCACTGTCACCGGATGACAACCCAATTGAAGTTAATACATATAATTATTGTTATTATTATTATTATTATTATTATTAATAACACTAGTGGTATTTTCGTATGTGGTAAGTGGGTCCCTGTCACCATGGCATCGCACGTCCTCAGGTTGCGGATGAAGGAACAGCCTCCGATATGGAAGGTAGCTGCGAATATATTGAATAAGCATTTTCGAACAACTGTCAATGGGTGGTTCTCCAAATTAGTGGTTGGGCGACGTGTTAACAACGCTTCCCTGTTAAAACATATCTTCTTACTAAACATTAACAGACAAAGCCTAGGACATGGACTGATAATTTGGTTCGACCCAAGCAACCAAGTTAGGTCATGAGATTTGGTACTTGGAATGTTAGGAGCCTGTAAGGGGCAGGTTCATTTGGTACGTGGAATGTTAGGAACCGGTATGGGGCAGTTCCATTGTTGCTGCAGCAAGGGAATTGGGTAGATATAAATTAGAAATAATGGGTGTGCAGTGGGTTGGGTGGGACAGAGAGGGCACAGTAAGGGCTGGGGATTATAGTTTTGTACATAGAAAAGGAAATGAAAATCATCAAATGGGAACAGATTGCTTGTACACCATAGAATAGTATCGGCGTATAAGAGAGTAGGGTTTGTTAGTGTTAGGGCTTCATATATAGTTCTGAGTGGTCGGTGGTGTAATATTATTTTTCTGAATGTGCACACACAAATTGGGGAGAAAAGTGATGATTCAAAAGACAGATTTTACGAGGAATTACAGCAAGATTTTCTACCATTTTCCCAAGTACCATATGAGAAATTCCGTTAAGAAATTTTAATGCAAAAATGGGGAGAGAAAATATTTTGAAACGGAGAATTTTTAAAGAAAATCTACATCAGAATAATAATGATAATGATTTTAGAATAGTAAACTTTCCAACATAAAAAATCTAGTTAATAATATCATGATGTTCCCACATCGAAACATTCATAAATAGACCTGGATCTCTCCTGATGGGAAGACATACAACCAAATTGATCACATATTCATAGATAGGAGACGGCATTCGAGGATACTAGATATATCAAGTTTCAGGCAGCTGACTATGATACTGATCACTATCTAGTGATTGAAATGTTAGCGATAGTTGGCCAGTAAGTAAACAAGCAACACGGAATTTTGATGGGGAAAGATTTAATCTTAAGGAACTAAATGAGCTGAAGGTTAGGAGACAGTATCAGATTGAGATTACTTACAGGTTTGCAGCTTTGGATGTCTTAAGTATTGACGAGGACATGAATAGGCCTGGGGAGAACATTAAAGAGAATAACAAAACCTCAGCTAGAAAGTGTCTAGTTATGCAGTAATTGAAGCGGCATATACCATGGTTTGGTTAAGAATGTTTGTTTCTTTTGATCAAAAGAAGCAGGCTAAAACGAAGTGTAAGGAAATGTAAGACGTGATGCTAGCAGACATTTCAGGAACAAAAGAAAGTAAATAAGATAGATAAAATCGAGGAATTTGAAACTAACAGTAAGTTCAACTTGTATAAGGGCATCAATGACTTTAAGAAGGTTTACCAGCATAGAACTAATAGAGTGAAGGATGACGAAGGCGATTTGTTTGTAGACTGCAACAGTATTTTGGCTAGGTTGAGGAAATATTTCTCCCGGCCATTCAATGTACAGGGATTTAGTGATGTTAGGCAGACAGAAATACACAAACCGGACAACTAGAACGTGACCAAAGTTTCTTTGAGTTTGTTTGGCTATTTAAAAGCTAATAAACCCAAATCACCAGTTATTGATTAAATACAAAGGAAATAGAATAAAGCATGGGTAAGTTCTTTCGTTGTGTGATTCATAAACTCAGTATTTATATTTGGAATAAGGAGATTCTCCTGAAGTGTGGAAGCAGTCGATAAATGCACCTATCTATAAGAGGGTCGATAAAACAGTTTGTAGTATTTGTAGAAGCATATCACATTTAGCAACTACGTACAAAATTTTACCAACCATCCTTCTCTCAAGGTTAAATCCATACACATAGGAAATTTTTGGTGCTCATCAGTGTGGAATTCGACGCATCAGGTCAACTAGTAAACACATATAGTGCATTCGTCAAATAGTTGAAAGAAAAGGAAATACTATGAAGGAGCGTATCAGCTGATTACAGATTTCTAGGAAGCTTATGATTCGGCTAGGTGGGAGATCATATATAATATTCTCTTTGAGTTTTTATCCACATGTACCTGGTAAGGCTAATAAAAATGTGTCTGCCTGAAGCATACAGCCGAGTCTTTGTAGGCAAGAATTTGTCCGACAGGTTTCCTATTAGGTACTGTTTTAAACAAGGAGATGCTTTATCGCCATTGCTTTTCAACTTTGCTTTAGAATACGCCATTAGGAGTGTTCAGGTTATTGAGGTTGATGTGAAATTAAATGTTACACTTCAGCTTCTGGTTTATGCCATTATGTTAATATATTGTGAGGAAGCGTGTATACTGTAAAGGAAAATGCAGAAACTTTGGTAATGGCGAGTAAGGAGAGTGGACTGGACTGTTGCGAGATCAGAATGCTAGTCGAAGTCGCAGTATGAAGTTTGAAAATAGTTCCTTAGAAATAGTGAAAGAGTTCAAATATTTGGTAATAACTTTAACAAACAAAATTGTATTAAAGAAGAAATTAAGAGCATATTGAAATCAGGGAATGCTTGCTGTCATTTGGTGCAAAATCATTTGTCTTATAGTTTGTTATCCAAAACTTTAAAGATTAGGATATAAATATAATTTTGCCTGTTGTTTTATATGGGGGTGAAATTTGGTCGCTGACATTGATGGAGGAACATAGACAGGGGTTGTTGAAGAATGGAGCATTGAGTAGAATAATTGGACCTAAGAGGGATGAGGTAAGATGGGATTGGAGAAAACTACATAGTGTGGAGCTTCATGTTCTGTACTGCTTAATGTTCTGTACTGCTTAATGTTCTTTTATACTTAATGTTCTGTACTGCTTATTGTTCTGTACTGCTTAATGTTCTCTACTGCTTAATGGTCTCTACTGCTTAATGTTCTCTACTGCTTAATATTCTTTATTGCTTAATGTCCTCTACTCCTGACCCAAAATTTTGTTGTTGATGAAATCGAGAATAAAAGATTCTTGTGGCGTGTAGCTCTTATGGGGGAACGAAAAATCGTATACTGGATTTTGATGGGGAATACTGGGGGTAAGACACTACTGAGGAGACCCCGGCGTAAATTTCTGGATAATATTAATATAGATGTTCAAGATGTCGGATCTGGCAGTATGGATCGGATCGACCTGACTCGGGATAGGGACAGATGGCGGCAATTGTGAATGCAGTAAAGAAACTTCTGGTTCCATAAAATGGGAAAATTCTTGACTAGATGCAAAACAGTTAGCTTCTAATGTAGAAACCTGCTCCATGGAGAAGGCAGTACTTTCGGTATTACTAACAGCATTACTGGAGGTATTCATTCCTCAACCCGACCCTTAATCTTTTTTAACAACTTTCTTTCATTTCCTGTATTATGGACTTCTTACTTACATTCATTCTATAACGGAATCCTTAGTGTAATTTGGTTTATTAATGAATTCTTCCTTACAATCAAATTTTAAAATACTCCGGGCTGACATTCAATTTATAATTAACCCCATTCTGACTTTCAATGTGTTATTGACTCCTTACTGTCTTATAGTATGTTACCGACTCCTTACTGATATTCAGTCTAACATTCACTCCTAATTGACAATCAGTCTATCATTCACTCATTACGGAATTCAGTCTATCATTCACTCTTTAGTGCCACACTGCGTGACGAAATAAAATCTAAAGTACTTAACAATCAAAGAAGTGTACGTAAAACCGCACGATTTTACACAACAGTCATCTGTCGGTAAGTTACTAACCTTCAGAACTTCAGATGTGTTGAAGAAATTCGCGCAGTCGGTCTGCAGTAGAGGCTGTGAGTTCGACGATCCCTGATTTCGAATTCCAGTAAGGGAGAAAAGTTTCTCTCTCCTTGACAACTTCCAGAATGCCTCTGGCGCCAAACAGCCTTCTGGTTAGTTTGTACTTAACTTCTTGTACTGGGATAAAGCGGTCGAAGTTAAAGCCTAACAATTCACCTGTATCTAGTGCCCAGGTGATGACGCACAACACAAACTTTCCGTTCGCGTTAACGTTTGTACTTAAATGCGCAGCAGTAGATGAAGGCTGTGCGAGTGTCTGTAACTGAGATGTACGGTAAAGAGTGGGCTGGCTGCAATGCAGATTGTTACAGCGCTGTTGGTGAAGGTTAGTGTCCTTACGTACGAGGTCTGAATTACATACAGCTTGAAGTGTTGGACTGCCTGATCTGTGAAGTTGGAGGCAGTAAACTGCAGCGATAATTGATAATTATATAGCGGTCAGCATGGAGTGATATCTGAAGAGACTTTGATGTGTGGCTGTTTTGATGAGAACACACTGGAATATTACCGAAATGTATTATTGTTGATAATATTGAAAGGATCTTTCCGCTCATCGATTTTGCATTCCTTAATGTGTGAAAATAATGTATCAAATAAATTAGATACTTACATCAATACTTTCCCTCAAATTGCCAATTATATTTTCAAATCTTCTAGCAGCTTCCCTTCACCTTTCGCTACTAACATTCAACATCCATTTCTCATTACGCTCAAACCAAAATACCCAACCCAGTTCTCACGTCACTTTACCTCAAATGTTTTCTACCAGTCTATCCACATTTCGATTGCGTACCAAAATCGTCCTTCTGATCTGCTTTTTCTGTCTTGTCACGTATGAATTAGTTATAATGTAATAAGTTACAGTCATTAATAACACGTATTTACGAATCGTTCTCACAGTGGATATATGATGTTTCAACACGGCATGTGAAGGTACAAGCCCCAAAGCACAGTGGGACAGATTTAATGTCCAATTGACTGCGTACAATTCAATCTAATTTTTCGAACATTTAAAGAATTTTATCCTCCGATTTTGTGTTTTCCATTAGCTGAAATTATTTTACGACGGAAGAATTTGTATTGTACTCAGAGGAAGGCAAACTGGAATTGTAATCTTTATGTCCATGTCATCACATTGTC